>Ga0213868_10005077_pt1 | contig 11891 bp, 10 predicted proteins | sample PICome_9_FD_160087 | JGI IMG/M metagenome (GOLD analysis project Ga0213868, IMG submission 160087) | Coastal seawater microbial communities near Pivers Island, North Carolina, United States - PICO127 | ecosystem: Environmental > Aquatic > Marine > Coastal | place: USA: North Carolina...
CCATGATCTGACTCTTTAGTGCATTCTCCACCAGTGGAAGGGCCTCGCGTAGCATAGGATTGATATCTGCAGATTCTTTCTCCTGCAGCGCCATGCAGGCCTCCTGGGACAATCGAGGATCCCGAATCAATGCGAGCAAGTTCTGAATCCCCTTCGTTCCACCAACGTAGCGCAAGCCTCGACAAGCCAAGATACGCGCATCCGTCGTACTCGCTCGGGAAGTAAGGACACTGATGAGCGTTCGCTCACCAGCCTCGCGTTCACGCTGCAGTGGATTACGTAACTGCGCTTCGAGGATGTTCCAGGCCACTCTCGAACGTCCAAATTCGTAACGGCTCAAACGTTCCACCTCAGTCTGGGCCATGATCGGACTCAACAGTACCGCAGCCAAAAAGAACCAGGAAAAATTGCGCATCCTAATCATGAAGCATCCAGGGTTCACGCATGGGGATTTCTAACAAATTCGCAGTCATGGGATCTTCAAAAACAGATTCAGTCTTCGGCCTCCACGAAATCGGGCGACCAGAACTCAAAGCGAGTATGCCCAAATGACCAATGGAAGCAGCACGCTGCGCTCCCTCACATGGCGCCAGAGTAGGTCGACGCGTTCTCACGGCATCCAAGAAATCCTGCCAATGATCTTGCCCACGCTCGTTGAATTTCGCCATGGCCCAGGCATCCGCAATGTCCGCGCGTAGAAGGTCATTGGAACTCGCCAGCAACTGATTCTCATTCACGTAAATCCACCCCTCATCCCCATGCCAACGAATCCCAGGCGCAAGACTGCTACTCACACGCATAGCGAGATCGTTAAAGAAGTAGGCGTCGACGTCATACTTCACAGGCACATTATAAATAGGATGCGGCGTGAACTCCCCACTCGCCTCGACCTTAAGAGGACCACCTCGATCCAAACCGAGAGACCAAAGAGCGACGTCGACATACTGCCCTATCCACGACATGAGTTGCCCGCCTCCAAAGGCCTGATGCCATCGCCAGTTCTCATGCACGCGTCCAGGATGATAGGGAATCCAAGCCGCTGGCCCTAACCAGAAGTCGTAGTTAAAACCTGCAGCGTCTTGAAAAAACGAGCCTTTCGATGCACCTGTCAGATCCACGAAACCACCATACGTGCCAACCTCAACCGAACGGGTCACCCCCAAACGTCCACTCGTAATCAACCCGCAAGCCCGTTGAAAGAGCGCATGCGATCGGAGGACATTCCCTGTTTGCCACACCCTGCCGTAGCGCGTGACCGCATTGCAAAGCGCCCGCCCTTCCACAATACTATGCGCCAGCGGGGTCTCGCCGTAGACATCGATCCTAGCCTCCGCACACGCAATGCCGATCAGTGCGTGCCAATGATTCGGCACCGCAACAAAAACCGCATCGATGCCGCCAACAGCGATGAGTTCGCGAAAGTCTTCATAAACATTCGTATCATCACTCTGATAGGCCTCGCCCACCAGCCGCTTCGCCGCATTCCGATGAACCTCATCGACATCCACCAAAGCCACGACGCGCACATCTGTCCGCGGCAACAATTTCCTGAGATGCGTTAGTCCCCGCTTTCCCAATCCAATCACCGCGACCTGAAGACGATCATTCGCAGGCTCCTGTCCCTGCAACTTTGGCAACCAAAGCTGAGGCATCACCGCTCCCGCACCAGCCAGCAAGGTGCGCTGGAGCCATCGTCTTCGGGTCAAAGGAGAGGGTAGGTTCGCCATGAGTAATCTGTAGGCACCATGGTCGATCCCTCCTCGCATTTCAAGAGCCCAGAAAAGCGGAAGTCGCTTGCCGCCGACTCGAAATCTCCGAGAATAGGACGTGAACGCCTACCAAGACCTCGTCCAACGCCACGAAGAGATCGCTCTTCTGCAAGCCTGCAACGCCCTCCTCTCCTGGGACCAGGAAACCAACCTTCCTGCAAAGGGCGTGGCCTACCGAGCACAACAACGGGCCGCGCTCAGCGAGAAAGTGCATGAACTGAAAACCAGCGATGACGTCACGAAGTGGCTAGACGCTTGTCAGGATGACGCTGACGGCGAGGCGATTGCAAACGTCCAATGGTGGAGACACGCCTACGAACGCGCTCGAAAGATTCCCGCCACCATGGTCGGCGAATTCGAAGAAGTCACCAGCCTCGGCCTCGCTGCCTGGCAAGAAGCCCGTGAGAAGAGCGACTACGTAATCTTCCAATCCCATCTCCAAAAGATCGTCGATTTCAATCGGCAAATGGCCGACCTCTGGGGCTACGAAGACTCGCCGTACGATGCGTTACTCGAAGAATACGAACGTGGTGCCACAGCAAAGAACCTCGCCTCCCTATTCGCAGACTTAAAGGGTCCGTTAGTCGAACTCGTCGACGCCGCCATTGCCAAGTCCGCCAATCAACCACCACGTTCCCTCCAAGGCAACTATCCGATCGAAGCACAACAAGCATTCAATCTAGAAGTCTGTCAGGCTCTTGGCTTTGATCTGGAAGCGGGTAGAATTGACACCGCAGCCCACCCCTTCTGCTCGCGCCTCGCACCAAACGACACGCGCTTGACCACGCGCTACGACACCAGCGACTTTACCAGCTCGTTCTTCGGCGTACTACACGAAACCGGCCATGGCCTCTACGAACAAGGCCTCCCCCAAGACAAACATGCCCTTCCGAGTGGCACCGCCGTTTCCTTAGGCATTCACGAGTCCCAGTCACGCCTCTGGGAAAACCAAATAGGGCGCAGCCGCGCGTTCTGGGATCACTGGCTTCCCGTTGCTCAGAAACACTTCCCAAGCCTAACGGATTGGACTCCAGAAGACATGACTCGTGCCGTCAATCAAGCCGAACGCACCTTTATCCGAGTGGAAGCCGACGAAGTCACCTACGACTTGCACATTCTTCTTAGGTTTGAACTCGAGAAGCAACTCATCGAAGGCTCGCTCTCCGTAGCCGATCTACCCGAAGCCTGGAACACCGCCTTCGAAGACCTAACCAACCTCACCGTGCCCGATCACGCGAACGGCTGCCTCCAAGACATCCACTGGAGCATGGGAGCCCTCGGCTACTTTCCCACCTACAGCCTAGGCAATCTCAATGCAGCACAACTCCACGCCGCCGCCCTCGACCAAGTGCTGGGCCTCTCCAACGACCTCGCCAAAGGCAACTATGCCAGTCTCTTGCAATGGCTCCAGACCAACATCCACGCTCACGGCAGTCAGTTGCTCCCCGAAGAACTCATGACCAAGGCCACTGGTCGCAGCACGGAAATCGCTCCCTATCTCAAACATCTCAGATCACGTTATGTAGACGGATCGTAGGTCCCAAACCGGACTTTGCCTTGTGCTTCCCGTCACCCGAGGAATGGTGATGCCATGCAAGTCGAGCGAGTTAAATACATCATCTGGGCAGCGGACGTGGATCGAGCCTTACATTTTTACACCAACGTGCTTGGCGCCGAGGTCACGCGCAAGACGGATGCGATCAGTGAGATCACCGTATGTGATGCTATCATCGGCATTCATAGCGGCGGCGAAGGGAAAAAGACGTGGACCGGCATGAGTTTTCAAGTGGCCGACGTAGTCGCAGGTGCTGCAGAAGTCGTTGCTGGTGGCGGGGTGCTTTCGCGAGAACCTCAGGATGAGGACGGCGAGCCACCGCATTTGGCCATGTGCATGGATCCCGAAGGGAACCAGTTTATGCTCACGCGGAAACGTGGGTAGTTAACGCATCAGACGCGCGTCTTTGAACCGGATGGCCTGCTGATCTCCACCTCTGTCAGGGAGTTCTTTAATCGTCGCGTTTCCCTCGTCATCAAACACCCAGAACTGAGTAGCTCGGTAGCCGTCTCCTTGTAGGCCTACAACGTAGACGCAATTGCCAATCGGGCCGAACTGGCCAGCAACGCCGGCCAGGCTTGGATCAGTAATCGCGACACACGTGGGTTTGTCATTGGCAACCTTGAAGTTGAGACGATCGCTCTTACCAGCGACTTGAAGCTTAGCCAACAAATGCCTATGAGCGATAGGCAGCGCTTTGGGAAACTCTAGGGTGTCTCCTTTCACTGGAATCGCGATCTGCTTCTCACCGCAATCAGGGATCTCTTGAATCTCCACTTTGCCATCCGCTCGAAAGACCCAGAACTGCGATCTCGTGATGTCTTCTCCTGGCATCGATGCTAAGAACACACCGTTGCCCAATACCTGAAAGCCCACGCGAACGTCTTGCGCAGATTGGTAGTCGGTCTTCACACAACGACCCGAACCTTGATCGACCTCCAGGTTGAATCGGTGATCCGTTCCCCCAAGCGAAAGAATGGCGAGATAATTGCCGTCCGGAACGGCGTCCAATTAACGGACGTCAATGGCAGCAAGTTCATCTCCAACGGCAGACGTGATGACCAGAAAAAGGATCACAAGTTGCTTGAAGGTCATGGCGAACCAACCGTATCGCTAGCTAACCTGCTATGCAAGCTAGTTGCTCTTCTCACTCAAATGGCCGATTTCGTCCGGGATATTTGCCCTCGCTGGCGTCTCTATATTGGCGAAAAGCGGTGTTTGATAGATCGTATCCTGGGCAAGGAGTCGCTTCATGATCAGCCGCTCCTCCTCATTAACGAAAGTAAGGTCAAACGAAGAGCCTGGAAGCTCGCGAAAGAGAATCGCGCTGTCAGATCCATTGCTAGATGACTGGGGATCATAGACCACATCATGAAACCAGATAGCCCAGGCAACGGACTCCCAATTCTCAACGTCTTGACAGGCATCGCGACGGTCTAGCATATTACTCAATCGCGCCAGGTTGTGGTAGGCACGATGATCTTCCCCGTAGCGAGTGCTAGCGTCACTCACACATCATCGACAATGCCTGGCTCTATCCCAGACTTTCGATCAAGCTCCTGCAGTGACTATTCCGTAGCGGGCACGGCGAATTAGCCTAACAAACGCTCTGCTTCCGCAATCAATTCCGGTGCTTTGGCTGGCTCACTACCAGCACCTCGAGCCATCTCTGGCTTGCCACCACCACGCCCACCAACGATCGGGGCAAGCGCCTGAATCAGCTTGCCCGCTTGGAACTCGCTGGTGTGACCCTTGGCGACATAAGCTCCCAAATGGGCCTTATTGCCGTCGTCGACAACAAACACCCCAACCCCAGCAAATTGACGCTTCTTCAGGCCGTTGAGCATCTCCTGAACAAGTCCCGCATCGCCTTTTAACGACATCACGACGCGCGGTGGCTGAAGATTTGCGTCGACGGCAAGCGAAATCGCTTCGCCTAACAAACGATCTGCTTCACGAGCAAGCGCGGCATTCCTTTCCTTCACAAGCGCTTTGTTCGATTCGAGCAACTTCGCCTCAAGTTCCACAATCGTGGCGTCCTTCGTGGCGAGCTGCTCATTGACATAGGCAACTGCTGCTGCCCCAGTCAAAGCCTCGATGCGACGCACCCCCGAAGCGATGGCGCCTTCAGAACGAATCTTGAATAATCCGATGTCTCCGGTCTGCCCAACGTGCGTGCCCCCGCACAGCTCCATTGAATAACCATCGAGTGCCCCCGGTTCGCCGCCGATTTGGACAACCCGCACCTTGTCGCCGTACTTGTCACCAAAGAACTGCATGATATCCGTGCGATCCTTGATTTCGCTATGGACCACCTCTTTAGCCGACACCGTGCCGTTCTCAACGATACGTGCGTTCACCGCATCTTCGATTTGGGCGACCTGTTCCTTGGTTAGCCCCTTGCTGTTGAAGTCAAAACGCAAACGATCCGGCCCAACATACGAACCTTGCTGTGCAATGTCAGGGCTTACGACTTGATGAAGCGCCCAATGCATGAGATGGGTCGCCGAGTGATGGGCTTCAACCCCTTGGCGACGAGCTTCGTCAATGCGCAGCTCGACATCGAGGGGCTGGCCATCCTGATAACCCGCAGGACGCTCCGCAAGATGCAAGGCATGCGCTTCGCCAATTGGATAGACATTGACCACATCAATTTCATCGGCACCACACACAAGCACGCCAAAATCACTTACCTGGCCGCCTTTCTCTACGTAGAATGGGCTACGATCCACAATCGCGAGACACAGATCGTCTTTCTCATGGATCTCAAGCACTTTAGCAGCATGAGCTCTCTCGTCAAAACCAGTGAACTCAGTCACGGCAGACGTCTCAATATCGTTCGCACTGATCACCTCTGTCTTACGAGCTCCCGTGCTGATCTCGCGAATCTCGTTCATCAGCAATTCGACCGCCTTCTCGTCCACAGTCAAGCCGCGCTCTTCTGCCATCAAGTAGGTTAAATCTAACGGAAACCCATACGTATCGTAGAGCTTAGTCGCCATTTCAGGTGGGAACGCTTTCTCACCGTCTGGCATCTTCTCCACAGCCGACTCGAATAACTGCAGACCGCGATCAAGCGTGCGATTGAAGCTTCGCTCTTCCTGATCTAACGTTTCCACGATTCGTTGCTGATGCGTTTCCAACTCAGGGAACGCAGAGCCAAACTCTTTCACCAAGGTCGGCACGAGCGCGCTCAGGAAGGGTTTCCCATCTTCGCCCAAGCCCAAGGTGCGCCCGAAACGAACGGCTCGCCTGAGAATGCGCCGCAGCACATAATTGCGATCTTTGTTCCCTGGCAGAATACCGTCGGCAATCGAGAAACTGAGTGTGCGGATGTGATCTCCAATCACGCGGAACGCGACATCAGTCTGCTCCTGTGAAGTCGCCGTTTGGCGTGTTTCCGGAAGGGTTCCCTCGTAGCTCTTTCCACTGACCTCAGAGAGTTTCTTGAAGAGAGGCGCAAAGACATCCGTATCATAGTTGGAGATCCGTTGAGAGAAATCGGTGAGACCATTCGTGCATTGCAGAATACTACAAACGCGCTCGAAGCCCATGCCAGTATCCACGTGCGTCGCCGGAAGCGGGCGGAAAGATCCGTCTGGTTCAGCATTGTATTGGATGAAGACCAAGTTCCAGATCTCGATGCAGAGCGGGTCGTCTGCATTGACTAACTTTCCTCCCGTATCACCCTTCGGCGTGAGATCGACGTGCAATTCCGAACAAGGGCCGCACGGTCCAGTCTCTCCCATCATCCAGAAATTGTCCGCCTTGTTGCCATCGACAATGTGCTTGTTAGGGTCTAGCCCTGCTTTTTTGAAGAAGACCTCCCAGAGGGCATAGGCCTCTTCATCGCGTTCACCGGGATCACCCTCTGCTGGTTGGTAGATGGTCGCATAGAGACGCTCCGCGGGAAACTTCCACCGCTCGACGATCAATTCCCAAGCCCAGGCGATGGCTTCTTCTTTGAAGTAATCCCCGAAGCTCCAATTTCCCAACATCTCGAAGAGCGTGTGGTGATAAGTATCGTAACCGACATCCTCGAGGTCGTTGTGTTTGCCGCCAGCGCGAATGCACTTCTGGGTGTCCGTCGCACGCGGCGGATCATAGGGCGCCTTCTGCGTTCCAAGGAAATAGGGGACGAACTGATTCATGCCCGCATTCGTGAATAGCAAATTGGGTGAGGACGGCATGAGTGAAGCCGAGGGCACCACGGTGTGTCGCTTCTCACAGAAGAAATCTAGGAACGATTGGCGGATGGATTGCGAGGTCATGAGCGTGCGCAGTGAGCCGCCAGAAAGCCTGTTGGTCAACGTTGGATTAACCTATGGTTGCGCAAATCGGCCTGTTTCATAAGGCTAGGCAGGGTAGGAGATCCGTGCTTCAATCCCATTCATGAAGTACGTTCTTGTCACCTCCCTTTTCCTTATGTGGTCTACCGTCATGTCGCTACGGGCGAATCATCACGCCGAGCCCGAAGCTCTACCACTTTGGCCAGACGGGGCCCCTGGTGCCATCGGAAATGAGCCCAAAGACATTCCCAGCGTTCAAGCCTATTTGCCGAAAGGCGCAAACGCTCCTGCAGCCGTCGTCGTGTGTCCAGGAGGAGGCTACGGTGGTTTAGCTCGCCACGAAGGGCATGACTATGCGTTGTGGCTGAACAAGCATGGCCTTGCCGCCTTCGTCTTGAAATATCGCCTGGGCTCCAAAGGTTATCGACATCCCATCATGGTGAATGACGCCGCGCGCTGCGTCCGCATGGTCCGTGCGTCGTCCGAAAAATGGAAGATCGATCCCAATCGTGTCGCCATCATGGGATCCTCCGCTGGAGGACATCTTGCGAGCACGCTCCTAACACACTTCGACGCCGGCAATCCTAGCGCAGATGATCCTATCGAGAAGCAATCTTCCCGGCCAGATCTCGGCATTCTTTGTTACCCCGTCATCAGCATGGGCCCGTGGTCTCACGGCGGCTCCCGTCGCAATTTGTTAGGAGACAAACCTGATCCCAAACTCATCTGGGATCTTTCTAATGAACTCCAAGTCACCACAGAAACACCTCCGACCTTCCTGTGGCACACGGCTGAAGACAAAGCGGTTCCTCTAGAGAACAGCCTGATGTTCGCCAACGCCCTTCAGAAAGCGGGCGTTCCGCTAGACCTCCACGTTTACCAGAATGGCCGTCATGGCATCGGTCTAGCAAACGAGCACCCCTGGACGAAAGACCTTCTCTTCTTTCTCCAAGAACGCGGCTTTGCAGAGAAGCCCTGGACTAGCCTCTTCTCCGACGCTTCCCTCAAAAATGCCAATGCACCTGAAGGTGTATGGAGTGTGAATAGCGAAGGCGTGCTCACCGCTTCTGAGGATCAGGCCATTTGGACAACGCAGCAGCATGACAATTTCATCATCGACCTCGAATTCATGACAGCCGCTGGCACCAACAGTGGTGTCATTGTTTATTGTAGCGATACGAAGAACTGGATTCCCAACTCGGTAGAGATCCAGATCGCCGATGACCATTCCGAACAGTGGTCTAAAGCCGACCGAACTTGCCAGAATGCCGCTTTCTTCGGCCACAAGGCGTCAACCAAATCCACTGTGAAGAAACCAGGCGAATGGAACCACTACACCATTACGTGCCAAGACCACCAGATCACCATCGTCCTCAACGGCGAGAAAGTGAATGAAATGGACCTGCGTCAGTGGACCTCTGCCAAGCAGAATCCCGATGGCAGTGACATCCCTAACTGGTTGACCAAGCCTAAGTCCGAACTGCCAACCAAAGGATACATAGGCCTTCAAGGCAAGCATGCCGGCGCGCCAATCTACTATCGCAACATCAAACTTAAGGTCCTAAACTAATTTGAGCGCGGAACCCATCCGTTACTTCAATCGCGCGAGCGGTGAACTCGAAACAGAAGCCGTCTACGGAGAAGGCTTCCTGCGTTGGACCTATGAGAATCCGCTAGGCAAGCTCTCGCTGGAGGCCATGGTCAAGCGCGCAGGCTTCTCGCGTTGGTATGGCTGGCGCATGGACAAGCCCACCAGCGCAAGCAAAGTCCTGCCATTCATCGAACAGTATGGGCTGAATCCCGCAGAATTCGCCGATTCGCCAGAGAGTTTTGATAGCTTCAACGAGTTCTTCTACCGCAAACTCAACGAGTCCGCTCGTCCCGTCGCCGCCAAAGACGACGTTGTGGTGTTCCCTGCCGATGGCCGCCACTTTGGGTTTCCCAACATTGGAGCGATGGACAGCTTTTATGTGAAAGGGCAACGCTTCGATCTCAGTAGCTTCCTCCAGGACCCAAAGCTAACCGAACGCTACACCGGCGGCACCCTCCTCTTCTCGCGCCTCTGCCCCGTAGACTATCATCGTTTCCATTTCCCGATTGGAGGCATACCAGACAATCTTCGCCTGATCCCAGGAGCGCTCTATTCTGTCAACCCACTAGCACTCCGCCAGCGACTTGCCTACCTCTGGGAGAACAAGCGAGCCATCACTGCGATCCAGTCACGTCAGTTTGGCCAAGTCCTCATGTGCCCTGTCGGCGCCACCTGCGTAGGGAGCATTAAGCCCACCTACAAATCAAACGCGCCGATGAAGAAAGGCGATGAAATGGGGTATTTCGCGTTTGGAGGTTCTTCGACCATTCTTCTCTTTGAGCCGAACACGGTGACGCTTAGCGAGGATCTGGTTGAGTGGACAAGCAAGGGAACGGAACTGTATGCAAAGATGGGTGAAGAGTGCGCCCGCGCACTGATCTAGAAGAATGTCTCCACAATCCACCAAGTCAATGCGAGACCTAACAGAAGGCCACTGATAAGCCAAGTCCACTCAACAAGACCGGTAGCCTCGACCTGGGGGGGCTCCGATCGGTGGCGAGGGTTTCCCTGAGGAGACATCACCTCGGGCTTCATCAATCGCTTCTCCTTGGGGGCTACTGGAGCATCCTCCTCATGACCGTCGACCGCGCGTGTGCCCGCCCGGTCGACGTGTTTGAGAAGGACTTCGAACTCAGCAGGCTCCTTAGACATAAGCGTTAGTCCACAGCCAAACTGAGGGCCTGGTCGATGTCTGCGAGAATATCATCAATGTGCTCGATCCCCACAGAAAGGCGAATCAGCTCTGGCTTGATGCCGCCAGCAGCCTGCTGTTCGGCCGTGAGCTGGCTGTGCGTAGTCGTGGCGGGATGAATAGCGAGACTCTTCGCATCACCCACATTGGCAAGATGCGAGAAGAGCGTAAGCCCTTCGATGAACTTCGATCCAGCCTCAGCGCCACCCTTGATCCCGAAGACGACCATGGCCCCACCTTTGCCATTCAGATACTTATCATTCAGTGCAGCCTGCAAATCTCCTTCTAGGCCAGGGAATCTCACCCATTCGACAGCGGGATGCGCACTGAGATGTTTTGCCACGGCGAGCGAGTTCTCACAATGCCGCTCCATCCGAAGAGGCAGCGTCTCGATCCCTTGGAGAAACTGCCAGGCATTGTCGGGAGCAATACACGCCCCCAGGTTTCGCAAGGGCACCGTACGCATTCTCAGAATATAGGCGAGCGGCGCCAGCGGCTCCGGCAGGTCATGCCCCCACCGCAGGCCGTGGTAAGAAGCGTCCGGCTCATCATAGAGAGGAAACTTGCCGTTGTTCCATGGGAACTTGCCAGAGTCGACCACGATGCCACCAATCCCAGTGCCATGACCTCCAAACCACTTCGTCAATGAATGCACCACAATGTCAGCGCCGTGCTCAATCGGGCGCGTAAGGTATGGCGTGGAGAACGTGCTATCAACAATCAACGGCAACCCATGCTTGTGCGCAATGTCAGCAATCGCTTCCAGGTCGGCTACATCCAGCCCAGGGTTGCTAACAGTCTCACAGAAGAGCGCCTTGGTGTTCTCGGTGATCGCCGCCTCGAAATTAGCCGGATCGTTAGGATCCACAAGGTTCACCTTGATGCCCAGATTGGGCAAGATGTCATTGAATTGGGTGAAGCTCCCCCCATAAAGATTGTTTGCTGAAACGATCTCGTCACCCGCCTTCGCCAGGTTGATGATCGCGTAGAAGATGGCACTCGTTCCGGAGGCGACCGCCAGCGCCGCCGCACCTCCCTCCAATTGAGCCACCCGCTGCTCCAGTGCATCGTGCGTGGGGTTCATCAGGCGCGTGTAGATATTCCCCAACTCTCTCAAGCCGAACAGATTGGCCGCGTGTTCTGTACTATTAAACACGAAAGAACTCGTGCGATAAATAGGAACGGCGCGGGCATTCGTCGCCGAGTCAGGCTGGTGTCCGCCATGGAGGCAAGTGGTCTCAAGTTTCATTAGAAATAAGTGTCTGTGCGAGTTTAGAGGTTCATTCTGGGCATCCTTGTGATCCCCGGCCTTCGTCTTACGGAGGGATTGCCAGATGAGCAAGTCCGATCCTCTACCTTAGGCGGACGTATTAATGCGGCCAACAAATACATGAACTTTTATTGAACCCTAGGGTTCGAGGTAATGTGAAAAGAGATGGTAGAAAGCTATCGAGTGCTGAGCAATTGTTGCAGCGTCAGAATGCGGTGAACATGT
>Ga0213868_10005078_pt1 | contig 11891 bp, 8 predicted proteins | sample PICome_9_FD_160087 | JGI IMG/M metagenome (GOLD analysis project Ga0213868, IMG submission 160087) | Coastal seawater microbial communities near Pivers Island, North Carolina, United States - PICO127 | ecosystem: Environmental > Aquatic > Marine > Coastal | place: USA: North Carolina | collected...
ATGCTTCCCCTCGATGGTTCTTCGAATAAAAAGAATCTCGGAGCAAATGCTCTCCTTGGAACTTCACTCGCGGTAGCACGTGCGGCAGCTTCTGCATCGGGCCTTCCCTTATACAAATATCTCGGGGGTCCTAACGCTAAGGTTCTTCCGGTTCCTATGATGAATATCATTAATGGTGGATCCCATTCAGATGCTCCAATTGCTTTTCAGGAATTTATGATTCGGCCGGTGGGTGCTGAGACCTTCAGCAAAGCGGTGCAAATGGGCGCTGAAGTCTTCCATAACCTAAAGAAGGTTCTTCATGATCGGGGGCTTTCTACTGCTGTCGGTGATGAGGGTGGATTTGCCCCGACTTTCAAAGGGACCGAAGATGCTTTAGATACTGTTACTTTGGCTGTCGAGAAAGCTGGTTATAAAGTGGGTGAGGATGTTACTTACGCACTTGATTGTGCTGCTTCAGAGTTCTTCGAGAACGGAGTTTATGATTACGCCAAATTTGAAGGAGATGGTGGCGCTCAAAGAGGATCAGAGGAGCAAGCTGCATATCTGGCCGAACTTTGTGCGAGGTATCCTATCGATTCAATCGAAGATGGTTGTGACGAGAATGATTGGGATGGCTGGAAGGTTCTCACCGATAAGATCGGCGATAAGGTTCAGCTTGTAGGCGATGATCTTTTTGTGACTAACGTTGACTTTCTTCAGAAGGGCATCGACCTCGGTGTGGCAAACTCAATTTTGATCAAGGTTAATCAGATTGGAACTCTTACCGAGACTTTTGATGCCATTGAGCTGGGTAAGATTCATGGATATAATTCAGTGATTTCCCATCGGTCGGGAGAAACGGAAGATAGCACGATTGCCCATCTCGCTGTTGCAACCAACGCAGGCCAAATCAAGACAGGTTCAATGAGCCGGTCTGATAGGATCGCCAAGTATAATCAACTCCTTCGAATCGAAGAGGCACTTGGTAATAACGCGATATATGGCGGTTCCTAAGTGCTGGAACCTTCTAAAAACATCAAAAACTGCAGGTTTTGCCTGCAGTTTTTTTTGTTTAGACTTCCTTAGTATCGAACTTTGGGTAACTTTCAAGTGATGGGCCGCTATTTCCGAGTCGCAACCGACCGTTCACCTGAGTTTTCCGAAGCTCGAGGTGGACGAGGTTTCTTTGGAAAGCCGACCTTAGTCCTGTTCTGGCTCTTTGTCTTAGCAGCTTGTTGCGCTGTCGCGATTCCAGCGCTCCCTCAATATAACCTTTTAAAGGAAATCGAATTAGAGCTGGTCGAGACTCAGGAAGAGGAAAGGCGGCTTGAGAGGCATATCCAACAACTAGCTGCCGAGGCTCGCGCTCTTGAGGAAAACCCGAGCTATTTGCAGGGGCGGGCCCGGGATCCCCTTCGCTATATGCGAAAAGGGGAGACCATTATTCAAATCCAAGACTAGATCGTCATCGAGTTGAATCCACCATCGACGACAATTTCGGTGCCTGTGATGAACCCGCCGGCCCGATTGGATGCCAAAAGGAGGGTTGCTCCGATCAATTCTTGAGGATTTCCGAATCTTGAAGCTGGAGTGTGACGCAAAATTTCAGCAACCCGAGATTCGTCGAGGACCTTGCGATTCTGTTCTGCAGGGAAAAATCCAGGGACCAACGTGTTCACTCGGATGTCCCGATCCGCCCATTCGCGCGCAATATTGCGGGTAAGGTTGTGGACGGCTGCCTTAGAGGCAGAATAGGTGAAGACGCGTGAGAGCGGGTTTAGGCCAGAAATCGACCCTAAATTAATGATCGAGGCCTGCACATCGCGGCTCAGAAAGTAATTTCCAAAGACTTGGCAGGCGCGCATGACTCCCACTAGGTTAACGTCTAAAATTTTGAGGGCTTCGTCATCTGTAATTTCGACGAATGGGCTTGGGGAGTTGATTCCCGCGCCGTTTACAAGGATGTCGACTTTGCCAGATTGTTCTACCACTGAGTTTAGGAGCTCATTGAGTGATTGGCGATCGCTGGCGTCTGCTAACGCAAAATATCCCTTCCCGCCTGCTTCCTCGATGATCTTGAGTCGTTCGTTTGCCTTTTCCTCATTTCGCCCCACTAAAACGACTTCTGCTCCAGCCTTAGCAAGTCCTAGTGCCATACAGGAACAAAGCTCTCCAGTGCCCCCAATCACGACGGCAGTCTTGCCCTCAAGCCCGAACATCTCTTTTAAAAATTGTGCTGTTTTCATGATGCGCTAATCCTAGTGCGTGGGAGGATAGTCGCAAGAAATGAAAATAGAGAAGTTGGAAGAGAGTTCCTCAGTGATGGGGATTGATTCGTTATCTTCCCAATTAGCAAATGTTGGAGCGAAAACGTAGAATTTTCGGTAGCCATTAGTAGTTGAATCGTTACCTTCTAAATGTTCATGAAATGCGACTCATGCCAAGAAAAGGCCACGGTGTTTTACACCCAAGTGACTGAGGGTAAACTTAAGAAGTTTGTCCTTTGCGAAGCTTGCGCTCAGAAAAAGGGGATCACCAATGTGGATGATCTTTTAATGGGCAGTGATTTGCTTGGGAATTCACTACAACAAACCAAGGTGCAAGATATCGTGGCTGAGCTAAATCAGGAAGATTGTAGTTCTTGCGGGTTTTCTTTAGATGATTTCCGAAAAGTCGGCCGGCTCGGCTGTCCTGAATGCTATCAAGTTTTTTCTCGTGAGCTCGCGGAGCGTCTGCCTTCGATGCATAAGGGAGGTGTCCATAAGGGGTATTTGCCTGAAGGAGTTGCCATGAAACAGGCCTTGAAGTCAGAGCTCGCGTGTTTGACTGACAAGTTGGAAAGCGCAATCGAAGATGAGCGGTTTGAAGAAGCTGCAATGCTTCGGGATAAAATTTCTAAAGTTGAAGAGAAGAAAGGGGTGGTCGAGCTATGATGCGATTTACGACACTCCTGCGGCATCCCGCAGATTGGATGATGGGGCACGGAGCAGAAACATCAGTGGTGCTGACTAGCCGAGTCCGCCTTGCGCGCAATCTCGCCAAATCTCCATTTCCCGGATGGTCTCGGAAGAAAGATCGCGAAGGTGTATATTCATTTTTGCGAGAAAAAGTAGAATCGGTTCCTGGCATGAAAGATGGCTTTTCCCATGAGCTTTGTGATTTGGATCCTCTTCAGAAGCAAGTCCTCGTCGAACGCCACCTGATCAGTCGGGAGCAGGCTGCTCGGAGTGAGGGGAGCGGTTCGGTGGTAAATCGTAAGCAGACCCTGAGTCTCATGATTAACGAGGAGGACCATTTACGGATTCAAGCGATTCGTCCTAGCCTTCAATTAAAAGAAGCCTTCAAGTTGGCCCATTCAGTTGATCAGCGCCTTGAAAAGGTGGTCGGCTTCGCTATCGACCCAACGCTTGGATACCTCACTGCTTGCCCGACCAATCTAGGGACTGGTATGCGGGCATCATCGATGCTTCACCTGCCTGGATTGGTTTTGAGTGATCAAATTGGCCCAGTGTTAAAGGGAATCAATAAGCTTGGTTTAGCTGTTCGTGGGTTATATGGAGAGGGAACCGAGTCGCTTGGGAATCTTTATCAAATTTCAAATCAATCGACCCTCGGTGAGAGCGAAGAAGAAATTCTCGACCGTCTAACCAGAGTGATAGGCGACGTGGCGCAATATGAACTGCAGGCCCGGGAAAAGCTTATGACTGAAGATTCGATAATGGTGAGGGATCGAATAGGTCGCGCTGCAGGCAATCTCTCATACGCTCATATCATTACTTCAAAAGAGGCTCTTAATCATCTCTCCATGCTCCGCTTGGGTGCTGATCTGACGCTGCTCCCGTCAGGCTTAGTTGAGAGTTGTGACCGTCTCTTCATGGAGACTCAACCTGCCCATCTTCAATGGCGAGCAGGGCGTAAACTTGAACCAGAGACCCGTGATGTTATCCGGGCTCAAATGATTCGCGAGCAGTTGCAATCATCGTTATCACCTGCTATTGATTTATCGGGGAAAGAAAAGTAAAGAAAGTTCCACTCCATCCTAACAATTCTATGAATAATTTTACACCACGCGCACAGCAGGTGCTGGCTCTAGCTCGAAAGGAAGCTGACCGATTCAATCATAATTATATTGGGACCGAGCACGTGCTCCTTGGCCTCATTAAATTAGGCCAGGGTGTCGCTGTTAGCGTTCTTCAGCGCATGGGGCTCGACCTTGAATCAGTCCGCATGGAGGTAGAGAAAGAGGTTGGGACTGGTCCGGATACCAAGAGTTCAACCAATATTCCTTACACACCCCGTGTAAAGAAGGTGCTGGCTCTTGCAAATAAGGAGGCCAAGCAGCTCAATCATTCTTATGTTGGAACCGAGCACATTCTTTTGGGGCTGCTTCGCGAAGGTGAGGGAATGGCGGCGCGGGTCCTTACCAGTTTAAGCGTGGATCTTCAAACGACGCGCAATGAGGTGCTTGCGGAGATTGATCCTAACTTCGCAGCCGAAGAATCCGATGACGAATTCGATTTCGATGATGATGAAATCGAAATGGAAAATGGTGAGGATGCCGAAGGAAAAGCTAAGACTCCGGCGTTAAAAGCGTTTGGTCGTGATCTCACTAAGCTTGCGCAATCAGGTGGTCTAGATCCAGTGATTGGACGCGCCTCTGAAATTGAACGGGTGATTCAGATCCTCTGTCGTCGTACAAAAAACAACCCGGTATTAGTTGGAGAGGCAGGAGTGGGTAAAACTGCAATTGTCGAAGGACTTGCGCAAGAGATTGCGGCTGGTGATGTGCCTGAGATACTCCGAGACAAAAAGGTGGTTACTCTTGATCTCGCTTTGATGGTTGCTGGCACAAAATACCGTGGCCAGTTTGAGGAGCGTATAAAGGCTGTCATGGACGAGATCCGCAAAGTGAAGAACGTTGTGCTCTTCATTGATGAACTGCATACCATTGTTGGTGCGGGTTCGGCTGAGGGAGCTATGGATGCTTCGAATATTATAAAGCCCGCCTTGAGCCGCGCTGAGTTGCAATGCATCGGTGCCACCACTCTTAATGAATTTAGAAAGCACATTGAAAAGGACTCCGCTTTAGAGCGTCGTTTTCAGCAAGTTAAGGTAAATGAACCCTCAATTGATGATGCTATAGAAATTATGAAAGGCCTTCGTGAGAAGTATGAGAGCCATCACAAGGTGCGCTACTCTGAGGAGGCTCTTGAGGCATCGGTGAAGTTGACATCTCGTTATCTTACAAGCCGCTTTCTGCCCGATAAGGCTATCGATGTAGTAGACGAAGCCGGAGCCCGTGCCCGAATCCAAACTATGACGCGTCCGATCGGACTCAAGGAGTTGGAGGTGCGCATCGCGGAGATTAACGATGAGAAGGTAGCTGCTATTAACGATCAAGATTTTGAAAAAGCTGCAGCTCTTCGTGACGAAGAAAAGACAACTCGAAAGGAGCTCGATGATAAGATCGAAGGTTGGCGTGGTGAAAGCGAAGAGAAGGTCGTTGATATCGATGAGGATGATATTATGTCGGTGGTCTCGAAGTGGACTGGTGTTCCGCTCCAACGTATGGAGCAGAAGGAAGCAGCTAAGCTGTTAAAGATGGAAGAGAATCTCAGGGAGACTGTTATTGGGCAGAATGAGGCTGTTGTGGCAATCTCTAAGGCCCTTCGGCGATCGCGTGCTGATCTTAAGGACCCGCGTCGCCCGATAGGTTCATTTCTTTTCCTTGGGCCAACTGGTGTGGGGAAAACCTACCTTGCTAGAAATCTTGCCAACTTTATGTTCGGTGATCCGGAGTCGCTGATTCAGATCGATATGTCGGAATACATGGAGAAGTTTAGCGCAAGTCGTCTCATCGGTTCGCCTCCGGGGTATGTTGGATATGAAGAGGGCGGTCAGCTCTCTGAAGCGGTAAGGCGCCGTCCGTATTCAGTTATTCTTTTTGACGAAGTTGAAAAAGCCCACCCGGACGTCATGAATCTTCTACTTCAAATTTTGGAGGAGGGAATGATTACGGATAGCTTCGGTCGTAAAATCGATTTCCGGAACACGATCATTATTCTGACCTCGAATGTCGGAGCTGAAAGTATCAAACGCCAAACGACATTGGGTTTCAATGCAATGGCGGAGGATGAGGCGGACTTCGAAGGCATGAAGGCCAAGATAGATTCCGTTGCTAAAAAGCATTTCCGGCCTGAATTCCTGAATCGACTTGATGAACTCGTGGTGTTCCGGATGCTTGAGAAAGAGAGTCTTAACGTGATTGTCGATCTAGAGGTTGCGAAGTTGGTAAAGCGCCTTGCTGATAAGCAGATCGATCTGGTGCTCGAGGAATCCGCACGCGACCTAATCGTCACCGAGGGCTACGATCCTGACTATGGAGCTCGTCCAATGCGCCGGGCGGTTGAACAATTGCTTGAAGATCCGCTTGCTGAGGCAATTCTTTCGGGCGCTGTCAAGGAGGACCAGCACGTTACAGCGAAGGTTAAAAAGGACGCGAAGGCGGTTTCTTTCAAAGCCAAGGCTCGCAAGAAGCAAAAGAAAGCAGGCGTTTCCACCTCCTAGAAATTTAAGAGGTGCAAATGAATTGATCTTATCGAGTTACTCTAAAATGGGTGACACTTCGGCCTTCCTGATCCAGCCAGTGCTGCCTCCAGGGAGCTTAATCATAGACCATCCTGCTCGAGTCGCTTTGACTCGACACAGGCTCCCTATCACGTTCTCCCGAATTATAGAGCCTCCCTCAAAGGGTTGGCTTTTCAGCGCCGTCTTTTCTGTCACGATTGATAATTCACTCAGGGGCTCGAAGCTTACTCCTTGAGGATAGAGTTTCATCCCGGTGATTCCAATTACGAATCCCAAACCTGTGAAAACGGAGAAAGTGACGAGGAGAGGTTTGCGCCTATTTCCAAAGATGTTCCAAGCTGTCAGAATAGCGATGAGAAGTGACCAAATCCCCATGATTAAGATTTGAAAGTAAATCCATTTGGGTAGGAACGATAGCCATTCAGTCCCCTCTGGCGAACGAGCGTGAGATCCTGGTAATCCGCTCATCAGTTTGGAGCTGTCACCACCATGCAATTGATAACGATGGGCCCACAATGAAGCTTCGCCATAGTTTTCTAACTTTAGCTCACAAATCGCTAGGTTATGAAGATGCTCTCTTACTGCTGCTGTTTCCATTGATGCAAGAATGTCGGCTTTGGCTTCCTCGGGAGAATGGTCAATGGCCTTACTAGTCTGAATCAAGGAGCCTATAGAGATTAAAAATATTAAGAGCGGAGACAAGGTCCTAAGGAGCCTCAAGACTCGCTTTTTTTCGCTTGGTTCAAGGGGTTCCGGTTTTGGGTCCTGCCGAAAGCAGATCTCATCCCGTATTTTGAAAACCTCCTCGAGCCCCTCAGCTGCGTCGTGCTCCGTCGCAAACCGGGCCGCTTCTCGAAAGAAGGTTACACGGTCATTGCTCGCTGAAGTCACTTCTTTCAGCTCGTCTTCAAACTCCCTACGAGGCGCTAAAGCGATATGGCGAGCTTTGAGCCTGTTCCGGAAAGCTATTCCAAGAATTGAGCAGCTAATTAGAGCAGGGATGATTTGCCACGCCCACTTGCTTAGGGGGGATGATTTTCCGAAAACTTTTAGCGGACGTTCGCTAGGGGGGAGGAACTCCAGAGCTTCTCCAAGGGATTCTGGGGAAGGAAGTTCTCCGGTGATTTTTATCGGAAAAGGAAGAGATTCCTTTTGCTCGTAATTTTCGAGCAATGGATCGAAGTAAATGAAGCGATAAGGGGGAAGAGTCTCAATCTTTTTTAGAGGTCTTAGGACATGCGAGAACTCAGCGGTCCCTGAACTTGAACGGCGTTCCCCGCCGCTCGGCTTAGCCATTGTTTCAAATTGTTTCCAATCTTTGTTCAGGTCAATTAATTGAGGTCCAGGGAATTGATCGATATTTCCCGAACCTGTGATGCGTGTTTCGACGGTGAGTGATCCGCCGAGCTCGAGTTCGAGACTAAGGGGGCGAACCTCAATCGAAAATGTTCCTACGGCTCCACCAAAACCGGATGGCGCTCCTTCAGGAAGAGGCCGGACATTTAGCTCAACAGAAGGGAAGTCGATCTTTGTTGTAAAGGAACGGGTGGCGAAGCCTCCGCGAACCACTTGTCGACGAAGTAAGGTAGCGTTAGTCGACCCAGGACCAAGAACAAGAGGTCCGTCCTGAAGCGCATTGATTGAGCTAAGGTAGGTGTATACCGCGAATTGATGGCCATCATAATCAAGATATCCAGTAGGTTCAGCCGTCGTAGTGAAGCGCCATGCTGCAAGCCCATCCTTTTTGAGATTAATGACGTTCCCATCTGATAACCGAAGTAAGTGAGGCGCTGCTTGGGAAAGATACAGCTTAGCTTCGACGTCCTGTGTTTCACCTAAGTAAGGGTTGGTCTTCTCAAGGAAAACACCGGTCAGATACGGAGTGACTTCTCCATTGATTTTTATGCCATGAGTTTCGAGGCTATTGATTGGTGCCACTCGAAGAGTATGGGTTTTTGAGCGAATCACTCCGGAGTTAGTTTGGAGTTCAAAGGGGGGGACCTTGTAAATCCCTGGCTCGAAAGCTGAAACTAAATAACGGAAGCCTTCACGAATCCTTCCATTAATTTGATATCGGCGTTGCTTTTCTCGCTTTAAAGCAAGAGGGTTCGCATTTGGGGTGGATGGCCAATCGATTAGTGTCAGATTCTCGACCCATACCGTCAGGTAGGTTTTTTCCCCAACTACAATAATCGAACTATCGAGCTTTGTCTCGATCGCCGGGAAGTCCTTAGCTAAGAGGTTACGGCCTCCAGTAAGGATTAGAAATGAAATGATTACGAAAAATCTCACGATGGTCGTTTCGTAAATTACCAATCGTGTGGGCTTCGATTGTAGGGCCTCCGTATCCTTCGTGGAGCCTTTCCCCCAAAGTCGGAATATTGCTTTAGGAGCCGCCGGGCTCTTTCGCGGGGCGTTTCGTTTTCCGGAGCATTAGGATCATCTTTTAGGTTGGGATTCCCTGCTTGTGCTTTGTTTTCATTGCCCTGTTTAGTCTCTCCCTCATTGCTTTGATTTTCGTTTTGATTCGATTGCTCGTCGTTAGGTTTCGATTTTTCAGATTGTTCATCATTTTTACTCTCACCCTCTCTAGATTGCTCGGTCTTGTTCTTATCGCCATTTTCTTCGGAGGGGTCATCTTTCTTCGTTTGGTCCGGATTTTCATTTGATTGCTCGTCCTTTGACTCCTCTGATGTGTCTTCCGAATCAGGGTCATTTTGAGCTTCTTCTTGAGAGTCGTTTTTTTCTGAATCTTGATTGTTTTCGTCTTCCTTTTCCTGGTTTTTTTCTTCCTCCTTTTTTTCCTTTTCTTTTTGGAGTTCGGCTAATTGCTTCTCCACGGATTGTAGGTTTTCTCTCGAGGCTGCGTTTTGGGGTTGGATTTCTAAAGAGGCTTTAAAGTGCTCAATGGAACCTTCCCAAGCTTTCACTTTCTCTTCCGTGGTTTTTGACGCACCTAGATAAAATAAGGAAGTTGCGAGAGCATAATGGGCTTGCTGGAGAATTTCAGAATCTTCAGCCGAAAGTGCTGAGCTAAATGAAGTGACCGCAGTAGGCCAATCTTGCGCTCTGGATGCTGCTGATCCGGATGCGAGATATAGGCTTGCCGCATGGTCACCTGAACTATCTTTGGCTGCTTCGCTGAACAACTGTTGAGCTGTGGTTGTTTCACCTGCTTTGAGGGCAGCGATTCCGTCTTCCACCAAGCTTGCTTCAGCCTTTGGGGTGGCGAGACTACATACTACGAGAACAATGATCGGAGCTAAAGGAAGGCACTTGATGAAAATAGAAGTCATGATGAGAAGCAGTCCGCTAAAAACAAACCACCGATGAGCAGGTTTAGCAACTCGTTGGTGTTTTCCTTCCTCTCGGAAGCGATCCATTTCAGAAAGTGCCGAATCTAATTTGTTAATGAAGCCGGCGCCCATTCCTTTGGAGTAATATCCATCAGTTTCTTCGGCTATCACTTGTAGAGCTTCTTCGTTGAGCGCGGAAAAAACGACATTCCCGGAGCGGTCTCGAAAATTCCCATCACTTTCCCGAGGATCGGGTATGAAGGAACCCTCTGTGGATCCCATTCCGATTGCGTAGATGAAGATGCCTTCTCTGGCGGCACCGGCGGCAGCTTCTTCAAGTCCTTCAGAGGATTTTTCACCATCGCTAAATACCACCATGATGTTGCTTTGTTGACCCGTTTCCCTCAGGAGTCGTGTTCCGGAATCAATAGCTGTGGTAAGGTTGGAGCCTCCCACTGGGATATCATTGGGGTCCAGTTGAGCCAAAGTTTGTTCCACAAAACTGTGATCGATCGTAAGTGGAGATTGAACAAGTGTTTCCCCAGAAAACAAAAGAACGCCAACTCGATCGTTAGGAAACTTTTCTAGGATTTCTAGAGCTGCAGCCCTAGATGCTAGTAGTCGATTAGGCTCAATATCGCGGGCTAGCATGCTGCGTGATATATCCACACAAAAGAGAATGTTTCGTCCTTCATTTTCTACTTCAATCCATTCCTCGCCAGATTCTGGCTGGGCAACTGCAATAATCAACCCGGCCATCCCTCCTAAAGCGAGACCCAGTGAGGTGAAGTGAACCCATGGCGGGCGGGTATGGCTGAGGCGGCCTTGTAAACGATGTGCCACCATTCTCTTCCAGCGATAGCGACGCTTCTTCCAAGAGAGCCAAGCCATGAAGCCAATCAAGGGGAGGGCGGTTAAGCAAAGAAGCCATTCAGGTTTTGCAAAATTCATGGCATCGATGGTGGGTTGAGTGCTGAAGTAAAAAGGTAGCCTAAAATCAAAAGGCCCGACGCCCCAACAAACCAGAAGTAGAGCTCTTTCCTTATCGTCCAGCTCTTACGTTCGACTTCGATTTTTTCAAGGTCGTCGATGCTCTTGAAAGCTTCTCTGAGGCCTAAATAGTCGCGCGCTCGATAATAATCTCCTTTCGTGATTTTAGCGATTTCCTTAAGAGTTTCAGTGTCAAATTCTTGTCCGGTATTAACCCCTCGAATCCGACCTTGGGGAGTTCCAATTCCTACCGGGTAAACTTTAATACCGAGTTCGGCTACTAAGCCCGCCGCCTCAACCGGACTGAGTTGCCCCGAGTTGCTGGCGCCATCGGTAACGAGGACAATGACTTTGCTTTTACTTTTGGGGTCACCTTTGTCTGTATCCCGGGCAAGCGTTTCGAGGCGATCACCTGCAGCTACGATGGCGCTGCCGATAGCTGTGCCACCCTCGGTTCGATCCTTCACTAGGGCGACGTCGCGTAAGGTGTATTCAAGAATTTGATGATCGAGGGTGATTGGGGCGACCGTGTAAGGGCGTGCTGCAAAGCTTACGATTCCGATTCGATCATCAGGTCGGCGATCGATGAATTCGGTAATAATCTTTTTAGCTGCATTAATCCTGAGTTGGGGGCGCCGCATGCCTTTGTCAGATTCGTAAAAATCAGCAGTCGACATTGAGTAGGAAACATCAAGCGCGATAATGATATCAATTCCGCTCGCGGTTCGCGAAGTCCGGCTTCTAGTTTCTTGTGGCCGGGCAAGTCCGATAATCGCGGGGATTAGCATGAGCGGGAGAATTAAGGGTGCGAACTGAAAGGGTCGGTCTTTAGGCTTAAGTCCCAGTGTGCTTAATACTCGCAAGGTTGGATAGATAAGCCAACTGCGAGCCCCTTGACGATAGCCGAGAATCATGAGCAGTGGAACGGCTAGAAGAAGCAAAAGCCACCATGGTTCCGCAAAGTCATAATTATCCAAAAAGTTCATGATTATTTCTGCGAAGGACGGACAAGAAGAAAGGTGATAAGGGCTACCG
>Ga0213868_10005079_pt1 | contig 11890 bp, 21 predicted proteins | sample PICome_9_FD_160087 | JGI IMG/M metagenome (GOLD analysis project Ga0213868, IMG submission 160087) | Coastal seawater microbial communities near Pivers Island, North Carolina, United States - PICO127 | ecosystem: Environmental > Aquatic > Marine > Coastal | place: USA: North Carolina...
GACTCTAGATATCTTTTATGGACGTTAGAGAAATTAGAAAAGGCAGATAATATTCTTGAAGAACTTACCATAGTCAACTAAATGGTGGGTCTGGGTGGACTCGAACCACCGACCTCACCCTTATCAGTCGTTCGTTCGTATCCTTAAAACCTATAAAATATAGGTTTAAAAGACTAACTGTTCAAAGAACTGTTCAAAATTTTTCAAGTAAGTCTTTGTTTTTATAATAGAATTTTGAACAGTTTTCTCCTTGCATTTAAAAACTCTCCACTTAATATTAAGAAGGAGATAAAAAATTAAATGAACAGTCCTTTTTTAGATGGTAGAAAAAAAATATTTGAGAATGATGTAGGTTTTGTTATTGAGGATATTTTTGCCGTTAGTAAGGGTCATATGCTCGTTGTTCCTCATAGGGAGTATCCAGATTATTTTCAATCAACTCCAAAAGAATTTATTGGATTAAATGAACTTCTTGTTAAAGCAAAAAATTATGCTCAAGAGAGATTTTCTCCTGATGGTTTCAATGTAGGGATTAATTGTGGAGAAACTGCAGGTCAGACAGTTATGCATATGCATATTCATTTAATTCCAAGATATAAAAATGATGTCGATGATCCTCGAGGTGGAGTTAGAGGAGTTATACCATCTAAACAAAAATATTAACTATGAAAAAACTAATACTAAAAAATAATTATTCTAGAGAGGATGTGCATTCAATCTTTTCTCCTGATACGCAATTTACTCCTCAAGCAGGAACTTGGGGATTGCATGGGATTATTAAAATTCCATCAAGAGAAGATGATTTTGTTTTTTTTGTTACCTATGGTCAATCTCAAGGGGATCATGATTTTGATGAAGGCATAACAGAAGATGGAGTTCTTTCATGGCAGTCTCAACCAAGGCAAGGTTTCGATAATGCAGTTATTCAAACTCTAATAAACCATAACGAGACCACAAATAACATCTATTTATTTTTAAGAGAAGAAAAAAAAAGAGACTATCAATATCTAGGAAGACTTAAATATTTAACTCATGATAAAGATCGTGAAAAACCAGTTTACTTTCAATGGCAAATTCTAGATTTAGATGAAGGTTCATATACAGAGGTTCAACAAATAGATTCAAGTGAAGAAGATCAGAGTATAGGAACTATAGAAAAAGTTGATCAAATGCCAGATTCAAAAATAGTAGGAATATCAAAAGATAATTTTAGAACTAAGAAGTCACCAGACTATGCACTCAAGGAATCAAAAAACAGGAAACTTGGTCAAATTGGTGAAGAGTTAGTCCTAAAGTATGAAAAGGACAAACTTATTTCCTATGGAAAGAAAGATTTAGCAGAAAAAATTGTTCACACTTCTAAAGTAGAGGGTGATGGTGCTGGATATGACATTAAATCATTTAATGAAGATGGTTCAATAAAATATATTGAAGTTAAAGCAACAAGAGGCAATATAAATACTGATTTTTATATGAGTCCTCGAGAATTGCGTTTTGCTGAACTAAATAAAGATTCCTTCTGCCTTTACAGAGTTTTTGATCTTAAGAAAAAGACCAATAATGGTAAATTTTTTATCTTTAATGGTGATATTAATAATAGTTTTAATAAAATTCCAACAGGTTTCAGACTTTCCAAAAAGTAATTTTGAACAGCAAAACTTACTGTTCAAAACTGTTCAAAGTTATATAAAGGTAATCAAAAACGAGAATCCCTTTAAGACTATTTGATTTTAAAGGATTAAATGGTGGGTCTGGGTGGACTCGAACCACCGACCTCACCCTTATCAGTCGTTCGTTTATATTTTTAAACCCTTTATAATTAGGGTTTTGTGGACCAACTGTTCAAAGTACTGTTCAAAATAATTCAACAATCAGTAACCTTTTGCTAAAAGTTATTGAACAGTTATCTACTTGTTATATATTCAATAAAAAGACATATATTGAATAATATGGCACAATTTTTATGATGAGATATGTTGTTTTTTTGTTGACTACTTTTTTAATTGCCTCTTGTGGTAATGTGCCTGATACCAAAATCCTTTGTGAGTGTTATAGCGAGAGAAGTAAAAGTAAATACGAAAGTAGAGAAGGAAGATATATTCAAGAAGCAAACTGTGCAAGTGAAATCTCTGGGTTGATTAACGAAAAGGGAGACAAATTTCTTATAAAAAAGAATAATAATTATCTGCATTTTAGGGATAAAGATACCCGAGATAAAAACATTCTTTGGCAAGATAGTAAAATCTCAGCATTGGGTGTCGATACATATGGTGATGACATTACCTTTACTCTTGACAGAATTAATCTTAAGTCTAATTTGTGGACCACTGTTATATTTGATAAAACAACCGCATTAGGAAGAATTAGTATGACAATTGAACAAAAATTTCAGTGCAAAGTTGTGGAAGGTATATGACAAAAAAAGACTATATATACATGACAGCAATGATGATTTGGGGATTATTTCAACCTCTTCCAGGTCATGAGCAACTTGTTAGTGAATGCAATGAAATGATTCAGCAAGGCAATTATTCCAATTTCAGTGAAACAGAAAAATTAAATGCATGTCTTGATGTTGCATAGATGGACTGCAAGACTTCGGGCATCAGTCGTATCGTTCTTATGTTTAGATTGAAGGTTTGGATAACTCAATGACTTCCCTCACTTCTCATGCACGACCATATGTGTATGACTTTTTTATTTCTCTATAGGTATATAGTGTTTTTGTAGTCCTAACTGACTACTTTTTGCAAACAATAAACTGAAGTCTTTCAAGTTATTTGATGGGTAAATGAAAAAGATGTTCTTTATCTGCTATATATATACAGTATTAAGTATTTTAGATAGTATTAATAGATGTCTGAGGTTAAGAGTATTTTTGGTAGTTTCGATGAAATTGAATTAAACGATGACGATCGAAATCTTGTTGAGTTATGCAAAGATTTCATTAAAGAATCAAAAGAATTTACAGATTATTTGATAATTGAAGATGATAGAAACAAAAACAATATTAGATGGTATTCATCAAATGAACTTTTTGTCAGTGGAATGACAATGTTAATTATTCATCAAGAATTAATAGAAGGAACAATCCAAGATTATAAAAACAAACACGGACTTACATCAATTATTAAAAAATTCGAGTCTATGTTTAGAAAAGTAATCACACATAATGAAGAGACTATAAGACCATATGAATACTTAATTAATTTTAATGAGTGTGAAAAAAGAATAGAGGGATATGACGTATAGATGAGTATTGAATTCAAACACCTCAAACGTCGCGATACAAATCTTATGCACTATCGTAGAGAAAATTATTTAATAAATTCATATGTCTCTTCTTTGAGGCGCAGATGGTGCATGAGTCATGCATGTAGCACATGCGGAGCAACAGATTTACGCAAACTATTATTTGAAAGTGCTATTGGGAATGAAATATCAGACGATGAAAAAAAAGAACTAATGCAAACAACAAGGTTCTATCCAAAGACCTCAATCCTTCCTGAAGCAATCAAAGAAAAAGTTATATCAAGTCACATCAATGAATTTAACAAAATAGAAAAAGGCGGCATTGAAAATGTCGATATGTTAGTTGAACAAAACTCAGGTAAAACAATTTACAGATGCAGATTTAAAGACTTCCTTCGTTTTATGGTTATGGATATTTGGGATTCTTTAGATCATTCACTCTCGCATGTTGATAGACTAGATCAATTAAAAAGCAAGATAATATCTAAGGAAGTATTAGATGTATTAGATGAAATGAATAATCATTTTCAAAACTTAAGAAAAAGACATTTTAATTAGGTGAAAGAAAATTTATTACTTCGATTTTATTCAATTAGAAACTTCCAATGAATTTGTGAAGTGCTTTTGTCAGACAACTGCACTTCAAGTCGCTATGACAGGAAAAAACTAAAAACCTGCTGACATAAAATTAACCTTTAAGAATTATTTCAATATTTTCTAAAGGTAGCGAATAAAATTTTGATAATTCTTTCTTCGCATCAACTATAGACATTCCTTCGACTGAGGAGTTTTTTACTTCTGCCTTTCTTTTTTTTGAATGCGATACATTACTTTCCCTTTGTTCATAAAATGCATTTTCATTCGCAAAATAACTTTGAACGTACTCGAGATTTCTTTCCGGAACTTTTTGCCAATTCAATGTGGAAAAATCTAAATAACCATCTGTTAATAAACTCCAAGTATCTAAATATACAATAGGATTTCTTTCTCCTTGCCAAAAATTATCTAATGTAATCAAAGCAAATTCTGAAAATTCAACCATAAATCTATTTTCATCTCTTGGAATATTCAAAGAAGGAACAACATTAGAAACTCTCCCAATCAGAAAAGCAGATTTGTGATCTATTCCATCAGATTCTGCCAAACCATTGTTATTATTTCTTGAACATATTAAGTATTCACAGTTTTGTGCTCTTATTGGATCTAAAATCCAAGAGGTAGAACCCCCTAATTTTGTTAAAAACTCAACACTTCTGTGCGTGAACACATGAATTGATTCTAACCCATCGAATTCTAGATGTTTTTCACTTTTAGCGCCTTCTTTATATATCCCTTCTTCCATACTTTTTTATATTTAATTAACTATATTGACCTAATTATATACACTTTGATATACTTTTGCTACCTTTTATATATTTTATTATACTTATAATTACTGGAGTTTAGATAGTAGTGAGACAGAGAGAGATGTTTTCCATGATCGTTGATCAAAAATACATTGATGATTATTTGTGGTATCAAAAAACATTAAAACAATTCCAGAAACATAAAAAAAATAATTTACAACATCATGCTGGTTTTAAAAATCAATACATGACGTATTTATCATGGCAAGATGACCCTGACTATCATCATTGTCAATTAGAATTACAAAAAGAGATTCGTGATGTTAAAGATAGAATTATTACTAATGAAAATGTATATGATCGAATAGAAGATGGTATTTATCGTTGTAAAGAAAAACTTCAACAATACAACCAATATTTTTCATCACTATATGAATTTTAAAAACTTCTTACATAATAAAGAACAGGACTTTAAGGGCAGAACAATTCAAGATATCTGGAATTATTCTGATGAAGAAATTGAAGGTACTCATGATTTCATTCAAATTCTATTTCCATTAAATAAGAAAAGTCAGTCCGTCTTTCAGTATTGAATGAGTATTCTCTGTAAAAACGAGGATAATATTCATCAAGTTCCTCCATCCATTTTTCTCGACCTACACAATCACTACTAATCTCATATTTGTATTTCGCATGAACAAACTTATGTTGTTTAAGTAATTTTAAATAGTCTTCAAACAGATTTGAATTATCAAATGCTGGTGAGACGAATATTCTTTCTTTTTTCATATCTTCCCCCTTACCCATTCACGCAATAGTCATAATTCATTTCGTATGACCCATAACTTTCATCTTCTTTAAACAGTTGTTCTGCATTTTCATTTGCAATCTTTTCTGCCTCTTCTTCTGAAGATGCTTCAATATAGAAGTGTTCTTCTCTACTTCTGCAAATTCTTATTTCATATGTTTCTTTTTTCATAGTTTTTTCTCCTTTAATTAATTACTACCCTCTTAGTATCTAAAAAGTGAACCGATAATCTGCGAACAATAAAGTGAAGTAGTAATATATAGATGAGTAGATTTACCCCCAATTCAAAGTATGTGAAATACCGAGATAACACTTGGATTCAGTGTCGTAAGAGGATCTATCTCTATTGGTTCAAGTTTTTAAAACATGCAGAAGATAGTCCAGACCATAAAGTTCAATGGAACAAGTATCGTGCATGGGGTGGAAAGGATGCAGTCATGAAAATGAAGTTCGATGCATGGTGGGAAGAATATTGGAAAGACTGTTTTGGAATTGATAAAGAGAAAGACTCTTGTAAATATCCAGTGAATGGAAATCCAAAAGCAGATGGCATTAGATATGCATTACTCGTTTATGAAAATCTTCATCGTGGTTCTAATTGGGACATAGCAATTCATATTCAAAAAGAAGAGACAAGAAAGAGATACCCAGTCCCTTCATTCTCATATGCAATGGAAGACTTAGATACTAAGGGCAATATGAAATGGGGATACGAAAGAAAGAGAGTTCGTGATGAATCAAGTAGAACTGGTTATAGGATAGAAAAGATCGATAACACTCGTGGTGAATATGACGATAAAGTCTGGCAAAACCAAGAAGAGAAAAGAAAAGTTCAATCAATGGTGGGACGATATAAGAAACAAGCAATGAAGCACTTAGAGAGTGTTTGTATAGGCAATTTTTAGTATAAATTTACCTCTCTTTCAGGTATAATTAATAGTGTAAATCAAGAAATAAATTCCTTATTTCGAAATCAAATACATGCATCAATATACCCAATCAAGGGTGTGTTATTTATGGAGAAAAATATGGAGCAAATCTATAGAGAAGAGTTTCCCCATGGCAGTTATTCTGTTTATGGTGAATATGGAGTTAATGGAGATCTGGTTCTCAGTTCTTTTCATTACGGTTCAGATGTTGAAGACTTCTGGGGTAATGACGAATATGAATACTACTTCATTGTTGATAAAGAAAACCTACCTAAGTTCTTTTTGAACTGTCTGAACAAAGGTTTTAATTCTGAAGAGAAGTTTACCCTTCATGATTTACAAAAGATCTGTGACAAGGAAGGTATTAAATATTCAACTAATACTTGGGTCTAATATGGAAATTAGAAATGATAACGATAGAAGACTTTGGTTTAGGATTAAATCTATTGATAAAAAGTTAGATAATCTGGGAAGGATTGGTTCTAAAGATTTTGATTGGTTGCAGTGGGAAGAACTTACAGATGAGAGTGCAAGACTGCACTCTCAATTGTCTGTTCACAGAGATATTGTTAATAATCTAATAAAGAAGTGGGGATAATGAACTTAATAGATATACAGCAAGATTTATAGTTTGATTAGATCTCAAGAATTTAACTTTGAATTTCTTACTCGCAAAATCATTTTCGATGATTCCAACGTCATTTTTTTCTATGAAATTAAAACTTGTTGTTGCATATATAAATTTTTTCACCTAAGAAAAATAGCATAATTAAAGCAACTATGTAAAAGAAATATACACAGTAAATCTACTGTGTATAACTGTGTATAACTGTGTATATTCCCATTTAACTTGGCATAATAAATTATGTCAAAAATTGAAGATATTAAATTCTTAGAAAAAATTATTAGAGGCATGGATGAAAGTAAGTTTTATGAAAAGGAACTAAAACAAATAATTCGAGATCTTGTAGAGGGAAACGGAGATTTATTTTGGTTTAAACAAACCGGTAAAGAAAATTTTGAATGGAAAGATAGAAATGTATTTTGGAACTCTATATGGAGTAGTTATAAAGTTTATCCCTTCGGTCAATTTCTTGAATCTGCTTTAGAAGAAGATAAAAAAAGACTTAAAAAAATTCTTAATCTTGACTCTCTATTCAATGAAGTAAGTTGTGGTAGTTCACTATTTGGAAGTAATTGTCCCAGCGATGGAGAATCTTTTGAACTTACCGAAGAAATGAAACAACAAGCAGTTAATAACAAGGGGTGGATTGAATGTCCAAATAAGGATTGTTACGAAAAAACAAATATTTTAGATATTGATTATGGAATTTGTAACGAGTTGTATGATTATTTAAAAAACGTATATCTAAATTTATTTGAAAAATGGTCAAACGAGATAATAGGAAGCACTTGGAAAATGAAAGACATTGTTGTAACTCCAAAAATTAAACAAATTATATTATTTGATCATTATGATGAAACTTTCTGGGATGAAATATTAGAAGAATTCAAAATCGACCTCATTAATGGTAATTTTTTTGTAACTCATACAGATAGAGTTGATGAATTAGATCGAAAAACAGATAGAGTTAATTGGTTTTACCACACAACTGTAGTTAATGCATATCATGAACTTCCAAAGTTATTGAGAGGACAATGCATAGAGTTAATTAAAGAAACCCATGTTGAACCATTAAAGTTAAGGGCAATATGTAATTCGTGTAATACAGAAAACAAAATAACGAGTTTTCAAGAATTAGATTTACTTTGTAATAACTGTCAAACCGGTTTGCATCCATATGATGGTGTCTTTGGAAATGAATTAGAGGATTTTATTTATCTTCTAGAAGAAAAAACTTATAGAGAATATTTCCTAGAAAAATCCTTAGATATTTTTAGCACTCATTCTCAATCTAAAAATTCATATTATGTTGCAAAATATTCTCAAGAAAACTTAATTAAAGATAAAAAACTTTTATATAAACTTAAATTAACTCTTCCAACCGAACAAGAGGTCTGGACTGGACTTGACTTCTCAGAACTAGAACCAAATGAGGTTAATGAGATTAAATTGCAATATGTAAAATTCTTAACAGATTTAGAAAAAATGTTAAAAACTAATTATAAAATTTTTGCTGCTTCTAATTTAGACATAATTTTTAAGAACAACTTTTATATTCCTCATTGGTACTTAGATATTGAATTTATTGATAGAGACAATATAGATTGGGAAAAAAAAGTATTTGAATTTAAAAATAAAAGAAATAAGTTTTTTGACAATCAAAAAATTAATTTTAAAAGAAATGAGAATATCTTGGATATTTCATGGGAATGCAATGAAGAGATTACTGAAGTTAGATTAAACAAAGATAATGTTGAGGAGATGATTTCGCATTATATTCATGATTGGCATTGCGGATGATATCAAAGTATCAAGATATTGATTCAGCATTCAAAGATCATTTTGAAAAAAAAGATATTGTTTATCATAAAAATGATTTCGCATATAAATTAAAGAATAAATGGGTAGAAGAAAGACTACTATCTTTTAATCATAATATCGACCTTCCAAAGTTAAATAACTTCTTAAAATCACTTCCTCGTGAATATCAGATTGATAAAACTGAAAATTTTATAAATTATATTGCTATTTTACGATCACAGTTTCTTTGCTTGCTGCTGCAAGAAAAAAGATATGATGAAGATTTTTTTCATATGACTGCAAAATCAAGGTATTTTTATGATTACGACCAGTCAACAGATAATCATCTTAAAGACGATGTGAAAACCGCCATAACCAATATTTCTTTAAAACAAATAATAGATAAGTCATTTATAAAAGAAGAAGAATATCTTGATTCAATCTTTCTTATTGGATGTTTTAATCTATATCTTCAATTTTTCTTTTCACCAGATTTTTCACATTATGATGGGCAACATGATGGTTATCTAAATGGATACATGAGGGTTTCAAAAAGAGTTATCAGTGAAACAAAAGAATTTTTCTTTAATTCTTTCCTGCATGGCATATCGGAAACAATCAAATTAGAAATGCATAGTTTAATAACCAAATATTTTGATAACCATCACACCAAGATTAACCTTAATCTAGGGTTCAAAAATTTCTTAGAACATTCTGAATTGATAGAAAGGAATAATAGTGGCGATTCTTTTAAACAAATCGAAGACAATGTTCCCTTCTTGTATGATTCCTATAGCGATTATCTTAGTTGGTTCGAGCAGGGTCGAGATTCCTATGATGTTCATTGCCTTTACGATTCCAGAAAAAGTAGATATTTAGGTAATGCAGTCCTTATAGATAATATGGTGGGTGCATCAAAGATTCTGGGAATGTATTCAGAGTTTATAAGTGGAGAACAAAAAGACTTTCTTAGATATCAGAAGTTATATAAAGGAGAAACAACTCTTATAAATCTTACTGAAAATGTATTTGAAGATGTTCCTGTCTTAACAGATATAAAATGGTTTAGTAAGTATTAGCAATCACCATAGATTATATATTGTGTTGCTTCTGTCTTCATTTAATACAAATGCTTTAAGTTTTGCATCGTATTTTACTGAATGCATGTCGTTATATGCCTCATATTTGACACACATTTTTAGCAAAAAAAGAATAAGATTTTTGATCCTGGTTTTTAACTTATTTAGCAGTCCATTATCTAAGTACGGGTGATCTGAAATTTCTTGATCCATAGTCTTGAAAGCATGATTTAAATCACCAAATTTTTCCTTTTCTTGTTCAGAAAGATATTCTTTAACTTTTTCTAGTTCATCATCCCAAATAATATCGTAATACTTCCATACTGCATTATATCTGTGATGCCATAATGCCTTTGCATCATCTGATGTTTTCTTATATCTCTGATTTTGAAGGGTCATTCTGCCCCAATATGCCGGTGTGCCTATTCTTTTTGGTCCCGCACCAGGGACACTTGGAAATCTTGCCATAACTCTAAAGTAGCATTTAAGTGTGTCTTATTTCAAGACATTTTTTTGGATTTCTCTATTTTTATTTTTCAATTATGTTAATTTAAGAAATAAGAAATAAGAAATAAGAAATAATTAATTGCTAATGATTTTATAAATGGATATAGATAATTTTTTAAAAGAAAATACAAATAAGTATGGTCAAATCAAGAATAAAGACCTACAACCCATTATCGCAAAATTAAAAAAAATCATAGCAAAAAAAACTAAAAATAAAAAAATCTCTCGAAATGATTTAAAAACCATATTGCATGAATCACTTACCGAAATAGGTTGGAGTGAAGAGCAGATTTTGTCTCTCAATAAAACCACAAAACTAAGCAAACAAATTATGAACAATGTATCTCCAGGTTTTTTTAACTATAAACCAAGCGGGAATCGAGGCATCGTTGCTAAACCATCAAATAATAAATTTTTTCAAGGAGGATCCCCGGGTCTTGGTAAGGGAAAGTCATGAAAAAAAAATATAAAAATCTTTCTCAGATTCAAAAAAAAGAAGTAAAAAGAAATCTAGATAAGAAAAAACATAACTTAGAAAAAATAATTTCGAGAAAGAAATTTCAAGATTTTAAAGAATTAATCTTCCCTTTTATTTTTTATGAGGACATTAAAAAAATTTTCATTATCTACTATTTTTCTTAATAAATTTTATTGGTTTCTTGCAACTTTTTGCCCTTTGAGTATACCTTCTCTATAAGGAGTTGATCCTATTGGTGTTATGGGTTCAATTGGGCATATTGGAACTATGACCATATCACCTTTTATACTTTTATAACCAACTTCAAAACCTGTACAGAAATCAGATTTAGCAAACACCATCGGACTTGTTAGCAATAATGCAAAAAAACTAAATGTTAAAAATAATTTGTTCATGCAATAACTTTATCATAAGGTCACGTTAACTCATTAAAAAATATTTCTTCGCAATGTTTCTCATCTATTAGATGTTTGTATGTTTCAAGTTCTTCTCTACAGGTCACAAATACATTATTAAACATCAATGACTCTAATCTATTAATAAAAGCAGTTTTACCAAATTGGTTTTTATAATCTGCTATCGACTCAGAAATCATCGTCTCAAGAATTAAATACATAACCATTGCATTGCTAATAAATGATTTTGAATTAATAGTCCTTCTGTTATCTTGATCTCTTACATTTTCATATATTAGTATTTCTATAAAAGACTCATGATGCTCTACAAACTCATGGCAGTAGTCTTTAATGACTTTTTCTTCATTTTTGGCATTAGGATTTTCAAATTCACCAAATATACTTTTAATTTCTGACATCAAAATATATTACCTTTAAGTAGATATTTTGAACAGTAGAACCTACTGTTCAAAACTGTTCAAAGTTTTAAAAAGATAGTAAAAATGGTAAGACCCTCTGAAAGTATTGATTTTAAAGGGTTAAATGGTGGGTCTGGGTGGACTCGAACCACCGACCTCACCCTTATCAGGGGTGCGCTCTAACCAAGCTGAGCTACAGACCCGTTTAAAACGGAAACGCATTTTAACTTTTATCTATCAAAGATAAAAGAG
>Ga0213868_10005080_pt1 | contig 11889 bp, 10 predicted proteins | sample PICome_9_FD_160087 | JGI IMG/M metagenome (GOLD analysis project Ga0213868, IMG submission 160087) | Coastal seawater microbial communities near Pivers Island, North Carolina, United States - PICO127 | ecosystem: Environmental > Aquatic > Marine > Coastal | place: USA: North Carolina...
TAAATAAGCAAAAGACGACAGCCCACTGCCAAAATCATCCAGTGCAATAGATACCCCCACCGAGCGCAATGTGGAGATCAAGCGCTTGGCTTCCTGAAGGTGTTTGACCGCTGCGGTCTCGGTGATTTCAAACTGAATATGCTTTGGTGAGATTCCGGTGTCACTAAAACCACTGAGTATATAGTCGATCGCATTCTCATCTCCCACCGTGCTGCCGGATAGATTTACCGATAGCAGTGGCAAGGGCGAGCCTTTAGCTTGGAGACGTTGAAGAAATTTTAGCGAATGACTGAAGACCCATTTGTCCAGATCATCGATCAGTGAAAAATGTTCAGCGCCGGGAATAAACTCTGAGGGGGGTAAAATAGTGCCATCACTTTCGCGCATCCGCACCAGCACCTCATAACATTTAGCCGTCGCGGCAGAGCCGTTTAGCGGCACAATCGGCTGAGCAAATAAGGTAAAGCGATCTTCATCTAGGGCCGAGACGATTTTGGGCATGCTGGTGGCCAAACTCCGCCGTCGAGCAACCTCTTCATTAAATGACTGGAAATGAATTTTGTTGCGGCCTTTGTCTCGCGCCGTGGCACAGGAAGAGCCCGCCGAGATCATCAGGTCGATATCGGAAAGTGCTGTGTCATCAATCAGAATGGCGCCAATACTCGCGCCAATTTTTAACACCTCCCCCTCCCAGGGAACCCGCAACTCTTTCAGTTCGGCAAGAATTCGCTCCGCCAGTATCATCGCCTTATCGTAATTGACCCTATGTATCAGCAGGGCAAATTCATCATTGCCAATCCGCGCGGCTATATCGCTGGGCCCGGCAAGTCTAATCAGTAACTGAGCAAATTCTTTGAGAAGTTCATCGCCGGCGGTATGACCGCTGGTATCGTTGATCACTGAAAAGTTATACAGGTCGATATAGAGCAGCGCATGTATTGCCCCCTCCTGTCGAGCAATCTCTATAGCTTTTTGAATACGTTTAGAGAGCGATGTGCGATTCGGCAACCCAGTTAGCGAATCATGCATCGACTGCCACTGCAGGCGACTGGAAACCCGGCGCGCTTCGCTGAGAGGCCTAAAGATCACCAGGCACTTAATAATACGACCCATGGCATCGCGCAGTGGAAATGCCGACACTGAAACACTCACCGGCGCTGCACCACGCACATTTAATAACAGCGACTGGTTGGACTCCACATTGAGGGCCTTGTTCAGCGCATCCTGAACCGGGGTTTCGGCAATGCCTGTGTCTTCGTTAGACAGCGGCATGGCCGCATGAATCTGTACTGGCTTGGACTTGTCTAATGTAAAACCCAATAGCTGCTCGGCGATCGGGTTCATCTCTAAAACAAACCCCTCAGCATCGACAAGGGTAACCGCGTCGGCAATATGTTTTGAAGTAAGATCATACAGTTCACCGCGGTTAATTAGCTCCTCGGCCTGCTGGCTAATCTGGGTGCAGTCGTTGCAGAGAATAATTAACTGCTCTTGATTGACGGCTGAATGGAATAGTTTTACATCCAGATAACGACTTTCACCATGACATGTGGCGGCCAGCACATAACCCTGATTATGCTGAGTGGCAAGGCTAGTCATATTTTCCACAAGGTCCAGCCCATGCATATCATCGAGGCCGGGGAATAGCGTGCGCACCGAACTGCCGAGCAAAAGTTCACTGCTGTAGCCAAACAATGTTTCTGCAGCGGGGCTAATCTGAGAGATAAAACCAAATTGATCAGTGGTTATGTAGGCGGAGCTTTTATCGATGAGGAAGGTGTCAAGCTGCTGATCCGTTAGCTCGACGTTTTTTGTTTCTGGGCTATTTTCCAAATCATTTTTTGCGCCATTTTTGCCTGAACTACTCTTTGGCGAGTGGATATCTAGAGCGCTAACTTCTGCGTGATTTTGTTTGTGAATTCTATGTTTGGCAATAGCATTTTTGGTTTCGGCCTGCAGGCTAAAGCGGATCAGACAGTAATTATTAGAACCATCGTCGTAAACACTCATAGAGACTTCCAACAGCGTAGAACTGTCTCGAGAAAAAGCCTCGGTGAATTGGTCTAGCAGACTGTTGTCTGCTGGCCGAGTAAAACGACTATTGCCGGTGGCGCTAATAATTTGATGCAGCTCTCCAGAGAAGCCACTACCCAATAACGCTGGAAATAGCGCGTAGAAACGCTTGCCCTGAGACTGACCTGAAGAGACCCGACAGAAATCGGCGGCCTTGCGATCGATCATTACCACCCTGAGATTGCGGTCTACAACCATCACGCCTCCCTGCAGGCGCGCCGCAATTAGAGCCCGACTTAACTCGGACCCTGCCTCACCAACTCCCTTTGTGTGGAAAATATCGTTCATCCTTTAACCCTTTGTCATTCTCCAACTCTTTCTTTAGCGGCTGATACTACAGCCTCTTCTTCAGATTAATCTTATCCCTGAGAGAGCAACTCCCGAAGATCAATAATCGCCGCATTGGCACGACTAATATAAGAGGCCATCACCAATGAATGATTGGCTAATAGACCAAAACCTTCACCGTTAACAATTACTGGTGCATTAACTGGCTGCTGGCTCATTTCTAGTTCACGGATAATCTGCTGCAAACTTGCAATCGCATTTTTACGATTTAGCACATCGGCAAAATCTACTTCCACGGCTTTTAAAAAGTGCAGCAGTGCCCAGGTGGTGCCACGAGCTTCATAAAATACATTATCAATCTCAAGCCAGCTGGTTTTCACCTCAATTTCCTGAGCGCTCTGAGTTGACTGACGGCCCGCAGCATCGCCGGAGAGGTCAGTATTAATACGCCGCTGACCAACACTTGCAGAGAGTCTCTGAGACAGACTGCCAAGTCGAGTTTCAACCGTACTCAGCCAGTAGCGCAGGTTGTCCGCTCGGGCATAAAACTGCGCATCAGGGGCCTGTGTGTCAGCGAGTCGCGCGAGGTAGCGACGAAAATATTGCTGCCCCTCGGCATATTCAGATTCAGGCCAGGGCACAGCCCATCGACTGTGATCAATATGCAGTCGCGGCTCGGCTATGGCCAGATCGCGATCTTCGGTTGACTGGGATTGCGAACGACTAAATGCTTCTCGATTAGCTTTGCTGAGATCGCGAATCTGCACCAAGACACCAAACTCCCAACTGGGGATGTTATCCAGCCAAATGCCGGGTGGCATCATGTCATTGCTAAGATAGCCACCGGGCTTCTTCAACAATACTTCAATGGTGTGAATCAATGTCGCCGTAGTGGTGGCACCAACCACCAGAGGCTTGCCTGCCAGTTCTTTTTCGGTCTCAGCACGAACATCAAACAGGTCGGGTTCGCAACTCCAGTACCAACCCAGGCCAAGCAAAAACAATCCGATAACCAGAAAGATGGTGAGCCCGTAGCGCAAATAAGCCGGCCTGTGACTATCCACATAGCCATCGGCTATTTTCTCAGCCGTATCCAGAAAGGGTTTTTGCCCACCGGTTTTTATTCGACGCCAAAATTTCATTTATGCATACCGTTTTTTTTCATATTGTGGCCCGAGTGGTCGTCCATAGGGCCCTTATCCATAGAATGCCCATGCATGGAATGATCATGGGCCTTTGCCGCCGGAGTAGGTTTCTTAAACAGGCTGCGCACCTCAGCGGTTACTTCAATAGCACCGCAGTCCTTGGTTTGCAGGCTCATCTTATGTGTTTCACCAGGCACCAATGGAGCTTCCACATCGAGCAACATCAGGTGAAATCCGCCAGGTTGTAATAGCAGAGTTTCTCCAGCTGCAACTGTCACTTCAGTAACCGGACGCATTCTCATCATACCGTCATTCATCAGTTGCTGATGAACCTCCAGCCTCGCCGCGATCTCAGTGGCGCCACCGATAATTGCGCAGGCTTTGTCATGGTTATTGGTCACTGACAAATAAGCTGCCGTCGCCGTTCGCCCTGGCGGCATAGCACGCATATAAGCGTCTTCAACCGAGAAGCCAGAGGCACCTGCCGTCAAACCAAAAGGCATGGCGAGGCAAAAAACAAAGCAATAGATTAATCGAGTTTTCATAGGATTCCTTGTTGAAACTATAGCATGTGATCAGAATATTGATCGCAAACCGGTATTATTGACCTGGCTTAAATCACGCCGGGTAAAGAATTGAAATCAGTTTAGCGCGCGGTTACGTATCTCTCTGCATTATACTAGAGCCATCCAGAAATACAGTTATGAAAAATTAGGCGAAAAGGCTATGAAAATAACAATACGTAACCTCCTGCTGAGCCTAGCTCTGATGTGCGCCTGGATAACTGCGACGGCAGAAATTGACTTTCTATCCAAAGCTGACCAAAACAGCTGGGCAGCTGAGCTTGCTAGCCCGGAATTTGTTCCGGTTGAAAAGGCCTATAGCGTCAATGTCGTGGTTGAGGATAAGCGCCTATTGCTCAACTGGACCATTCGGGACGGCTACTACTTATACCGTGATCGCTTTAAGTTTGGATCTGTGGATAGCAATGCTGTTCTGGCCGCACCACAATTTGGCAACGGCCTGGTCAAATGGGATGAGTATTTCGAGAAAGAGCTTGAGGTCTATTACCAGCAGACCAGCGTTGTGCTGCCCTTCACCACCGATGCGACTCGCCTGAATCTAAAAATTGAATCTCAGGGCTGTGCTGATGCAGGACTCTGTTATCCACCTTATAAGCAGTGGCTAGATATAGACCTGATCAACGGCATTGTTGAGATTAGCAACCAGCCCCCTGCAACAAACAAACAACCTGACAATGTTGGTGACACAGCATCTCTACCACTGGCCCTGGTACTACTTTTTGCTCTGGCTGGCGGCATGATTCTCAATTTGATGCCCTGCGTATTCCCGATACTGTCGATCAAGGTGTTGAGCTTCACCATGAATCACAAGACCGATCGCAGCCGACATATTCACGGATTGGTCTACACCGCTGGTGTGATCTCTAGCTTTGTAGCGATCGCCATCGCTATGCTGACTCTGCGCGCCGCGGGAGAGAGTATTGGCTGGGGCTTTCAATTGCAGTCACCGCTCTTCGTCATCTTTTTGATCTACCTGTTTTTTATTATGGGTCTTGGACTCTCTGGCTATCTCGAGATCGGTAGCAGCCTGATGTCGGTAGGGCAAAACAATCAGAATGAAGAGGGCTTGCGCTCTTCCTTTATGACCGGTGTGCTGGCCACCACAGTTGCCAGCCCCTGCACTGCACCTTTTATGGGTCCGGCACTGGGCTTTGCGATTAGCCAGTCATCCTCTATTGCCGTATTAGTCTTTGCCTTTCTCGGCCTCGGCATGGCGTTGCCGTTTATTCTATTGGCCTGGATTCCCGGTCTTACCAAGCGACTACCAAAACCCGGCCCCTGGATGGATGTATTTAAACAGTTTCTCGCCTTCCCGATCTATATGACTGCAGTCTGGTTGCTCTGGGTTGCTGGGCGTCAGACCTCTATAGATGTGGCAGCGGCAGTAATAATTGGCCTGATCCTACTGGTGATGGCGCTGTGGATGTGGAAACTCAACAGCAAGCCGGTAACCCGGCTGATAGCAGCAGCGTTATTTGTCGCTGCTCTGGCCGTGCCTGTGGCGGCGATCTCAGAATCCAACCTGGAACCTGAGTTTTTAACTTATTCTCCAGAGCTTCTTGCGGAACTTCGCGATGACAATCAGCCTGTGTTTATCAATCTTACTGCGGACTGGTGTATTACCTGCCTGGTAAATGAGCGCGTGGCTCTAAGCTCAGAAAAGGTTATAGGGTTGATGGGCGCTAACGGCATCAGTTATCTCAAGGGCGACTGGACCAACAGCGACCCCCAGATCACCGAACTGCTTGGGCGTTTTAATCGCAGCGGTGTGCCACTTTACCTGCTCTACCCTCGGGGCCAAGGTGAAGCAGTCATTCTTCCGCAGATTCTCACCGAATCAATGGTTATTGACGCCCTAAATCAAGCAATTAACTGATTTCGAAGACGTTAACCAAATTATTTCAGACATTCTAAGATTTTAGCCGATTTTATCGCTTTTTAACCTTTTTGACCGTAAAAACTGCCCTAAAAAACGCTAACGTCGCCGTTTCAGTAAAGCTGCAAAAAGAAAGTACGGCCATAATGTTAAATAACGCAGGCATTTTCTGCTAAGTTCGTCGAAAAGAGTATTTATCCAAGTATTCATGGACAGTACTTTTATTTTCGGGCAGACTCCTCCCAATTCGGTAACCAATCTGCTAACCAACCTATTTCCGAGGGATCCAATGGCTTCACTACTGGTACTTCATGGTCCAAACCTAAATCTACTCGGCTCTCGAGAGCCAGAAATTTATGGTGCCGAAACTCTTGAGCAAATTAATGCGGCCCTGATTACCCAGGCAGCAGCAGCCGGACACAGCCTTGCAGCACTGCAAAGCAATGCTGAGTTTGAGTTAATTCAGAGAATTCACGACGCTCGCAACGAAGCCGTCGACTTTATTATTATCAATCCCGGTGCCTTTACCCATACCAGTGTTGCTCTTCGCGATGCGCTATTGGGTGTTGAGATTCCGTTTATCGAAGTGCACCTCTCCAATGTTTATGCCCGAGAGGCCTTCCGTCACCACTCCTATTTTTCCGATATTGCTGAAGGTGTAATTTGCGGCTTCGGTGCCAACAGTTATCAGCTGGCCCTGCAAGCAGCACTCGGCAAGCTAAACTAATTTTAGAATTCATTTAAGAAAGAGAAAACTACATGGACATTCGCAAAGTAAAAAAACTCATTGAACTGCTCGAAGAGTCAAACATCAATGAACTGGAAATTACCGAAGGTGAGGAATCCGTACGCATCAGTCGCGGTGTTCCCATGCAAGCCTATGCTGCCCCAGCGCCAGCTGCACCGCAGCCGGCAGCTATCGCAGCTGCTGCGCCAGCTCCGGCCGCTCCGGCCGCTGTAGCCGCAGCCCCTGACGAAGTGGCTGGGCACATGGTTAAATCACCCATGGTTGGCACTTTTTATGCGTCGCCTTCACCAGATTCTGCCGCCTTTGTTACGGTTGGTAGCACAGTAAAAGTCGGTGATGTGCTCTGCATACTCGAAGCCATGAAAATGATGAACCAGATCGAAGCCGATAGAGCGGGCACCATTGGCGCCATACTTGCCGAAGATGGCGAGCCTATCGAATACGATCAGCCTTTGTTCACCATCGTTTAACTGCAACCAGGGATAAAATCATGCTCGAAAAAGTCCTGATCGCTAATCGCGGCGAGATTGCTCTGCGCATTCTGCGCGCCTGCAAAGAATTGGACATTAAGACCGTTGCCGTTCACTCGAAAGTGGATGCGGATCTAAAACATGTCATGCTGGCTGATCAGTCGATCTGCATCGGCCCCAACCCTTCAGCAAAAAGCTATCTGAATATTCCGGCTATTATCAGCGCCATGGAAGTGACTGGCGCCACAGCGGTTCATCCAGGCTATGGTTTTCTTGCCGAAAATGCTGACTTTGCTGAACAGGTAGAGAACAGCGGCTTTGTCTTTATCGGACCAACCGCCGAGTGTATCCGCATCATGGGTGACAAAGTTGCGGCGATTAAGGCGATGAAGAGTGCCGGCGTCCCCACAGTGCCCGGCTCTGACGGCCCTTTAAATGACGACCCTGCAGCACTGCGCGCCATGGCCAAGAAAATTGGCTATCCGGTTATCATCAAGGCCGCGTCAGGCGGCGGTGGTCGCGGTATGCGCATTGTCGAAAAAGAAGAAGCTCTGGTTAACTCAGTGGCAATTACCAAATCCGAAGCTGAAGCAGCATTTGGTGATGGCACAGTTTATATGGAGAAGTTTCTGCAGAACCCACGCCATGTTGAAGTGCAGGTACTCTCAGACGGCCAGGGTCATGCGATTCATCTCGGTGATCGCGACTGCTCATTGCAGCGACGTCACCAGAAGGTTTTGGAAGAAGCTCCAGCCCCCGGTATTCCTGAAGAGGCACGCCAGGCTGTTTTTGAAAGCTGTACCAAAGCCTGCATCGAGATCGGTTATCGCGGCGCTGGCACCTTTGAATTTCTCTATGAAGATGGCGGCTTTTACTTTATCGAGATGAACACTAGAGTTCAGGTTGAACATCCTGTGTCTGAAATGATCACCGGAATCGACATAGTAAAAGAGCAGCTATTGATCGCTAGTGGGCGTCCACTCAGTTTTACTCAGAAAGATGTGATCTTCCGCGGCCATTCTTTCGAGTGCCGAATTAATGCCGAAGATCCGGTGACCTTTATGCCTCAGCCCGGCACGATCACCTCCTATCATGCTCCTGGCGGAAATGGTGTTCGCGTGGATTCCCATATCTACAATGGCTATCGCGTGCCACCGAATTACGACTCCCTAATCGGCAAGATTATTACCTATGGTCGTGACCGTAACTCGGCACTTTCGCGGATGCGCAATGCCCTAGACGAAATGATGATTGACGGTATAAAAACCAATATTGAACTGCATCAGGATCTGGTTCGCGATCCTGAGTTCCAAAAAGGTGGCGTCAATATTCATTATCTTGAGAAGAAACTCGGGCTGTAGTTACAGCCCGGCTGTTTTATTCTGCTCGCTGATATTTTACGAGCTGCTAGCTCAACGGGATTTTTCCCAACTCGCTTTCAAAATAGGCCCATCCCATGCAATGGCTTCAGCTGATTGTAAGTAGTACCCGTGATGCCAGCAGTACAATTGAAGATGCAATGCTTGAGCTAGGCGCGGTTTCAGTGACCCTGGAAGACGCCGCCGACCAGCCTATTCTCGAACCCGGGGTTGGCGAAACGCCACTCTGGGACAACTGTACTATCAAAGCGCTGTTCCCAGACGACACCGAAACAAATCAGACAACCGCCCAACTCAAGCAGCTAGTTGCTCAACCATTGCAGCTTAGCTGGCAACAGCTCGAAGACAAAGACTGGTCCCAGGAGTGGAAGAAATATTTCTCACCGATGAAATGTGGCGAGCGCCTGTGGATCTGCCCCAGCTGGATTGCACCGCCAGATCCTGATGGCATTAATCTCAGCCTAGATCCGGGTCTGGCCTTTGGCACCGGCAGTCATCCAACCACCCATCTCTGCCTGCGCTGGCTCGACAAGCAAGACCTAACGGGGCAAACGGTAATCGATTACGGCTGTGGATCAGGCATTCTGGGCATTGCCGCGCTGCTGCTAGGCGCGGCGAAAGTCATTGCAGTGGACAATGATCCCCAAGCATTGCTGGCCACAAGAGACAATGCCGAGCGCAACAATATCGCCGCCGAGCGCATTAGCACCTACCTGCCTGAAGATCTGCCAGAGGATGTAGTTGGCCAGACCATGCTGGCCAATATTCTTGCTGCGCCCCTAATTGAACTGGCACCTAAGCTTACCGGCTTAACCGCGAGCAAAGGATTGATCTGCCTATCTGGTTTGCTTGAGCATCAGATTGATGCAGTATCGCAACCCTATCTTGCCAATTTTAATTTTGATGATCCGGCGATTGAATCGGAATGGGCGCAGTTGGCTGCCTGCAAGACAGCTTGAGCCAAACTACAGCCTGAGCCAAACTACAGCCTGAGCCAAACTACAGCTTGAGCCAAACTACAAAACTACAGCCTGAGCCAGACTAAAGTCCGGACCGATAAAACAGCCTGAGCAGCGACCAACTTTTTATGCTGCTAAACTCCGCTAAACACCAGTTGGAAACTCCATGTCACAACTCACCACTGGCTGCCCTAACTGCGCCACTAATTTTCGCCTAACCCCAGAGCAATTAGAGGCGGCTGGTGGCGTGGTGCGCTGTGGAAATTGCATGGCCGTGTTTAATGCCAGGGATCATAAGATTACCGCGCAATCAGAGCACAGTGAAAAATCGGAAATAATGCCTAAACTGCCGGTTATGACCGAGCTACTGCACTGCGAATTTGGCCCGCAGCAAGCTACAATAACAGCTAAGAAACCCGGCAGAATTTTTCTAAAGTTAGCAGTCATTTTAGTCGGCGCAGTATTGTTGACTGCACAGTACAGCTACTTTTTTAGCCGCGAGCTCAGCCAGACTGAAGCCTATCGCAAAGCTCTGATTCAGTTTTGTAATTACAGTGGCTGTAAAGTAGAGCCATTTCGAGATATCAACAAGCTCGCCGTCAGACAATTCGCCATCCACTCAGACCCCAATCAACCTGGCGCCCTAACCGTAGATCTGACTATCGAGAACCTTGCGCCATTCGACCAACCCTATCCCAAAATCGCTCTGCAGTTTTCCGATATGGAAAACCAGCTTGTCGCCGAACGGATTTTTTTAGCTGAACAATATTTACAGGACGGCACGGAGAGGCTCGCAGCAGAGTCTAATTCGATCCCCAAGGGTAAACAACGGCGAGTCAATTTCAGCCTCGTCGATCCCGGCACGACGGCGATCAATTATTCTGTCGAACTAAAAGAATAATAAACCACTGTTTTTCAATTGATCACTTTTTAATCAGCTAATCACAGGGTATCATTGTCCACCTTAAAGCCCTGACCAATCATCCCGAGGCGAAATTGTTCAATATCGGCCCTTATCAGATCAATCGAAAGACAGTGCTAGCACCTATGGCAGGTGTAACTGATCTACCCTTTCGGCAGCTCTGTCGAGAGATGGGTGCGGGTATGGTGGTATCTGAAATGGTCGCTGCAGATCCCAGCACATGGTCCAGTAGAAAATCCAAATTGCGCATTCAGTTCGCTGATGAACCGGCACCGCGATCGGTACAAATAGCCGGCTATGATCCACTGATGATGGCTGAAGCTGCGCGCTTTAATGTGCAGCAAGGCGCTGAAATCATTGATATCAATATGGGCTGCCCAGCCAAGAAAGTCCTCAAGAAAGCTGCCGGTTCGGCGTTGCTGCAACATCCAGATTTGGTGCAGGATATTCTTCGCGCTGTGGTCGACAGTGTCGACGTTCCCGTGACCCTAAAAATTCGTACTGGTTGGGATCGTCAAAACCGCAATGCCGTGACCATTGCCAAGATAGCTGAAGACGCAGGTATTGCCGCTCTCGCTATTCACGGTCGCACCCGGGCCTGTCGCTTTGTCAAAGAAGTGGAATACGACACCATCGCCAATGTGGTCGAGGCGCTGTCGATTCCAGTGATCGCCAATGGTGATATCACCACGCCAGAAAAAGCTCTGGCTGTTTTAGAGCACACCGGCGCTGCTGCGGTGATGATTGGCCGAGGCGCTCAGGGCAATCCCTGGATCTTTAATCAAATAAACCATTTTCTCGAATATGGCGAAGCCTCTGCTAAACCGTCTATGGAAGAAATTGGTCTGGTGGTCTGTCGCCACCTGCTGGCACTGCATGAGTTTTATGGGGCCTATGCCGGTGTAAAAATTGCCCGCAAACATATTGGCTGGTACTTCAGTCTGCTGCCGGGCGGAAAACAATTCTCCCGCCACTTTAACCAGATAGAAGATCATCTTGAGCAGCAGAATTTGCTACAACAGTTCTTTCAACAACCCCTTATTTTTCAGGAATTAGCGGCATGAAGTATGCGCAGACCGGCACCGGCTCTCCAGCTAAAGATCCGACCAGCAAACAGCAGTCTCTGCAACAGAGTGTTACCGAAGCCATGCAGCGCTACTTTTCTGATCTCGACGGTCAGGCAACTCACGATCTCTATGACATAGTGATGGCCGAAGTCGAACCACCGCTGCTCAAAGCAGTAATGGCTTACACCAGACAAAATCAAAGCAGGGCTGCGGAAACACTCGGCCTTAATCGTGGCACCCTGCGTAAAAAGTTAAAACAATACGACCTTCTGTAATCTTCCCTGAGGACTCTATGAGCGACCTGAAAAAAGTTTCACGCGCCTTAATCAGCGTTTCTGACAAAACCGGCATTGTCGACTTTGCCCGTGCACTCACCGC
>Ga0213868_10005085_pt1 | contig 11885 bp, 9 predicted proteins | sample PICome_9_FD_160087 | JGI IMG/M metagenome (GOLD analysis project Ga0213868, IMG submission 160087) | Coastal seawater microbial communities near Pivers Island, North Carolina, United States - PICO127 | ecosystem: Environmental > Aquatic > Marine > Coastal | place: USA: North Carolina | collected...
TTTTAAAGGGCATATTTTGTAGGATATGCTGTGCGGCTGAACGGGCAAAAACCAAACATTCTAATAGTGAATTACTAGCCATTCTATTGGCACCGTGCAAACCGGTAGAAGCTGTTTCACCAATGGCATAAAGCCTTGGAATATTTGTTTGGCCATTTAAGTTGGTAAGCAAGCCTCCGCAGGTGTAATGAGCTGCGGGGACAACAGGAATCGCTTCGCGTGTCATGTCGATGCCAAACTCTAAACAACGTTGATATATGGTTGGGAAGTGACTTTCGATAAACGCTTTTGGTTTATGGCTGATATCGAGATAGACACAATCATCACCCAGTCGCTTCATTTCATGATCAATTGCCCGAGCTACCACATCCCTTGGTGCCAGTTCAGCTTGTGGATGAAAGCGCTCCATAAAAGGTCTGCCATCGGCAAGTAATAACTTAGCACCTTCTCCACGTAAAGCTTCACTGATTAAAAATGACTTTGCTTTAGGGTGATACAAACAGGTGGGATGAAATTGAATGAATTCCATGTTGGCAACATCACAACCGGCTCGCCAGCCCATAGCAATACCATCACCGGTAGAAACATCGGGATTACTGGTATACAGATAGACTTTTCCTGCTCCTCCGGTAGCCATAACGGTTACTGGAGCGGTGAAGGTCAATGGTGTATCGGTTTTAATATCTAATACATAACAGCCTAGACATTGGTTCTCTTCTTGGCCAAATTGTTTACTACTGGTAATGAGATCAATACCAATGTGATAGGGAAATAAATGAATATTAGAATGGGCTTTCGCTTTACTCAGTAGGCTTGTTTCTACTTCGCGACCAGTGGCATCAGCGGCATGAATAATACGACGATGACTATGCCCACCTTCTTGAGTGAGATGGTATGTTTCTGATGTGGCACCATCTTTGGTAAATGAAACACCTTGATCAATTAACCATTCGACGCTTTCACGGGCATGTTCGACAGTAAAACGGACGGTTTCTTCATTACATAAACCCGCACCCGCTTGTAAGGTATCATCAATATGAGATTGTAATGAATCTGTTTGATCCAATACAACAGAAATGCCACCTTGAGCATACAGTGAGGCACTTTCTTCGAGCTGACCTTTTGCTAACAAAGCGACTTGGGCATGATCGGCGAGTTGTAGCGCCAAACTTAAACCTGCTGCGCCGCTACCGATAATAAGAACGTCAAAGTGATGAGATGCAGTCATAAGGCCTGTTACTGGAGAAAAAATAAGAGCGTAATTAATAGGTAGTATAACGCAGCATCTGTAAATCGTGGCATTCAAAATCGACTTACTCTATATTGAAATAATTGAATGTTTTTAGCAAAATATAATTATGAAGCTTGAGTAATTAGAATTTGAAATCACTAAATTCAAAGTCATCATATAATGCGAATTTGGTATAAGCGATTCGTCGTACTCGGTGAGAGAGTTAAACCATCTTTGGCTTAATTCTACTTTATTCGATGACTACCGCTACGGCTCAGATGTCCTTATTGCCAAGTTAACGCATCGTTTTCCTCATTATATGGTGTTACGGTAACATCAACCCCTAAGCTTATAAATAAAAAGGAGTTTATCCAATATTCATGATTGTAAAAACATGATAAACACAAGGTTATTGGAACTTACATTTAAACAGAATGTTTTTTTGTACTAACTTTAGAAGACAACCTTACTTATTTAAGATCATAAACAGGGTCACAAACATAAATATATTAGAAATACACAAAAATTTATTAGAGTTCGGCAACATTAAGTCGTTGAAGCAGACAGGCTCTATTGGTAATTTTGCTTAACGCGACTGTTAGTTGGGAGAGAAAATATGCAGAATATTAGCGAACGTAGCATTATGGTCTTTGGCAACAAAGGAATAGCGGATACGGTATTGAATTGTATTAGTTCTTCAGGTTGGAACGTGAATATGGCACAAGACGTCGATGATGCTTGTAGACTTATTCTAGATAAAAATATTCATGTCGGTTTAGCTGAACTTGGTGATGCCGATGATGAAATAGGCATACAACCTATCGAAGAGTTAGTGAATCGAACTAATAATGTTAAATGGTTGGGAATTTTACCTCGCGATAATCTGGAATATGCTCGCGTCAAGCAAGTAATTAGTAATTCCTTCTATGACTACCATACCTTGCCCTATGAACCGCAGCTTCTTTTATCTTCCTTAGGCCATGCTTATGGCATGGCTAAGATGCAACTGGATGGTGCCACGCTATCTAGGATAGATAATCTAGAGTTTGGTGAAGACGAAATGGTGGGCGCTAGCCCGCAACTTCAAGCTGTTTTTAGAGCTATTCGCAAGGTTGCTATCGTGCCAGCTCCAGTGCTTATTACTGGAGAAAGTGGGACAGGTAAAGAGCTAACGGCTAAAGCAGTACATGAAAGATCTCCGTTTGCATCTGGCCCATTTGTCGCCGTTAACTGTGGCGCTATCCCTCCGTCATTAATTCAGTCTGAGTTATTTGGCTACGAAAAGGGGGCTTTTACTGGCGCAGAGGAACGTAAGATAGGCTATTTTGAAGCGGCACATGGCGGTACGATTTTTTTAGATGAAATTGGTGATTTGCCTCTAGAGCAACAAATTAATTTACTTAGATTTTTGCAGGAAAAAACGATTCAACGTGTTGGTGGAACAAAGCATCTTCATCTTGAGGTTCGCGTTATTGCCGCCACTCATGTTGACTTGGAGCGAGCGGTTGCTGATGGAAAATTAAGAGAAGACTTATATTACAGACTTAATGTTCTGCAGTTAAAAATGCCATCACTACGAGATCGTGCGGGTGACATTGAATTACTGGCAAAGTATTTTTTCAATAAGTTTTCTGGTGAAAAAAATAAGAATGTGAAAGGGTTCAGCCAAAGTTGCCTTAATGCCATGGCTTCATATCCCTGGCAGGGTAATGTGCGCGAGCTAATTAATCGCGTCAGACGAGGTATGGTGATGTGTGAGAATAAATTCATATCAGCCCGTGATCTCGGCATTGATAATTCTTCATCAGGCTTTCCGTTGCTTTCTCTGAAACATGCTAAGGAGCGTGCAGAAGAAGAGGCTGTAAAATTAGCTGTTCAACGGTCTCCACAAAATTTGAGCATAGCTGCCCGTCTGCTTGGCGTGTCGCGGGTGACACTGTATAGATTGATGGAAAAATATCATCTTCGTGATTAAAGGTTTTGTTACCGTTTAAGGCTTCTAGGAAAATAGCATCGCACTATTTCTGTTGAGGCCTTATCAAAGCCGTATAACAATGATCTGATGGAAACATGAGGCCATTTTTTTACCCAAAAAAACAAATAATCACCTCCGTAAAACTCATCTAGAATCACCTGTATATCTGTAACGATAGAGTTACAAGATCACATTGTTGGTTAATAACTCAATTAATTCAGTAGCTTACAGTTTATTGCGATTATAGTGACGTCGTTATTGTAAAGGCACCTTTACAAATTGCATTTTTTTATTCTTAGCATTAACAATATAATCAAATAAAAACAATAGCTTACATTGTTGGCATCAAGGTTGCAATGTTCCTTACAAAAATGAATTCTTGCGTGGAGTAGTTAGCAGATGAATACATCAGATATTAAAATTCGATTATTACTTAGTGCATTGTTTGTAATGGTGTCTGGTCTGACCTTATCTGTTGATGTGTTTGCAACAGAGGCGACTTCTATTGCAGATGATCTTGAATTCATTAGTCGTAGTTTTGTAAATGATCCAAGTACGCTTAGTAATGAATCTCTTTCTGAAATAAGTGGCTTGGGTTTCGAAAGTCAAAAATTAATTGCAGATGATCAGTTGGCAGTAATTTTATGGGATGAAATCAATAAGGGTAAACATGCTCAATCAATAACATCAACAGATGGTAATACAAATAATCAATCTGTAAGCCTTTCAATCAATAGATAGATAAAGAGGCTTGTTATGAAAAGCGATGAAATTACAGTAAATGATTCTGTTATGTCACATACCTAGTGGTATGTGAGGAGATATAACGTTATGAAAATTACTAATTGTGTATTAACAACCTTCTTGGGCATATCGGGCTTTGTTTCGACATTACCTGCCAGTGCTCAAGACGGACTCTATGAATTACCAGGCTATGTGACACAGAGTGTAATTGATGGAGATGCATTAAGTCATACGCGGGGTCGTTTTGCCGTGAATATGGCTGCAGGAGATTCAAATGCCCAAGTTAATGCGGGTGCCTTGGCGATTGATCCTAGTGGCGGCTCTGCCGTTGCAAACGTGATATCGCATCAGTCGGTAGGACAAAACAGCATAACAGCGCCTGATTTGTCCATCGCAATCATCGGTGATCGTGCCTTCACAAATAGTGTAGGTGCTATTTCGGTGAATCAGACTAGTGGCGTGGGTAATACCCAAGCCAATGGAATGGCAATCGCATTGGGAGTTGAAGTAGAGGCTGTATCAGAGAGTTTACTTTCTGCGACGGCTTCAGGAGTAGGGCTGAATAGTGTGGATTCTAACTCAGGAGATAAGGCGGCAACAATTTCAAATACCGCTTTTCAGGGTTCTCATGGGCTGGTCCAAATTAATCAGTCGGCCGGGTCGGGTAATAGTACGGCGAACAACTTCGCATTCCAGTTACAGCTGGGTGTGAAGCATTAACTTAAAATAACTTATGTTTGGAGATAATATCATGAAAAACTTATCGAAGTATACAACAGTAGCATTAGCAGTGGCTGCATTTTGTGCAAGTTCGGCTGTTATGGCTGATGGCAACAATGACAATCGTGACCATCGTGATCACGGTAGCGACGTTAATTATAATAGTTCAACAGACGTGAAAGTTGAAAAAGAAGTCAAAATTGAACGTGATGTTGAAATTGAAGGTAAAGCGCATGTAACTGGTGATATTTTTGTCGGAGCAAGTTCTGCGGCACTCGTCAACCAAAATCAAACTAATAAAGAAAATACTGTTAACAATGATATTGTTAACAATAATGCCGGAGCAGGAGATGATGTTTTAAAAAATGCTAGCGGTAATATTGGACTCAACATTACCGCTGGTGACAATAACTTCCAAGACAATTCAGCGGCATTGTCTGCTGTTGATGCCTCGTTTGTATTCGCTGATGCAGAAACCATTTCTTACCAAAGTGCATCAAAAAATCACACAGAAAATACGGCAACAGCTAATAACGCTGCTTTGGCAGGTAATGCTTTACAAAATGCATCAGGTAATATCGCTGTAAACGTCTCTGCGGGTACTAGCAATTTGCAAGCTAATTCTTTAGCTGCATCTGTCAACACTAGTGGAACAATGGCTGAAGCTAATGCATCAAGTTCGCAAACTGGTTATGACAATCAAACTAGTAACAGTGGTGCAAATTACACGATTTATGATCAAACTGAAGTCAGCTTACAGGGTGGTATGCTTGGTGGTAGCGTAAGTGTTGGCTATGGTGGCTATCAAGGTACTGCGGGCGGAACTACATCAGGTACTTCTGACCAAATTGGTAATGTGTACCCAGATATTTGGGGTAATGATGCGAGTGATGATCCTACTCATGCTCATCCAACCAATAATGGTTTTATTGCTCATATGGATCTTGATACTAGCACTCAAGGCGGCAGTGATCTCAATGATGATGGCGGTGCATTAGCCTTCAATAATGACGGTACCTATGAAGGTACTGAAAGCGGTACGCTAGGTTACCATGAAGTAGGCCTCATAGCATTGGGCGGTTCATTCTCTGGAGTGGTGAATAATACTGAAACTGTTTTCCTTCCACATGAAAACAATGCAAGTCTGAGTGGTAATGCGCTTCGTGGAGCGAGCGGTAACATCGGGGTGAACGTTGCGGCGGGCTCTAACAATATGCAAGGTAATCATCTTGCGATTGCTGCTGCAATGAACGGTGGTGGTGGGATTCCTACACCAGGTGGTGAACAATAATCGCATTTGGTAACGGTTTAATTTGTTACTAGTGTGATTTATATATCTCTGACCGGAGACTATTCCGGTCAGAGATTTTATCATTATCAATTTTACTGAGATTATTTAAGGAGTTCGTTATGTTACATAACACACTTAAATTACTGCTTAATGGCTTACTGGTCACCCTAGCTGGCATTTCAGTTTCAACCTATGCTGGAAACATGCAACTTGGTGGCATTGTGCCTGGTGCGGGATTAATCAGTAAAAACATAGTAAGCATGCGTGAATTACATTTTGTAGATATGGTCGCTCAACACACCGATTTCAGTTGTGGTGCAGCGGCATTGGCCACCATTTTAAAATATGCCTATGATAAAGATGTGACAGAAGCAGAAGTTATTAATGGTCTGTTAGCGGTAAGCGATCCAGATATAGTGAAAGTGAAAGGTTTTTCATTACTGGATATTAAGAATTATGTCGAAACACTAGGTATGCGTGGCCGTGGTTATGCAATGAAACCTGAGATGTTAGAGAGAATTAAGATCCCAACTATTGTTTTACTTGATATACGTGGCTATAAGCATTTTGTTGTCGTAAAAAAAACAACAGAAGACAAAGTGTATATTTCTGACCCAGCTCTAGGTAATCGAATTATGGATAAAGAGAGCTTTGTAGCAGGTTGGAATAAAGTGACTTTTGCAGTAATTGGTGCAGGATTTGATCGTGAATCAATTTTATTGCGGCCAAAAGAGCCATTAACAGCCAGAAATATTATTGATACATGGCGACCTCTTACCGATACACAGCTAGCAGAATTCGGTTTTAAACGGGCGGAGTTTTAAGCGCTATTATCTACGATTTGTAAGAACAATTGAATAAGCGAACTATGCAATCAATTGTCTATGGTAAGTGAGGTGTATGATGAACAAGACCATAAATATAAAAAAATTTATAAATAATGAGGGGGCTAGAACTAATAAATTAGTAACAACGACAAGGCTTGGCTTAGTGTTTAAAAAGTCAATGATTAGCATTTTATGTGGCGGGACTATATTTATTGGAAGCTCGGCCAATGCGGGTATTTTGCCATCAGATATCAGTGTGTTTGCCCAAGCTGAAGAGTTATCTGATAACTCGCTTAGTGGCATGCGCGGTAAGTTTGTAACTTCCGGAAACATTATGTATTTCGGTGTCGAAATGGTCACGCAGTGGCGTACATCTGCTGGCGAAACAATTACGGCTACTGGTGATTTGGGTATTAACTTCTCTAACAATACTCCCCAAGTGTCGTTCAAGCCAACCATAACAGCAGAGCAGGATAATACACCTGCGGTTGCGACAAACTCTGGTTCTTCTGTAGTAGGCGGTGGTGGGGGACTTGATGGTGTAAGTGGCATCGTGCAAAACATTCAAGTAGCAGGAACCTCGAACGGGATTGACAATAGTATAGGTATAAATGTTCAGCGGGTTTCTGGAACACCGACTAATCAGTCTCTCGGAACAAGTGAAAACTCTATGTCCGTACAGACTGCAGGAGGAAGTACTGCCACGGTTAGCATGGCTAATAATGCTTTTGGTGTCAGTGTTAACGTGCCTAGTCAAGGAAAAACCATTCAGCAAATTAGAGGGCTTGCTATGGGGGGAGGTCAGGTGATGCAATCTGTACAGTTAGGCGGTGACCAGAATCAGATCCGTAATTTGATCAATCTTAACGTTCAAATGAATGCTTTGTCATCCAGTATGAGTGCCAGAATGGGTGATGTGCTTGCTGGGTTGAAAATGTTGCCGCAAGTTAATTAATTTTAAAAATTAATGATAAGGAGGACTAAAGGATTGCCCCCCTTATCATTTTAAACTTTAAAATTAGCTAGAAAATAAGGGTAATATTTCATATGAAAACAACGTATTAAGCACATGAAAAATAAGATGTTTTAAATGATAAAAATGTAATACCGTAAACTTTGGTTTACATAATCATTTAATTCTATTTATTAGTATTTAATTCAATAGGTTATTTTCACAATGAAAGGCTGATAGTTTACTTTTGTTTACACATTTCACTTTTGATAATGCAAAAATATATAACAAAAACAATAAGATATATTTGGCTTGAATATTGTATGAGGATTTAGGTTATTCAGTATTCAAAGTTTATTTAATCAGATTTAGAAATAGAGTAAATAGGAGATTTTATGATAAGTCGCTTCACACGTACAATTATTGGTGCGTCAATTGCGCTAAGTTTTTCGCCTACATTGTTGGCCGCATCAACGGATGCTGAAGTAGAACTGCTTCGCCAACAGATGAAGGAAATTCAACAACAAAATGAAGCTCAAAATATAATCATTCAAGCAATGGCGAAGCGCTTGCAAGATGTTGAAGCTAGCAATCAGCCACGTTATGTGAAAGCGGGTGGTGTAGATTCATCATCCACAACTGCCAGAAATAATGCAACAACGTCAGAGAATGCTGATGATGAGCCCGTTGTTAAAGAAGCACCTGCTACAAGAAGCGCTGAAGCGATATATCAAGAACAACACGCCTTATTTGACAGGAAATTTAGCCTAGAAGGTGGCGTTACTTATACTCATACAGATCGTCGTGACCTATTTCTTAATGGTTTTTTAGCACTGGATGCGATTTTTTTGGGTAACATTAGTTTAGACAAAATTAAGGCTGATACCTTGACATTTAATGCGACAGGTCGATATAGCATGACTGATCGATTACAGTTCGATTTGAGCTTACCTTATGTCTATAGAGATTCGACATTTTCATCTGTAGGCGCTGGCTTTAGCACCTCGTCTGTCGCAGAAGACGATGTCAGTAACGGTGATATAGGTGATGTGAGCGCAGGTGTTTATTACCGCCTTTTCGAAGAATCGCAAGATAACCCTGACACAGTAGTTAGTTTTCGTGTAAAAGCACCAACAGGCAAAGACCCATACGGAATAAAATTTGTTGAAGTCGCTGATAGCGGTCAGAACTTGAACGTACCAACTGAGTTACCAACAGGAAATGGTGTGTGGGCCGCGACAGCTGGAGTAAGTTTCATTAAAACAGTTGATCCTGCTATCTTGTTTACTAGTCTAGGTTATACCTATAATTTCGAGAAGAGTTTTAGTGATATAAGCTCAGATCCTACGACAATGGCTGCCGCAACAATTGATCTAGGTGACCAAATTTCATTAGGGGCTGGTATCGCCTTTGCACTTAATGAACGGATGAGTCTGAGTACGTCTTACGCACATCAATTTACACTGAAAACTCGAGTCAAAACTCAAACTAGTGATTGGCAGGATGTTAATGGTAGTGACGCAAGTTCGGGGTCACTTAATTTTGGTGTGACATATGGCATGAAGGATAATCTAGCTATGATAGCGAATGTTGCTGTTGGCGTTACTCCAGATGCGCCCGATGTTTCTATTGGTGTAAAATTTCCTTATAGCTTCTAACATTTATGCCACAAAACGGCCGAGTCATAGCTCGGCTGTTTTGTGACAAATCTTAACTCTCATAAGAATCCTTGATCTGATTAAGCTTTATAAAAAGCTTTTCCCGTTCAAGTAGGCACACGGCCAGGAAAAGTATAGTGGTTTTTCTACAATATTTACCTTTAAGCACAGCTAAAATTGCCTACATTATTATTGTGGGTAACACTCAGGTACGCCAGTAACACAGCCTTTCTGTTTTGCCCTAATACACGGTGTATTCAAGCAATTTGATAGCATGAGTTAAATCATCAATGATGGATTTGTGCATTCACGATAATGCGCAATCAAATGAAATCTGTACCTTTAACTCCGTCGGTTTACGCTTTACAAATCATCCTTACTGATCTGTCAGCACGGAGGTTATTTGGGTAGTCTATACTCAGCTCCTTTGGTGGCGACACTTTGAGAGATTGTAAGGTGTTATTTTAGGTATTTCCGTAGCACCGCAAAAATAACCCCGCCACTAAATTATGTTATTAAATAATTGTTAGCCCACTGAACACTGGCATTTATAGTATATTTACAGTTCCTAGGGAACAAAGTTAATTCATTATGGTCAATCAGATAACAAATAAAAAGAATCGCCGGCAAGTCGCAGTGAGCGGGCTCAAAGGATGAATGTGGATTTAGAGCTAGTGCAACGTGTGCAAGAGGGTGATAAAAAAGCATTTGATGTGTTGATCTTAAAATATCAGCAACGAATAGTGCATGTCATTACTGGTTTTGTTCACGATCCGGTTGAGGCTTTGGATGTCGCTCAGGAGGCTTTTATCAAAGCATATCGGGCTATTCCGAACTTTCGTGGTGATAGTGCTTTCTATACATGGTTATATCGAATTGCAATAAATACGGCTAAAAACCATTTGTCCGCACGAGCAAGAAGACCGCCAGCAATGGATGTCGATGCACTTGATGCTACTAACTATTACGATGCGCCAGAATTAAAAGAATTTGAAACGCCAGAGAGTAATTTGATTAGTAATGAATTGGAACTGGCTATCCAGCAAGCGATTCAGAACTTGCCTGAAGACACGGCAACAGCGATTCGATTACGGGAGTTTGAAGGCATGAGTTACGAAGAAATTGCACAGGTAATGGATTGCCCGATAGGTACTGTACGGTCACGAATTTTTCGTGCACGTGAAGCAATAGAAAAACAAATAAACGAAATAATGAGTGAAGAGGAATGATAATGACAGCCAATCAAAACGAATTATTGTCTGCATTAGTTGATGGTGAACTCAATGGCGATGAATTAGAGCAAGCCTTGCAACTATTAAGCACCAATGACACAGCAAGAGCGCAGTTTCAACGACATCAGCTTGTGAGCGATGTATTACATGGTCATGTGTCTCGGAATCTTACGGTAGATTTAACGAGTCGAATAGCGAACGTCTTGTTAGATGAGCCTGCGTTAACCATGCCTACTAAACGCAAAGCATTAGTTATTCCATTCCCAACAAAATTTTGGAAGCAGGCGACTAGTCTAGCACTCGCCGCATCAGTTGGTGCCTTGGCCGTGATGGGGGTGATGAATCAGTCACAAATTCAGTTAATGCCTGTTACTGCAGTAGCTTCAATTGAATCACCTGCGCAGCCGATGACGGTTGCTCAAGCAGGTAATCGTTGGACAGTTGGCGAACAAGAAGTTGAACAACGCTTAAATACCTATTTAGTGAATCACAATGAATATGCTGGAGCATCAAGTGTGTTTTCATATGCGCGCGTTGTTTCTTATGATGCGGGGCAATAAATATGCGGGCTTTACTTCATGTTTCCATCAGTTGCTGCTTGTTGTTAATGAGCCAAATAGCTCATGCAGATGATCAAGTAACACTATTAAAGCGTATGGATATTGCGGCAAAGCAGCTTAATTATGAGGGTGTTTTTTCTTATCGAACTGGTAGGACCACGCAGGCTATTCGGATTATTCATCGGGCAAATCAACAAGGTGAAATCGAACGGTTAATCTCATTGAATGGTGTTGCTAGAGAAGTTATTCGCAACAATGAAATGATGACGTGTATTTATCCTGAAGGTAAGAGTGTGCAACCTGACCATCGCCCCTTAGGGCGAGGTTTTCCGGGTGATTTTCTTAATCGTTTGAATTTAGCTTCTGCTTATTATCAGTTTACTTTAGGCCGAGAAGAGCGGGTCGCAGGTCATCACACCCAAGAATTAAAGGTTATGCCAGTCGATAATTATCGATATGGTTATCACTTGTGGGTTGATAAGGATAGTGACTTATTATTACAATCAGATTTAGTTGATGATCAGAATGAGGTGTTGGAAACAGTTGCTTTTTCATCGGTAGAAATGGGCCATGAGATTCCAGAAGCATTACTTCAAGCTCAGATCCAAGGTAATGAAATGACTTGGAATCGTGCGGAAAAGGTCATGGCAATTAAAAAAATGGCAAAGAATAGTGCAAAATCGCCGTGGCAAATA
>Ga0213868_10005086_pt1 | contig 11883 bp, 9 predicted proteins | sample PICome_9_FD_160087 | JGI IMG/M metagenome (GOLD analysis project Ga0213868, IMG submission 160087) | Coastal seawater microbial communities near Pivers Island, North Carolina, United States - PICO127 | ecosystem: Environmental > Aquatic > Marine > Coastal | place: USA: North Carolina | collected...
CCGAAAGCATCGGGGATGCGGCTGTCGTCGTCATCTCGACCGCGATCAAAAAGGGTAACCCTGAACTGGAAGAGGCCCGCCTGCGCGGCTTGCCCGTGGTGCGCCGCGCCGAAATGCTGGCCGAACTGATGCGCCTGAAATCCAACATCGCCATCGCAGGCACCCATGGCAAAACCACGACGACGACCATGGTCGCAACCTTGATGGATAAAGGCGGGTTTGACCCAACCGTTATCAACGGCGGCGTGATCCACGCTTACGGCTCCAACGCCCGCGCTGGGGCAGGCGAATGGATGGTGGTCGAGGCAGACGAATCCGATGGTTCCTTCAACCGCTTGCCTGCTACCATTGCTATCGTCACCAATATCGACCCCGAACATATGGAGCATTGGCACACCTTCGACGCGCTGCGCAAAGGCTTCCTTGATTTCGTGTCCAACATCCCGTTTTACGGCCTTGCCGTTTGCTGCACCGACCACCCCGAGGTGCAAACTCTGGTCGGCAAAATCACCGACCGCCGCATCGTGACCTTTGGCTTTAACGCTCAGGCCGACGTGCGCGCGATCAACCTGACATATGAAGACGGCATCGCGCATTTTGACATTGCGCTGCAAGGCGAAAGCCCCGATGCGAACGGCAACCCGGTCGTGATCGAAGGCTGCACCTTGCCGATGCCGGGCGATCACAACGTGTCCAACGCGCTGTCTGCCGTGGCCGTGTGCCGTTTCCTTGGCATGAAGAAATCCGAAATCCGCGAGGCGCTGGCTGCATTCGGGGGCGTCAACCGCCGCTTTACCCGCGTGGGTGTGGTGAACGGCGTGACCATCATTGACGATTACGGCCACCACCCCGTCGAAATTTCGGCCGTGCTGAAAGCCGCGCGCCAAGCGACAAAGGGCAGGGTGATTGCTGTGCATCAACCGCACCGTTATTCCCGCCTGTCCAGTTTGATGGATGATTTTTGCACCTGCTTTAACGATGCCGATGTCGTCGCCATCGCCGAGGTCTACGGTGCCGGCGAAGACCCTATTCCCGGCGCGTCCCGCGACGATCTTGTCGCAGGGCTTATCGCCCACGGCCACCGCCACGCCCGCGCCATTTTGGATGAACATGATCTGGCGCGGTTGGTCCGCGAACAGGCTCGCCCCGGCGATATGGTGGTTTGCCTTGGCGCTGGCACCATCTCGGCTTGGGCCAACGGGTTGCCAGACCAACTCAAAGAGGCGGCGGCGTGACCGCCGCCCTCACCGCGGCATTGGTCTGGCTGGTTGCCGCCAATGTGACCGGCTTTTTTCCAAGCCGCGATCAACATTGGCGCGCCGCTTACCTCCTCATCGCGGTGGGCATTCCGATTTTGGGTTGGGTCACTTGGGTCAACGGCCCCATTGTCGGGCTGATTATCTTTGCGATGGGTGTGTCCGTGTTGCGCTGGCCAGTGGTCTATTTCTGGCGCTGGCTGAAATCTAAAGCTATTAATCCGGCGGAATAGAGCAGCCAAAACGCTGTACGGCGTATGTACAGATGGCATACGCAAAACATACAGCGATTTTCGTCGCAAAAGGCAGGAAGGCGCTGTCTGCTCTGCGTAGGGCTTGCTCTAGATATAGTGTCTGGGTATTGCGTATCTTATGACACAAAACCTTCCCCCCGTGCGCGGCACATTAACCCCAAATCGCCTCTTGGCGGATCTGACATGGCTGCGCGTTGGTGGCCCTGCTGATTGGTTGTTTCAGCCCGCCGATGTGGATGATCTGGCCACGTTTCTGGCAGCCTTGCCTGCCGAAGTTGCGGTGTTTCCAATGGGTGTCGGCTCCAACCTAATCGTACGCGATGGGGGCTTGCGCGCTGTCGTCATCCGGCTGGGCCGCGGGTTTAATAGCATTGAGATTCAAGGGGATAAGGTCATCGCAGGCGCTGCCGCCCTTGATGCCCATGTCGCCCGCAAAGCCGCCGATACGGGTCTTGACCTGACATTTTTGCGTACCATTCCAGGCGCGATCGGCGGCGCTGTGCGCATGAACGCTGGCTGCTATGGGCAGTATGCGGCTGATTTTTTGCAGGAAATTCAGATCGTTACGCGGGATGGCCAAATCCAGACCTTGCCCGCCGCTGATCTTGATCTGCAATACCGCCAATCCACTTTGCCCGAAGGCGCGGTTATCATCGGTGCCACATTTCGCGCAGTCAGTGCTAACCCCCAAGAACTACATGATAAAATGACAGATCAAATCGCCAAACGCGATGCCAGCCAACCGACCAAAGACCGTAGCGCGGGCTCCACTTTCCGCAATCCGTCAGGGTTTTCATCGACGGGGCAGGCCGATGACACGCATGAATTGAAAGCGTGGAAAGTGATTGATGACGCCGGAATGCGCGGTGCCACACGTGGCGGCGCGCAAATGAGCCCGATGCATTCCAACTTTTTGATCAACACCGGTGGCGCAACAGCCGCAGATTTAGAAGAATTGGGTGAGGAAGTACGAAATAGGGTTTTCGCGCAGAGTAAAATCACGTTAGAGTGGGAAATCAAGCGGGTTGGTGAAAGGCTTGCTGAATAACAATAATATGGGCCGAAATAGGTCTTGAGGCAGTAAAATGGTTGGCATGTCGAGCATGGCAGCCTCCAAAGTGGTCGTTTTGATGGGTGGGCTTTCCGCAGAGCGGGAGGTTTCCTTGTCATCTGGGCGCGAATGCGCAGCGGCTCTGACGGAGGCGGGGTATGAGGTGGTCACGGTGGATGCCGGGGCAGATCTTTGCGCACGCTTAACCGACCTTAAACCTGATGTGGTGTTCAATGCGCTCCACGGTCGCTGGGGCGAAGATGGCTGCGTTCAAGGCCTGCTGGAATGGATGCGTATTCCCTATACGCATTCCGGAATTTTGGCTTCGGCTTTGGCAATGGACAAGGAAAAATCCAAAGCGGCGTTTCACGCGGCGGGTCTACCTGTAGTGGCCAGCGTTCTGGCGGCCAAGGCTGATGTGTGCAGCCGCCACGTTCTGCGGCCGCCCTATGTGGTGAAACCGAATAACGAAGGCTCCTCGGTCGGCGTTTATATTGTGCATGAGGCGGCGAATGCCCCGCCGCAATTGTCTGATGACATGCCTGATGTGGTGATGGTCGAAACCTATGCACCGGGGCGTGAAATGACCACGACAGTGCTGGGCGACCGTGCGCTGACCGTCACCGATATCATCGTTGACGGCTGGTATGATTATGCTGCGAAATACTCTGTCGGTGGTTCGCGCCACGAAGTGCCCGCCAATATTCCGGCCGATATTTTTGAGGCCTGTCAAGATCTTGCCCTGCGTGCGCACCGTGCTTTGGGCTGCCGTGGCCTGTCACGGACCGATTTTCGTTGGGACGAGACGCGCGGCCTTGAGGGCCTGATCATCTTGGAAACCAACACCCAACCGGGCATGACGCCAACATCGCTGGCACCCGAACAAGCGGCGGCTATGGGGATCTCTTTCCCCGACCTGTGCCGCTGGATCGTAGAGGATGCCTCATGCAACCGTTAATCGCGCCGCGTCGTGACACAACAAAAACGCGCGATACCGTGCGTCGTGATCCCGCACCCAGCCGCATTTCTTACCGGTTGCAGCGGCTTTGGTTGACCCCGTTTTTTCGCGCCGCCTTGCGCGTGGGCCTGCCTGCCTTTGCCATTACATTTGGCGTTGGCCTGTATCTCGCCGATGAAGTGCGCCGCGAAAACCTCAGTTCTACCTATTCCGACCTGCGCGAAAAAGTGAAAAATCGTCCTGAATTCTTGGTTAATTTGCTGGCGATCGACGGTGCCTCGCCCGATTTGGCCGAGGCTATTCGCACCACGCTGGCCCTGCCTTTACCGCAAAGCTCGCTTGATCTTGACCTTGAGGCCGCTCGCGCAAAAATCGCACAGCTGAGCGCGGTTGGCGATGTGGCGGTTCGGGTCCAGTCGGGTGGCGTTTTGCAAGTTACGATCCAAGAGCGCGAGCCTGCATTTGTCTGGCGCGATGCGGGGGGGATTTGGCTGATAGATGAAACAGGCATCCGGATTGCTGAGGTCACCGACCGCAATGACCGCGCCGATCTGCCTTTGATCGCAGGCGATGGGGCAGCCGATGCAATTGCCGAGGCCCGTCAAATCCTAACCTCTGCCGGGCCTTTGTTGCCGCGGCTGCGCGGTTTGGTGCGCATGGGCGAGCGCCGCTGGGACATAGTACTCGACCGCGATCAACGGATCCTTTTGCCTGTAAACCAGCCCGTTTTAGCGCTGGAACGCCTGATCGCCTTGGATCAGGCTCAAGACTTGCTGGACCGCGATGTTCTGGCGATCGACCTTCGTTTGCAAGCTCGGCCTTCCTTGCGGCTTGCGCCTTATTCTCTGGCTGAAATGCGCCGCCTGCGCGGCATTATCCCTGTGGAGAGCGACCTATGACGGATCTCTATCAAACCCAGCGCGCCATGCGGAATATTCGCCGTGCGGCCATGCAGCGTGGGGTCATCGCGATCTTGGATATCGGTTCTAGCAAAGTGGGTTGCCTGATTTTGCGGCTGGAAAACGCCGAAGGTGCGCGCGAGATGGAGGGTGTGGGGTCGATGGCCGGACAATCTTCATTCCGGGTGATCGGTGCTGCGACCACGCGGTCGCGCGGCGTGCGCCTTGGCGAGATTGCGGTGATGAATGAAACCGAACGCGCTATCCGCACCGCCATTCAATCTGCGCAAAAGATGGCAGGCGTGCGGGTTGACCATGTGATTGCTTGTTTTTCGGGGGCCGAACCGCGCAGCTATGGCCTCGCAGGGGAGTGGGAGTTGCAGGATTCAGTCGTCACTGAGCAAGATGTGGCCCGCGTGCTAGCCTCTTGTGAAGTGCCAGATATCGGTGAAGGGCGTGAGATTTTGCACGCCCAGCCCGTAAACTTTGCACTGGACCATCGGTCGGGCCTTGGCGATCCGCGCGGCCAAATCGGCAACCGCCTGTCATGTGATTTGCACATGATGACGGTTGATGCAGCCGTCGTACAAAACTTGATCTACTGCTTGAAGCGCTGTGATCTGGAACTGGCGGGCCTTGCGTCTTCGGCCTATGTGTCGGGCGTGTCGTCTTTGGTTGAGGATGAGCAAGAGTTGGGCGCTGCCTGTATCGATATGGGTGGTGGGTCTACCGGTATTTCCGTGTTCATGAAAAAGCATATGATTTTTGCCGACAGCGTGCGCATGGGCGGCGATCATGTGACATCCGATATTTCCAAAGGGCTGCAAGTGCCGCTGACCACCGCCGAGCGGATCAAGACCAAATTCGGCGGAGTGCATGCGACGGGCATGGATGACCGTGAGATGATAGAGATCGGCGGCGACAGCGGCGATTGGGAAAAAGACCGCCGCCAAGTCAGCCGGACCGAGGTAATCGGCATTATGCGCCCAAGGGTCGAAGAGATTTTGGAAGAGGCCCGCGCCCGTCTGGACGCCGCAGGCTTTGACCATCTGCCCAGCCAGCAAATCGTTCTGACGGGCGGCGCGAGCCAAATTCCGGGGCTGGATGGATTGGCCGCGCGCATCCTTGGCCAACGGGTCCGGCTTGGTCGTCCTTTGCGGGTCCAAGGCTTGCCGCAGGCTGCGACGGGGCCCGCTTTTTCGTCATCCGTAGGGCTGTGCCTGTTCGCCGCGAACCCGCAAGATGAGTGGTGGGATTTCGATATTCCGACCGAGCGCTATCCGGCGCGGTCGCTGAAACGCGCTTTCAAATGGTTCAAGGACAACTGGTAACCACAAGATACGGCGCATTTGTCGAAATAGCAGAAAAACAGGCATGTTTTCGCCCATATTTTGTGGGCAAAGCATGTTTTTTTCGTGACCTTTGGCTTGGTTGTGGATAGGATTTGTGAAATAGCGAGACTGAAAGCGCCACCTTAAGGCGCAGGGGCACTCAAAAGGCAGGCGGACAGGCAATGGCACTTAATTTGATTATGACATCGCAGCGCGAAGAACTTAAGCCTCGGATCACCGTTTTCGGTGTGGGCGGCGCAGGCGGTAATGCCGTCAACAACATGATCGATCAGCAGCTTGAGGGTGTTGAGTTCGTCGTGGCAAATACCGACGCGCAGGCGTTGCAGCAAAGCCGCGCTACCTCGACCATCCAGATGGGGTTGAAGGTTACGGAAGGGTTGGGGGCCGGGGCGCGACCAAGCGTAGGTGCTGCCGCTGCCGAAGAGACCATTGAAGAAATTGTCGACCACCTGGCCGGGGCGCACATGTGCTTTATCACCGCCGGGATGGGGGGGGGCACTGGAACCGGTGCTGCGCCAATCATCGCGCAAGCCGCGCGTGAGCTGGGTGTTTTGACTGTGGGTGTTGTCACCAAGCCATTCCAGTTTGAAGGCAATAAGCGCATGAAGCAAGCCGAAGAAGGCATTGAAGCGCTTCAGAAAGTTGTCGATACGCTTATCATCATTCCAAACCAGAACTTGTTCCGTTTGGCGAATGAGCGCACCACCTTTACCGAAGCTTTCGCTATGGCCGATGACGTGCTGTACCAAGGTGTCAAAGGCGTGACCGACCTGATGGTGCGTCCCGGCCTGATCAACCTTGATTTTGCCGATGTGCGCGCTGTGATGGACGAAATGGGCAAGGCCATGATGGGTACGGGCGAAGCCGAGGGCGAAGACCGCGCGGTTCAAGCCGCTGAAAAAGCCATTGCAAACCCGCTCTTGGATGAAATCAGCCTGCATGGCGCCAAGGGCGTGTTGATCAACATTACCGGCGGCTATGACCTGACGCTGTTTGAGTTGGACGAGGCTGCCAATATCATCCGTGAAAAGGTTGACCCAGAGGCGAATATCATCGTCGGCTCGACCTTGGATACAACGATGGAAGGCCGTTTGCGTGTGTCGGTCGTGGCAACCGGTATTGATGCCAATGTCGTACAGCGCGAAACGCCCGTTGTGCGCCGCACGATGGCCCCGTTGCAAACCCCCAGCTTTGTTGCCCCTACGCCAGAACCTGCAACCGAAGCGCCGCGCGCCGCATTGAAAGTATCATCGGCGACAATAACGCAGGCCGCACCGCAATCAGCGCCCGTTCAAGACGAGGCACCAACTCTGTTTGACCGCGAGCCTCAAGTCGCTTCTTATTATGCGCCCGAGGAAGGTCTGGCATCAGACGATTTGCCGCCGCCAGCCTATCGTCCTCAGCCAGCCCCGCAACAGCGTGCGATGACGGCACCGCTTGATGCAGATGCGTCCGAATTCATGGCGCCGCGCCCGCGTCCAACCGGAACCCCTTCGCCCGAGGCGTTGGCCCGTTTGCAAGCCGCCGTCTCCAAAAGCCCATCGACGCAGCAGCGCCCAGCCGCGCCACAGCCTGCTGCACGCCAGCAAGCCGTCGAGGCGCCGCGCCCTCGTTTTGGGATTGGATCGCTGATCAACCGGATGGCAGGTCACGGTGACGCACCAGCAGAACGTCCGGTCGCGCAACCACAAGCCAGCCGCCAGCAGCCTCCCGTGACCAGCTACGATGATGAGCCTGAAATGGGTGCTGACCAAGAGCGTATCGAAATTCCGGCATTCTTGCGTCGTCAGGCCAATTAAACTGTTCAAATCTGAACGTAAAAGGGCCCGCCTTGGCGGGTCTTTTTTATAACTAAAACAATAACTTATGGGGTTGTCGGCGGTAATGTGTCAAGGTTTTGCCTCATTGTAACAGACAGTCACAAAGAGTGAGTTGTTGCCCGGGCCCCAATTGATTAGTTAAAATTCACCAAAGCGGTGTGATTTTGAAACGGGCGTTTTTCCGGGTTAAGCCACGCCATTACAAGACTTTTTCTAAGCGACCGGAAGGTTTGATCTGTGCAACATACGCTTAAATCCAATGTGGTTTTTGTAGGGACCGGGCTGCACAGCGGCACGCCGGTTCGTATGGTTGTAAAGCCTGCCTCGGCTGATTACGGAATTTGGTTTCGCCGCACCGATCTTGACGCCACCGATACGATGATCGCGGCACGCTGGGATACGGTTGTGCCATCACGTCTGTGCACCTTGGTTGAAAATACTTCGGGTATCCGTGTGTCAACTATCGAGCATGTAATGGCCGCTTTGGCGGGTTGCGGTATCAACAACGCTTTGATCGAAATTGATGGCCCCGAGGTTCCTATCCTTGATGGATCGGCCCGCCCGTTTGTGGCTGGGTTGTTGGCCAAGGGTATTCGTATGCAAGCCGTTCCCGTGCGGGCGATCCGTGTCTTGAAAACTATTGAGGTGGCTGAAGGTGAGGCCGTGGCGCGGTTGGAACCCTCTGACATGCTGGAAATTGATTTTTGCATCGACTTTGATGATGCCGCCATTGGCCGTCAGGAAAAGTCGTTGAACATGTCGAATGGCGCCTTTGTGCGTGAGCTGTGTGACAGCCGCACCTTCTGCCGTCAGGCCGATGTGGATATGATGCGGGCCAACGGTTTGGCATTGGGTGGCAATCTGGAAAACGCTGTTGTGTTTGAAGGTGATCAAGTGTTGTCACCAGGCGGTCTTCGCTATGCGGATGAGCCTGTTCGCCACAAAATGTTGGATGCTTTGGGCGACCTTGCACTAGCTGGGGGTCCGATTCTTGGCCGCTATGTCGGCCAGCGTGCAGGTCATGCCTTGACCAACCGCTTGTTGCGCGCTCTTTTTGCACAACGCGATGCATGGGAGATCGTGGAATGTGGGATTCCGGCGGGTAGAAAGCTTCCCGGAGTGGGTGTTTTGCACTCGGATATCCCAGTTCCTTGTTAAGGAGCCCAAAAAGGGTGAAAGGCGTTTTGCGCACCGGATTTTTCTGTGCTAGGAAAGAAGAAATCTGGCCTACCAAGGCCGGGACTTGCAGGAATATGGGGTAGGCGGAAGATGGCAGGCGTTAAGTCATGCGCACGTTTCTTTGGAACAGCGCTTATCATCGCGAGCCTTTCTGGCTGTGGTGGTTCTCGTGATGAAAAGGTTTCGCTTGAGAACCTGACCGCAGAACAAATTTACAAGCAAGGCGAGTTGGAGCTGGAAACCGGTTCCAAGCCTGAAAAAGCGATTCGATATTTCTCGGAAGTAGAGCGGTTGTACCCTTATTCCGAATGGGCAAAGCGGTCGCTAATTATGCAGGCCTTTAGCCAGCATAAAGCCCAAGAATATGAAGATGCCCGCGCATCGGCGCAGCGCTACCTTGATCTGTACCCAGCCGAGGATGATGCAGCCTATGCGCAGTTTCTCCTCGCCTTGTCCTATTACGACCAGATTGATGAGGTGGGTCGCGACCAAGGCCTGACCTTCCAGGCGTTGCAGGGCATGCGTGAGGTGATTGAGAAATATCCCGACAGCGACTACGCGCGCTCGGCGATGCTTAAATTTGAATTGGCATTTGACCATCTGGCCGCCAAGGAAATGGAAATCGGGCGCTACTACCTGAAAAAGGGGCAGTATGCTGCGGCGATCAACCGTTTCCGTGTGGTTGTCCAGGATTTCCAGACCACGACCCACACCGCCGAAGCATTGCACCGTTTGGTTGAGGCCTATCTGGCGCTTGGCCTGACTGATGAAGCGCAGACCGCAGGTGCTATTTTGGGCCATAACTATCAGTCCAGCCCCTTCTATGATGACAGCCACCGCTTGCTAACCGGGCGTGGCCTGTCGATGGAGGCTAAAGGCCAAAGCTGGTTGAGCAGAGTTTATTCTCAGGTGATTCAGGGCAAGTGGTTGTAAAGTGCGTGCCTTCACGCACCCGGCCATGGGGTTTTGATGCTGCGTTCGCTGGAAATTCGCGATCTGTTGATCATTGATCGGCTGGAACTTGCGTTTCAACCGGGCCTAAATGTGCTGACTGGAGAAACCGGAGCAGGTAAATCCATTTTGTTAGACGCGTTGGGCTTTGTTCTAGGCTGGCGGGGGCGTGCCGAATTGGTGCGTGCCGGCGCGGATCAGGGTGAGGTGACGGCAGTGTTTGATTTGCCGGTTGGCCACGCAGCCCATACCGTGCTGGCCGAGGCGGGGATTGTGGCCGAAGATGAGTTGATCTTGCGCCGCATCAACACCGCCGATGGCCGCAAAACCGCTTGGGTAAACGACCGCCGCGCCAGTGGTGAGGTGCTGCGGGCATTGTCGGATACTTTGGTCGAATTGCACGGCCAGCATGATGATCGTGGTTTGCTGAACCCGCGTGGCCATCGCCAGATACTGGACGCCTTTGCCGCAGTCGATCTTGCCCCGGTGCGTGCCGCTTGGGCTGCTTTGTCTGGCGCGCGTAAAGCTAAGGTGCGAGCAGAGGAAATGCTTGCGGCGGCAAAGGTTGAAGAAGAGTTCTTGCGCCATGCCGTGGCCGAATTGGACAAGCTGAACCCCGAACCGGGCGAAGAAGCGATCCTTGATACCCGCCGCCGCGCCATGCAAGGGGCTGAGAAAATCCGTGCCGATATCGCCCGTGCCCATGCCGCCTTGTCGGACCAAGGGGCCGAGGCAGCGCTGGTCGATGCGCTACGTTGGCTGGAAGGGGCCGCTGGCCGTGCCGAAGGGCGGCTGGAAGGTCCGATTGCGGCTTTGGGCCGTGTTTTGGTGGAATTAGACGAGGCGCAGTCTGGGGTCGAGGATTGCTTGTCGGCGTTGGATTTCAACCCGTTAGAGTTGGAGCAGCTTGAAGAACGTTTGTTCGCGATCCGGGCTTTGGCCCGCAAACACAATGTTTTAGCCGATGATCTAGGCGGTTTTGCCCAAGAATTGCGTGCCCGGCTCGGGGTGATTGACAGCGGTGCGGGCAACCTTGCTGCCTTGGACTTTGCACTAGCCGAGGCGGAAAAAACCTATCATCGTCACGCGACCACCCTCAGTACCACGCGCAAATCGGCGGCCAAGCGGCTCGATACGGCGATGGGTGCCGAACTTGCGCCCTTGAAAATGGACCGCGCGGTGTTTTCAACCGCGATCAGCCCTAGTGACGCAGGCCCAGACGGCGTGGACGAGGTGGCCTTTACGGTTGCCACCAACCCCGGCGCGCCTGCAGGGCCCTTGAACAAGATCGCGTCTGGCGGCGAACTTTCGCGGTTCTTGTTGGCGCTCAAGGTATGTTTGACTGGAAACACCCCAGGCCTCACGATGATTTTTGATGAGATTGACCGAGGCGTGGGGGGGGCTACCGCCGATGCTGTGGGCCGCCGCTTGGCTGCCCTTGCGTCGACCGCGCAGGTGCTTGTCGTCACCCATTCGCCGCAGGTGGCGGCCCTTGGTGCGCATCACTGGCGGGTGGAAAAGAAGGTCGCAAAAGGTATGACTACATCAACCGTCACACCGTTGACCCCCGATCATCGGGTTGAGGAAATTGCGCGTATGCTGGCTGGTGACACGATCACACCCGCAGCCCGTGATGCCGCCCGCGCGTTGCTTGGGGCATAAAGTGCTGTCGCTCTAGTGCGGCAAATGCACTAGAGGATCATGCTTCAACGGCCGAGAATTGCAGTGAAATCGCGTGCCAGCCTTGGGGTTTTGCCACGACAACCGCGACCAACATAGCCCCCACACGGCCTGCGTCGCGGCCAGTCTCGTCCAGCAAACCTGACAAGACAAAGCGTTGATGCAACACCGCCGCCCCAGGCCCCAAAGGGCGCAGGCTGGTTTTGCCGGTGACAAGGCGGGATTGGCTGAACGCCCCGGCCAACTCGCTGGCAAACAGCGCCTCGATCGCGCGGCGGCCTTCGGCCCAACCGCCAGTCAGGCTTAACACCACCGCATCCTCGGCCAAGAGTGCTGCCAACCCTGCGGCATCACGCGCGCCCCAACACAAGGCAAAGGCGCGGGGAAATTCTTCGGCTTTTGTCGGGATCATTTTTGCCGCACCATCTTGCCGGGGTTCATTAAACCTACCGGGTCCAGCGCCCGTTTGATCTGCCCCATCAC
>Ga0213868_10005088_pt1 | contig 11879 bp, 11 predicted proteins | sample PICome_9_FD_160087 | JGI IMG/M metagenome (GOLD analysis project Ga0213868, IMG submission 160087) | Coastal seawater microbial communities near Pivers Island, North Carolina, United States - PICO127 | ecosystem: Environmental > Aquatic > Marine > Coastal | place: USA: North Carolina...
TGGCAGTGCAGTACTCCAGAAATGTTTCATTAGATTCAAATGAAGGAATGAATTGGAAATTAGAATGGGACGATGTCCGAAATGGTAAAACTGGTAGAATTGGTGCAGTCCAACACTAAATGAGAACTCAACATGCTACAACACATATGTACGTACGTGTCATAAATCCAATGTGATATAATCTGTTTGCATTACTTCCTTACAGTAGTTACGTTTCTATGATTCATCATGGATACACATTACCGAAACCAATCCATAGCACCACCTTTGTAATTGACAATATTCGTATATCCATTCATGGCTGCCAATTGAGCAGCTTGCATAGATCGAATACCCGCCTTACATGAAAATACAAGTGTCTCATCCAATTCAGGCTTTTCAAAACCAAATTGTTCTTCGAAATCTTCTGCAGACATTCCAAATGCGTTCATTTGAGCTATGTAAGGAAGTGGAAGAGATTCAACGCATGGAGATAGTTTACCAGTCTGAGCAATTTCATCCATGTTCCGCACATCCATGATGATGTATCCTGATTCCTGTCGAGAAGAATTCTCGACATCTTCAATGATTTCCGTCTGTTGTGTTTTTGGTATATGAAAGAATACAGTTAGAGATGCATGCATGTATGAATGTATGAATGTATGCATGTATGAATGTATTCATATTGCAATGCAAGAAAGAAATACTTGTTCGGTTCCCATCACATACAATCTCGTACCATTGCTTCTTTATCAATTTGTCGAATTTGCACAGGCTCATTTGAAGAAGACATGAACCTTTGAGTTGATGAGGAGGTTCTTCCCACAGATCTTACATGAATACTAGGACTACTCGTAGTCAATGAAGAAGTTTGAGTGCTGGACGGACTGAATGCAGCTGATCTACGAGTTAAGGTCAACGCGAAAGCGGTACGTGACACTGCGGTAAGAAATTTCATTTGAGACAATTGTTATTCAGTATAGAGTATTTCTCAATGTATAGAAATATATTATATATTTATTAGATACAATCAATACACTGCGTCTCCGTAGACTACGTACTAAGTATGTACGTTTTACGTCTACTTAACTACTAAACTACCACCTCTGGAAGATTTTCTTTGTTATGGCATTAACTTGTACCAGCCCTTCTCATTTATTTCAACTCGTTTCTGTGCCATTGAAATTCAAACACTACACACTACACAGAATAGTAGTGAAAGCAAAAACACATATATACATACATCACATACACTTCTTCTTCAACATCTAAGTAGTAACGTATATACAATACTCCATTTTAAAAATAGAATCTTTGATCGATGGGAAAGAAAAAATCAAAAGCAGGAAAGCAACGTCAAGCCAAGGCCAAATCACTTCAATCCAAAAAACTTCAATTCCATGTCCCCATATCAAAAGATGGACAGCTCTTACCCCAACATGCCAATGGTTCATTCACATTAGATAAGAATTCTAGGCAGAACAAATCAGAAAAACTTCATAAAGTGAGTGCGTCTAATTCTAAAAGTACGAAGAAAACATTGAACAAATGGAAATCAGAAGAAGATTTAGCTTTTGAGCATGAATACAAATCGTTGCAAGAACGACAATACCATGCTCAAATCAATAAGGCAGCTTTTAAGCAAAAGAAAGATATACCACTAGCACCTGCTACTTTTCAATTGAAAATGGATCATATTCCCACTGCTGAAGAATTAATACAAGACGCTGCACAGAAACTGGATGGTCTCATGTCCTCGTCGAATACTACAACTACTACAACTACAACTACCATTCCAGTTTCAAGTCATCATTCAACAGATCATAAAAACATACTACATGTTCTTGCTGCACAAAAACGACAAGAAAGTTATATGATTTCAAATAACGTCAGAAAGGAAGAGAATAAATTTTGGGCATTGCAACAAGACGATGATGATTCTGATGAAGACACGCTCCAAGACAACTCAAAGAGCATTAGTATGAAACACATTCCCTTGTTTCAATTTGCTGCACCGTCATTTTCATTGCCTTCTACCTATCAAAATGAAGTGGATAATGATCCAGATTTGTAACTACTTTAACTGTAATATCACATAGTATGGCAATTTTTAGTTTAAAAGACTATCAACCATCATACACATATACAAAGGATCGTTTCATTGTAAATCCCTCTTGTGTTTTCTGCTCGTATGAGAAAAAGCCTACTCCAATTCCAAGACTGGCACCAACAACATTAAAGTCATACTAGGTAGATCATTCGTCCAAGACTATTCATCCGATTTAGACTGCTCTACATCTAACAATGAGTTTAACAGCCAATCACGAGATTCTAGCACTAAGTCCTCCATGATTAAATCTTCTTGAATGGTGGGAGGTACGGATCCAGTGGACAAGTTTCTACGACAATTATGTATGGCACTAGGACGAGATCGACAACTGCTTGCACTGGAGAATCTTTTGACTCCAGTTGCTGCCCTTATGCCTTGAATGGTGCTTTTGGCAGAAAGATTCTTTGGAAAAATTGAGTCGTCGTTCTGTCGATGTTGTTCCACTGCAACAACTTCAAAGCCTCGCTCATTTTCCGATTCCATTTGTTGTAGTGAATATGAACATGTCAGAGCATGTATCATGGCCTGTGAATAGCAGAACTCCATTTTTATAAGTTAATATTGGTTATAATTGTGAATGAAATGTTTGTATTGGTTTTGATAAGTGGGATAAATATGAATGAATACATTAGAATAAGAGTTGAAATAGATCTTTAGGCTTCAGGTCATCCGTTGATTTTCTACGTTCGCATTCCCGCGATGACATTTATTTGCGACTTTTTCAAGTCATTTTCGGATTATTTCCTCCCGGGGTCACTTTTTGCGATTGACTATTATGCTTCGTACGCAGTAAATACGCATCGAAAAATACTTTTTATTTTATTCTCTCTCTAGAGAGTTCTATGTATCTGGTTTTTAAAATAGTCCCTGGACTTCTCCAGTTTCCACATCAATGTCTACATCGTAAAACCCAGGCCTTGTTGGCAAACCAGGGATGGTCATGATATCGCCGCATATGGGATACAAGAATGAAGCTCCTCCACAACCACGAATTTCGCGGACAGCGATTCTAAAACCACGAGGAACTCCTTTTGCAGAAGCATCGCAACTAAAGGAGTATTGTGTCTTTGCAATACAAATAGGAAGCTTACCAAAACCAGCAGCCTCATACTGTTTAATTTGTTTCTCGGCTAGGTCAGAGAAATCAACACCGTCTGCTCCATAAATCTCTTTACTGATAATTTCCACCTTTTCCTTGATGGGAAGATTCAAATCATAGAGGAAACGAAAGTTACTTTCATCGTTCGCAGCACAAGCCTTTTCGACTGCTCTTGCCAAATCAGCTGCTCCCTTTCCTCCCTCAGCCCAATGATTCGACATGACAGCATCAAAGGCATTTGCTTTGAGACATGCATTTCTAACAACTTCAATCTCTGCGTCGGTATCTGTCTTGAATTTGTTAATGGCCACAACAACATTGACACCAAACTTTTTAGCATTTTCAATATGCTTGACCAAATTAGCAACACCCTTTTCTACAAGGTCTGTGTTCTCTTCGACATATTCCTTTGCCAATGGTTGTCCGGCACTGACAGGTGGTCCTCCGCCATGCATCTTCAAAGCACGTACAGTAGCAACAATCACGGCACATTTGGGTTTCAGTCCAGAAGCGCGGCATTTGATGTTAAAAAACTTTTCCATACCAATGTCAGCTCCAAACCCTGCTTCTGTGACGACGAAACCGTCTTTACCGACAAGTTTTAATGCAATTTCATCTGCAACAATCGAAGAGTTACCAGTAGCAATATTGGCGAACGGTCCTGCATGTACGAGAACTGGAGTTCGTTCAACGGTTTGCATGAGAGTTGGCATCAGTGCATCTTTCATAAGGACAGTCAAAGCACCTCCACATCCAAGATCATCGGCTGTGATTGGTTCTCCAGCTTTGGAATATCCTACTACCATGGCACCAAGTTTTTCTCTCAAGTCAGAAAGATCTGTAGCCAAAGCAAGAACTGCCATAATTTCAGATGCAACAGTAATATCAAATCCAGTTTCACGAGAATGTTGTACCCTTTCAGTGTTCTTATTCGAAGTTGCATTTCTGGGAGTGATAGTTTCCTTGTCTCCAACACCAACAACGACCCCTCTCAAGTGTCTGTCACATGTATCTAACACTCTTTGCCAAGTAATGGTACTTTTATCGAAATCCAATCTCGCAAATCTTCCTTTTTCCTCTGCCGTCAGTTCATTAGGCTTTTTGTTCTCATCAATCCCAAGTTTGATCAATCGTCTCTTCATGACTTTTGAAAATTCATTGTTGGGACATAGTCTACGAAAGAGTGCATCATTTGATTGTGAATCTTCATGAAACATTCTAGTATCAATAGCTGCTGCCAATAGGTTGTTTGCTGCAGTGACAGCATGAATATCACCCGTGAGGTGCAAATTAAACTCTTCCATAGGCACCACTTGTGCATATCCCCCTCCAGCAGCTCCTCCTTTGATTCCAAACGTTGGTCCTTGAGATGGTTGACGAATGCATGCAAAGCATTTTTTCTGTAGAATTGCTCCTAGAGCTTGAGCTAGTCCAATAGTGGTGGCTAAGAATACATGTATGAATCCATTGTAATGATACGTAACAATTTTGTGTAGAAGGATATCATGTTAGAAACACACAAGCCAAACTGAACCTCTGGAAGTACGCGAAAAGACAGTACTTACTCGATTTACCTTCTCCCAGTGGAGTAGGATTGATCCCAGTTACAACCACATAATTTCCATTAGGTTCATCACGTAAACGATCTTTAACTTTCAAAGATACTTTGGCTTTGGATATTCCCCATGGATAAAGTTCATCGTTTAAGATACCTGCATCTTTGGCTAAGTCTTCAGTCGGTAGTAAGCCCACTTCTTTCACTATATCTTGACTAATTTGAATGTCACTAGGCACAGGAGTTTTGGGTTTCAATTTAGGATATTTCTCTGTTGTTGTGGAAGATGACGAGTTTGATTCTTCTTTTTTCGATTTAGAAATTGTTTTGGTTGTCGCATAAGTGGCTGCCGCTGCACTCACTGTGGCAGTTACTATGGCAGTCCAAAGGATGTGATTGTTATTACTATGACTTGCACTGTTGCTCATTTTGAAATGGGAGAATGATATCTGTATCTCTATCTAAGTAATAAGTAGTCCACTGTTTTATGTTTTATCACTGTGTACTCGTAGGGGCGCTCTTCTGCCCGTTAGTAGCTCTGACGTCACGCACCTCTCGCCCCATCCGAAACCAGTGACACTGGCTTCAACTCACTCACATCTCACATACTATATTCTTCATCGGTCGGAAGAAAGAATACAGAACCATGAAATACATGTGACTTTATACTAAATAAAACTATATGTTCTGTTATATTTAAAAACGAAAGAATACAATTGATCCGCTCTCCAAGTAATCAAATAACTTTTCCTTGAATTTGCATCATTCATTGCTCTTGTTCCTGTTCTCAACTCATTCATCGGTATGTGTATCTCCACTTTCTCTATATTTGTTCCAAGTGTGCATCATTCCACAGTCTATCTTCCATCAAAAATATCTGTTGATTTTCATTCTATTACATCTGTTTTCGAAATAAGAAACTATCGAAACCATTGTTCAGCTTTTCTAGGTAAAGGTAACACATACAAAGTCATCCATGATTGTTCATTTGTGTGTGTGCAATGTATGTTTCTTATATAGCGTCATTCATGGTTTCATTCCTATATTCGTCAACAGATGTAACAAAATTACATTATCATTTCCGCTCATTTGAAACAATGTACCTCCATGTTAGATTCCTTTGTTTATTCATTCATTCATTCATTCCTGTCCTGGCACAAAAGTTATGAATCAGCTTCATCCGTAGAGAATGAAGCATTAGAATCGTTCGATTCTTGTCTTTCATGGTTGTCCTTCGCAGTATCTGTTGAGGGACCCATTCCTTTGGAAGGATTCAAATCACCTATAGAAGGATTGATGAATTGTTGATGATTCGTCAATGCCTGAAGATAGGTGGGATTGGAGTGCAGTAGTTGTAGTAGTTGTTGCTGCTGTTGCAATGATTGCATCATAGTGAACTGATTGGAAGGATCCATACAAAACAAACCTTGATTTACCGTTGCAAAGTTTGTCATGGTCTGATTGACGGTATTATTATTATTATTATCCATCATATTTGGATAAGTGGAATCAGTGGTTGCACTGTTGGAATATGGAAAAGGTTGTTGCTGTTGCTGTTGTTGCAACATCTTTTCCAGAGTCATAATGGTACATCTGGCATTCATCAATTGCATTCCTAGTACTTGAGTCTGACAAACTAACTCCTGATTGATTTTACCCAATCGCTCCACGTTTTCTTGAAGACTTTCAATCTGCTCCTTTTTCCTCTTACGGTTACGTCTAGCTCTAAGAATTGCAGCTTCGCGTCGACTTTCTTCGAGCGGAGAACGAAACGATGTATCATTGGTTTCCGACGTTAACTTCTTCTCCTTCTTCCTCATCATGGTGTCTTCCGTATGAAGTTCTGTTTTAGTAGATTGATCCATGATTTCCTAGAGCTGATAATACTGAATTAAGTCAATAGCACACCTCTTTTGCTAGTGAATGTAATAGTATAATGCGTTACTGATGATAATAATAATGTGTATTTTGTATTTACAATCTCTCCAGAGAGTCTCCAGTAACGACTGACTGACTCGTAGTATCTCTAGGAATAGTAGTAGTAGTAGTACCAGTAGAATAATATTCTGATCTCAAATGATTTTTGGAAGTAGATAGATTGATTTTCAATAATCACACTCAAACAACATTCAGTAAAATCAATGTCAAAAGCCAATCAATGACTTGTAACGTTTCACCAAACTGATGTGAATAGTGTTTATATATTATAAATAAACAACAAGTGATGGTTCGTTGTTGATGTGTTCGATTTCTCTGACACAAGTTTTCCCCGCCAAATAGATCTCCCTCTGCGGGACATTCCATTTCTACAATGGGCTAGTGCTAAACAGCTATTATTCTTCTGTTTAAGCCTTTTTCACGATTAAAAAACACATGGTGTGTCGATGAGTGTGTTTGTTCTCTGTGGTTGACACATTTATTCAATGGATGGATATCGAGGTTTAACTGATTAATGGATGGATTCATTGATTCTTTCATTCTTCCATTCCTTGAAATACTTTTGTACACCCATTCCGTTCATATGTTACAAACACGCGCGGTTCTTGAGCAAATATTCTTTTTATAATATATCTTTGAAGTTCAAAAATACCATCTCATTATCCTCCCATCTTTTGAGTATTCTTCTTCTGTCTTACCTATCCACATTATGAACGAGTTCGAGACAAACCATACAAAGAACACAAAAAGAAAAACAATCAAAGCGTTGGGTCGATACACCAAATCACAGAGTCCTAAATCCAATCAGAATCCGGTAGGCACAAAAAAAACAAAGAAATGCATCCAAGATTCGTCTAAAACGACACTTGACAGCCTATGCACGGAAATTAAATACATGATTTATTCCTATCTGTGCAGTCCTGTCGCTAAAGAAGAAGAAGGAGAATCACAAAATGGTGTATCTACTTTACTTCTAAGTATGGATCTCGTGTCCAAACAGTTTCATCAGAACGTGCGTCTCTACATTCGACTTATACCGTTCAAATTTCACATCGATGGAAGCACTCGATTTTACCTGCCCATATGGATGATCCGAAATCAATGCAAAATATCATCTATTAGCATGGATTGTCTCACATCCTTACATGCTGGACTTTCCCTAAGTGCACTTAGAAACTGTGACATTTCCTCTCTGACATCCATTGACATGAACTGGGGTATGCAATGTATAGCACTGGCTTCCGAAGCGGAACATCAAAAGGCCATCGACTGTGGATTAAGCCCAACCTTTGTCAACTTGTCTACCTTTATTTCTGGAAACTATGATTTCCATCAAGCTACCGCCACTTTACTTCAACGTCGTGCTCCAAACCTTACCAAAATGAGACTCCTCCTGGTCAAGGAAGTGTTCAATCCCATCATCTTACACGCGATAGCATCGACGCTCGTTGAACTGGATTTAACACTTATGCAGCAACTCGTGTTTCCACGGAACGATTGGTCCCAGGATGTGCGTGGTACATGGGTCACAGATGCCATTGCATCCATGCCGAAATTGACCAAGCTCTCAATCATCGTCTACGACTTTGCGAGTACGACCTTTCGAATTTCTTCCGAAAGTCTGGAGGAAATTAATACCCGTGGAGCCAATGATTTTTTTCTTGATGAATGCATTTGTCCCAAATTGAAAGTATTCAAATGTGTTTATATTTCACACATTCAAAAAATAAATGGTCTCGTGTCGATTTCTTTGTTGAATGTCAATGATCTCCATGCACGTTATGCTAAGCAACAACAACAACAACACGACCAACAAGAATCGAATCCATTGATACAACAGTCAGAAAGCCACAAACATGATCATAGACAAGGGCAAGATGTTGTTCAATCCTACACAGATATATGGACCATCCGTTGTGATTACCTACATGAACCTCCATTAGTATCCTTGCCTGTTTCTGAATACAAATTCTTTGGTTTGAAGGCGCCAAAGTCATGTATTGTGGAAGTTCAATGTGATGAAATTCTTTCTCTTGGTTCCTCTTGATGAATGCATCTTGACAAACATTAGTGTTTTGTCATGTTTTGTATTTGTTGACAATAGTCTGATGACGCTGATCACGAAGTTTATCGATATTTATAGTTGAATGTGCATTTTTGTTGGTTCCTTAATACCGCACCATTTTTGTTCTTAAACACACACAAGTGAAACAGGGAAAGAAATCACAAGCTATCTATAGTCTATAGCTACTTACAGTAGTAGGAAATAAGTGATTCATTCTGAGTGTCCAATCCATATATTACTTTTATATTTTTGATTTAAAAAAGTACCATTTTACATAGTTGATAGAGCTTATAACTGTAATTGTGTGCTACAATTCATCAAGGTCGTGTATACTATTGATTGTCCTTACTATATGCTGAATAAAAAAGTGAGATGAGTTTTTAGTGTATATCCTTGTGAGGGGCCGATGATCTGGTCTGGCCAGATGCCAGATCCCAGATCCCAGATCCCAGTTTCACGTTTTCACGGAACGAATTTACTTAGCAACCATTCTTTGTTGTGTCCTATATCTTGGTCCAAGATTCAATATATATTTTTTAATATAATATAAATAATATAAACAATTGACTTCGTTTGGTGCCGTGAATTTATTGGCAATTGTTTGTTATTTTCAGTATCAGAATGAAGAAAAGGATGAAACGAGAGCCTAAGGAGGAGGAACAGACATCATCAGAAGATTCTGTTCCGCCCGAACAGTCTCGCAATGCCCCTCCTCCACCACATGTTGAGGTGGATAGTCGATTTTGTGATGGTTATGTAATTGAAGACGATGAATTTGTTTCCTTAAGAATCAAAGAAATGAAGGAGGCAATTGACAGAATGAACACGGATACAGGACTTGCCTATCGACTTGCTCTAATCAAAGCACCTGAACAGTGCGGTGATGCCTTTCATCTCATGTGTCTACGCAGCGAGTATTTTCATCCTATCGTAAGTGTGATGAGTTAGTAGTTGCGTGTATTGCACCTATTTCGTACTGCATCGAATACTCTATTTTTATGTAGCCTCGCAGTTGACACTCGCAAATCATACATGTTCTCACCATTTCCACACAACAGTTTTCAGCTAAAAAAGCAGTCAGATATTGGCAAATGAGAATCGAATTATTTGGTATTGACAGAGGATACAGCTCCTTAGATGATATCAATGAAAGTGCAAGCCCGGAGGAGGATCGATGGAAACCACTGATCTTTTTTACAGAGAAAAAAGATGACCGTGGGAGACCTATCTTTAGAACCAAATTCCTTGGGGAATTCTTTCCGTCTACAATAGACGGATGGGATAAGGAAACAGACAACATCCTGAGAGTATTATGGAGAGGGTTTGAACAATTGATATCGGATGACTTCGCTCAAAAATTTGGAGCAGTGTGCATCAACGAAATACATCAACTGGCTTTAGAGGCAAAATTCGTTAAGAAAATTGCATATGTAGCCCGATTTTGCTTCCCCATTAAATGGATGCAAATACATATGATAATGGAACCATCCTTCAAGTCTTTTTTGTTAATGGCCTATCAGAATGTCATTGGTCAAAGATTTCGATCGAGACAAATATTTCATTCTACCAATAAGATGTTAACTTTAGGTGTTTTGGAATCACGATTTGGCATTCCAAGAAGTATCTTGGAGGATTGGGAAACACCGACTCGGCCAGCACCAGTCGTAGAAATTGATCCAAATCAGGAGGCAACCGTGGTGGTGGAAGAACCAAATATCGGTCCTATTCAAAACGTACCACAAAATCAAGATAATCCATAATGTACATGATTTAGTCTGCAACCGCTATTACTTAGATACCTTGTATTGGAATAAGGTTTTTCAGTAGAGAAAAGAAAACATGCCAAGTTTGAACCGTCACAAGATTAATGCTTTCGTTTATACATACATCAAGTCTACTTATTCCTTATTCGATGGTCGATGGTGAAGTATTGTTAGGTTATGTTATTTACTACTCGGGCCAACAATCTCGAGGACGACGAACGACGAACGACGAAACGAAAACAGGAATGAAGTACATAGTATATTAAAAAGTTTGACAAGTACTGTCCACTTGAAACGAAACATGTTACTGCTGACACTTATAGGTCTGTGTTTTATAATTACGTCTACATGTGGATTTAGTGTTCAAACCCACAATCGACTGCAACCAGCTACTATAGGGGGGGCTAGAAGTAGTGCCAAGAGTATCATTACTTCGCTTGCAACGACCAACAAACAAGGAGGAAGACAACGACTCTTTTCAAGAAAAGCTTGACAATTTATTCTTTGATCCTGATCAAGTTTTAAAAGACAACGATGAAGGTCAACCTCAGAATCCGATATCCTTATGGTTTGCGAATCTAATCAAAAATGATTATGAATTGGCAGAGAGCTTTTTTGCTGCGGCTTTTATTTCTACAATGGTGATTATATCTCAAGAGTTGTTACGAATGCAAATGTATGGAGATCATTATATACCATTTTCAAAAGGAAGTTTTCCTGGATCGTTATTTTAAAAGAGAACTTATAAAGGAGATACAGTTGAATTCAAAATGGAATGTTCAACATTTGATTTCTTCCTTCTGTCAAGGTCTTTTATTGCATACGATTGTAATCTTCAGTATCAGATGCAAATGTAAAACGTAGTCAGTGGATACATTGGTAATATCATAAGTACTTCTTACATCTGGATGTATTCCCATACACAAGGGTTTGAGTTATTTACTAAGTAGTACACATGAATCGAATCTATCTTCGTTCGTTCCAAATACCAGAGATCATGGTGCTATGGATCAGTAGTTTATGATTGGATTTGTTTATCCATCGTGTTCCTTTTTCTTGAGCGAAGCTGCATCGGAACATTCAGGTACTGAAAATATAATATTGAAACAAAAGATTCAATAAGAACCTTTGCAAAACACTTTAGAAGGATCTTATCCGATAGATCTACCTTTCATAACAGTGTGATCTTTCCATGATGGTCATCGTGATGTACATAAGAAAAGAAACATTCACAGTTCACAGTCACACGGAGTCAGTCAGTCAGTCAGTCAGTCAGTCAGTCAGTCAGTCAGTCAGTCAGTCAGTCAGTCAGTCAGTCAGTCAGTCAGTCAGTGAGTCAGTCAGTCAGTCAGTCAGTCAGGGAGTCAGTA
>Ga0213868_10005091_pt1 | contig 11871 bp, 9 predicted proteins | sample PICome_9_FD_160087 | JGI IMG/M metagenome (GOLD analysis project Ga0213868, IMG submission 160087) | Coastal seawater microbial communities near Pivers Island, North Carolina, United States - PICO127 | ecosystem: Environmental > Aquatic > Marine > Coastal | place: USA: North Carolina | collected...
TTCAGGTATCTACGAACTACGAACTCATACGAAAGAAGAGGAAAAAATGGAAACCTTCAACTAATTTCCCGAGCCTACAAGGATTGGGTTTTGCTTTCCCTCTATCCCTAACCCTAACCCTCTCTAGCTAGAGAGGCTGCTGGCTTCTCTATCAATTTCCTTCGTTTTCATCTCTGACATGATCGCTTTTATCTTTGTTTGCGGATATGAATCGAATCGTAAATATGGCAAACAAATAGATATCTAATAGTGTTCGGAACATTGCTTTGAAAAATCGATGTGTCTTGACGATGAAAGTGCATAAATAGCAAGATTTTTTTATAGAATTACCGTGTAGTCACTTTCAACTTATAATATTTCTGGATTTTGAAAAAGTCCATCACCCAAGAAATGAGAAACTTCAATGCCAGTTCCTTTATTTTTTGATCGTACATCCGCAGAAGACATGGTCATGGTACCAACAGCGATCGCATGTTCCTTTCCTTCGGCATACACAATAACTCCATCGCCCTTCTCAAGCCCGGGTCCTTCTTCTGTATCATCAGGCATCCAAGAACCAGGATTTGTCATACCTGGGCACATAATATTCGCCCCACCTAAAATAAATGGAATCGCGCCTTTATCTACCACAATTTTGTTGAAGGCAACTGAAGGGTACTGATGAACTAGTCGAAGCGTAGGAAGAAGCGGTCCATCTCTACTTTGAAAAAAAATAGGTTCATTTTCTGTATTTCCAATATCTTCCATCGGTGGTCTGCAGTATAACATAAGATGCGGCCCTACTTTATATTGAACAAGAGAGATCTTCTTTGGAATTAGAAGGTCAAGAATTTCCTCGTTCACATTCGGATGGGACTCAGCTATTGAATTTTTTATACCTCTTTGTACAGAAGCCTTTACTTGTGTAGATGTTGAAACGTCATGTTCGGGATCAAATCGTTTAAACATGGTAACTTTGGTCTTTTACGAGTTGTGAGAAGAGTCTTTTCCGTTCCGTGTTTTCGATTTTGCGGGTTTTGGTGTAGTTTTTTGGTGCTTGTTGGTTGTTGGTGCTTGGTTTGAAAAATGAAGGATTGGGAAATAGTTTAGTTTATCGGAATTACAGTTACCTCTTACTACTGATTTTCCCCAGAGCTGTAGCCTTTACCATCATCATCTTCTTCTAATTATCGACCAAGTAAGTAGCCCAATGCAGACAATGAAACAATAGAATCGCGTGACAATTAATATTCTTCGAGAGATGATGATAAACATACAGATAAGAACTTTTGAATGTGGATCAAAATCGCCGAGAAAACTGTTCACTGAGCTGAACTGCCTCTTAACTGAGCCAGTCACACCGTGAAAACAAAGATGTCATAAAGAGTTTTTCCCTCTTCAATGTCTATGTTATTCATACACCTCGAAAATATACAGTTGTCATTTCGATCTGAACGTGTCTTTCTTTTGGATTTGAAGACTGTCGAGTCCGTACTATGTGAACACCTGCTAAAACGCACATTTGACTAACTTTTCTTCACCCCTATGCTTCACAAACAGATATTCGACAAACATGCAAAACGAGAACGGAGAAATCGTAGACCTTTACATCCCCAGAAAGTGCTCCTGGACCAACCGTCTTCTAACTGCCAAGGATCATGGAGCTGTTCAAATTAATGTAGCTAATATTGACCCTGTCACTGGAATTTTCACTGGAGAGTCAACTGCTTTTGCTCTTTCTGGAACTGTTAGATTCCGTGCTGAAGGTGACATTGCTCTTTCTGAATTGGTTAAGAAGAACGATGCTCAGACCCAAGAGTAAACCATAATCAATAAAAACAAATTTCGTCAGAGTGACTGTAAAACAATACAAACCGTATTATTTGACTGTTATCACATGATATTAAACAATTTATTAGTCCAAAAATTCATCCAAATTTCTTGTGGAATGTACAACCAAGCAATTCAGCATATGATATATAAGATACAGTGAAAAGCATATGTAATAATTGGAGTTGTCGACTTGGGGTTTGTGTGGATCTTTTCCAGATGAATGAAATGATTATGATCAGCACTCAGCACAAAACCCATCACAACACATCGTTTATGCTTACATTAACATGCAACCCGGGTTAACTCTCTAGAGATCTGTAATGTATAAGAACTCTAAAAATGACATCAAAAGAGTCCCATCTCGAGATGACTAGTCTGGACAAGTTCCCTAGATCTATTCGTTGGAGGATCCTTTTTGGTCTCCTTGAAAATGATCTATCAAATCTTTCTGATAACCTGTTCAATAAAAATAAGGGACGAATACAAAAGCAACACCAGTCATACGATGACCTAGTGAAGAAATACTTTCACTCCAGTAGTGCTCTAGCCATTATTGGTGAGACTGAGAAAACCCCGTCTTCCTCTTTGACGAAAAGTGCACATTCTGCACCAACGCAAGTAAAAGTAGTTTGTGACGATCCATTATCACTAATGGCTAAAATGGAAGAGAAGAAGGTCAAAGTAGAAAAGGAAAAAGATTTAGCTAAGAAAAGAGAGCGAGCTTTAGCTTCCCGATCAATCGGCCATCATCCCTTGAAACACGACGCTGCATCTAATAAAATTGATCAGCATGTAACAACTTTGGAGAATAGATGGAACGACTTCTACACGTCTAAAGAAACTATGGATCTCATTGAAAAGGATCTAGATCGATTACCCATTTCTCATCATGTCTATTTTCATCAAATCAGAACTGGTATGGTACTTTCAAATAGTGATAATCATCTACTTTGTGAAGATGGACTACGAAGTCGGAAAATGCGATCGAAAGTTCTTTCAGAAATGCTGTTTGTTTATGCTAGAAAAAGTTCTCTGGGGTATCGACAAGGTATGCATGAGGTGCTAAGTTTTATTCTCATGGCAATTGAACAAGATCTACTTTTAGACAAAAATACGAACCAAGACAGTAACTACGATGGTCTTCTTAGCGACAAATTCAAGATTCATGACTCGTATAACTTATTTGAATCCATTATGGATAATCTGCAAAAAACCTTTGAGTCAAGATTAGAGCGTCATGGCTTGAACATAGTCACCATCATAAAAGAGTGGTATGGAGACGAAGACCTTGCTACATTTATACAGGGATTGGATGTCCCGCCCCAAGTATATTGCTCTCGCTGGACTCGGCTGATGTTCAGTCGCGAAGTTAATGAAACCCTTGTGTTTCAGCTCTGGGACGAAATATTTTTCCAATCAGCTGTAGACAAAAGCGATAATTCTTTCCTCCGCGTGCTAGAAACGGCTTCGGCTTCCATGATCATTTTGATTGAATCTCAATTATTGGGAGAAAATGACGATAATGAGGCAATACATCTACTGATGAATTATCCTCGTATGGAAGATGTCAATAAACTGATCGATTTAATGAGAAACTTATTATCAAACCAGAGGACAGGTTTCCAACCTAGAAAAATACAGCGAACTAACTCAGTAACTCTTCAGTCTGGCTACTATAATGATGGGATTGTGCCAAAAGCGGAATCAGCAAATGTCCCACATTTTTATAATGTGCATAGCGCTCACATACCATACCAAGGCTCTGAGTTAAATGTGATGAATGGTCAAACTGATAATTCAGGGCAACCATATGATCAAGCTCGAAGAACGCTCCAACAAATAAAACATGGACAAGCATGGACAAAAGTTTCCAACGGGCTCAAAGATGCCTGGCAAAGCATTGACACCAAACTTCAAACTATTCATTTATCCACGGACTTTAAGATTCACTCTCGCTTGGATACCTCGAATCAGGATACAATGGAAGAGCAGAACAACTACCAAGAGGATCATTTTGAGTATAGAGATCTTTCGTCGGTTACACCTTTGTTCGACGAGCCTATATTAGAGCAGAATGCATCTTTATCAATTGCCAATAGCGTCGAGCCGGAAGAAGATAACTTTGTTGGTGGAAACAATATTGTTCAGAACGAAAAAGACGAAACATCATTTTTACTTCGCATGGATCATAGTCTATCTGATCTTCGATCATTCATCAATCTTAGTGGCGATGAGATCCCTGAATATGTCTTGGATGCAGTGACTGAATTGGAATCTTTGCGTGATGAGATGAGGTCAAAACGTGCTTTTTAAGAAAATTATAATCAGTATTTTGTTCCGTGAACAGATGCTTTTGAAAAGAAATCACGTGCATTTTTTTCTTCTCTTATTTTGAAAATATACCGTCTTATTTTTTTGAAGGAGTAGTAGCTTAAGGGCACTAGAACGGATGCCGCCAGGGTTCGTGAGTGAGATATGTTCTTGTGAGGAGATCTTTGACCTAACACGTTCCACAACATGGTACCAATGTGCCCCATTCCAATGAGAAAGTAGATATTGTCTTTTGTATTAAGATACCGAACTTCATCGAGCGTAGAAAGTGAGGCACCATTACCAAATATATATCTAGTCTTGAGATCCATAAATGAAAGAACGTGGCGAAAAGTTAAACTTATTCTCGGCTGGCTACTGGAAGGTTTCTGCAAAATAGAGTGCGTAAACAAAGCATTTGTCTTAGGTCCTAATACCAACATAGATCCGTGCGGTAAAATGATTTGAGTGCAATCTCTTGGTTCACTCCTTCGTTTCAATTCTAGAATACGTTCATCGCCAATACTAACACTGACGATCACACCATTTCTATCTAAATCGAGATCTTTGTCACTATGATGAGCTATACAGTCTTCACCATCGCGATAATAGTTTGTTACGCAGTGATTCATTCGCTGAACCACCAAAGGTTTCAAACTCTTTTCAACGCATTCACGAATCTTTGAAGAAATAGGAGACCATTGGAACGTCACCCATTCATCACCGTGGTAATTTCCTGGGTATCTATAAACAGGTATAACACCCTTTGAGATGTCAGCTTGAAGATTTTGAAGACGAGGAAGTTCTTCATTTGTATTTCCACGAAAACCATCAAACTGCAGCTCATCAACTAATGACTTGACACACAAGTAAGGTTCTGATTTTACACCGTCATCAAACGCGTCAGTGTCTTGGAGGATATCGAGGATAAGCTCACAGTCGCCAGCACCAAGACCAAAGTGATTGGTTCTCTGATTCGTTAAATCACGGTTCATACAAGAGTTTTTGCCATGTATGTATCGATGAATAGAAAGAATGGAGCACTCTTGATATAGCCGTGAGAGTCTACCACAAGTTACACCTAGTAATCTTGATTGAAAGTATCTTACAATACAAAGTGCGAAGCCAGAGTTGATACTATTTCTATCAAATGAACGTTTCAACTCTTCCAATATATATGGTCCAGCAGATGATTTTGGTTCACCATCTTCATCAAAACCTTCTTGTGTTTCTCCTGATTGTTTTGAAGTAAAAAACGCTAAAGGTATGTGTGCTGCATTCGGATGGATCTTTTTCAATTCTTGACGAAACTTAAAAGCTTCTTGTGAGGATCGTATAGGACACATAAAACCAGTAAAGACGCTATCAGCGATATGCAATGATGCGAGTTCGTTCTCAACATATTTGTAAAGACGAGGCTGAAACAAATCATGCTTTTGGTGTGTTCCTTTCTTCAAGAGAGACATGGTTTCATCCGAATGATCAATTTCTTTCGATATGCCATCGTTAGAGAAAATTGGAGAATTAAGTTGTGAAGAGGTCTGTGAACATGTGACATGTGCATCTTTTTCATCTGTTTCTTTCTTAGTTGTATCTGAAGCTTCGACCTTGTTACGAGGTATTATCAAGGAAGATTTTTTAATGGAATCCATCATATCTGTTTCAACCTACAACCCCTCCAGATCAATGGAGAGGACGACTTTATCCATGTCTTAATTAAAGTAAGCACGAAAAGTAGTTTGCTTCACGCTTCACTCTACAGTCAGGCGTCAGGCTTTTGGATTGATTTTTTATTTTCATTCAATAATGAATATTGTTTAGTCTAGTTAGTACGTTAGGGTTGGTCGAGGAGGACCGCGAGGACCAAAGGTCGAAGGTGCATATCGTAAATGCATACAAGAAAACACAAATACACATCTCTACTTCTCATTCTTCGTATATCTACACTATTGGTCCATTTGAAATGCAAAGTAGTTTAATGCGTTACGCTCAGACAACCACATTGAAGCGACCTGTACGACACACAAGAAAAAGACTCAAACGAATAAAATGGTATTGTTTGGTCTTGATAATTATAGCTGCTTTAATATCATATCGCTCTCAACTCAGGAAGAAACAAGTATATGAAAATGATCAAATGCTAGAGAAACTGTTAGAGTCCCGAGATGAGGAGGGAGATAACACTGCTAATACTGTCACAAAAAACGTTGACATCGTTGTTGATACTGCTACTACAACGAGAATGTCACATGACTCCAAATCACGGTACACATCATCGCTGCGATCAGAATCAGATAAAGTTCTCGCGCAAAGTTGTCTCCGGAGAAAAGGTGAAGCTGGAGTCTATGTGAAACATTTCCGTAAAGCGGGAGGGACATCTCTCTATCAGACCCTCTATCGAAATACGTGTGAGACAGAAGACTTTCATAATGTGATTCCTTCATTTGCTTCCGAACAGCCATATTTTAATTACACTCACTCTTTTGGAAATAATATGCCCACATTGGTGTATTTGACATCAATGCGAGATCCTATTGACAGAATTCAAAGTTTATATTGGTTCGAGGGTCGATGGCCACGCGTTTGTGCTGCAGCATGTGAGGCTGAGCGTGAAAAGACAAATTCAACAGCTATTGACTTTGGACCATGGATTGAAGCTATATATCATCAGAAAGATACACCTGGAAGAGATTATATGCTAACATTCCATAGTAATTGTGGTCAGTATCAATCCGTTGAAAATTATTATATCAGACAATTGCTTGGGGTAGATCGGAATCAAGATATCAATCCTAAGGGTGAAAATGGGTGCAAGACCGACAAATACGGTCTTTTTCGGAATGTAACATTGACTGAAGAACATTTAGAAATGGCAAAGGATGTACTAGCTGCATTTGATCTCGTCATTATACTTGAAGATTTGAAAACAGACGATACCTTGAATAAAATGATTCATGAGCTCACTGGCGGTGGTCGTCGCTATCCTGAAGCCATCCCTGTGCAGACTGAACGAAAAGGGCAAGAAAGGCTTCAGCAGTATGTAAAACCAACGGACAAAGAATTGAGTCGTCTCAAAGAGCTCAACGCACTTGATATGAAGTTATATGAGTTTGCCAAGACGCTGAGTAGAAAGACGGTAGAGACATGGAAACAGCGAGAAGAGCAGGGAAAATCTGCAAGTATATATTTCTCTGATGACGAACTTGATGAAAAATGTAGAAAGCCCGATGTAACGCTTGGAAAAGAATACGAAGAAATACTGTTGGGTGGATGCGGATGCATTAATAGGCCATTGATGTACAATGGTCTCTGCCTCTACCATAGTAATATGGGATTGAGAACGAATTGGTCATATCGTGCTGTTCGACATGATGAAAATAAGAGAGCAGTCCGCAAGAAGATCCATGAGATTGACAAGATGATCGAAGACATAACAGGTCGGAAAAACACATAGGACGGGGGAGAACCCGAGAGAACGAGAGAGAACCGAACCGAACCCCTAAAAAAGAGTAGAAACGTCTGATAAACCGCTGATGTATTTCTGACGTGTGATGCTGACGTCACTATTTTCAAAAAAGTGTGTTCGTTTGAAAAAATCCTTCGTTTTCTATGTTTTTACATCTTCTCATGTCATATATCCTCTAGATACGTTTCATACATCAACAACCCATGCTACGTTTGGCCTTATCGTTTCTTTCTATCCTTGCATCTTCGAATGCTGCTTTTGCTCCAAGCAACTTGAAGGTGCCGAAGGTGCAATCCACAGCGAGAGCCATGAGCTCTCCACCTTTGCCTCCTCCAATTGAAATCAAAGATATTGCTTATGGAGAAGATAGCAGACAGTACCGTAGAACGGTTTATACTCACGATGACTGGGTCAAGCATCGCGATTCTTCTCGTTTTTACAGAAATATTCTCTCTATTACCAATTCCGGTGTGTACAAGAACTTGGGAAAGGAAGTTTTTGCGACCTGCTCCATAGCTGCTGGTATTGTCGTTTGGAATTGTTTATTCGGTACTTATGAAGATTTGGCTGGCGTGGTTCATGATGGACCCTTCAAAGAATCTATCATCCCTGTCCTTACTCTTCCTTTGACTCCTTTTACGCTATCGAGTCCTTCTCTTGGACTTCTTCTTGGTATGTCAATTATGTGCTCTCCTCAAACTCTTCTTTTTTCAAATGTTCTCATCTCACTATTTTTGTTGATTACATTTTTCAGTCTTCCGCACCAATACTTCTTACCAACGATGGGATGAAGCTCGTAAGAATTGGGGAATGAATATCAACCATACTCGTGATCTTGTCCGTATGGGAAACTCTTACTATGATCGCAGCATGGTATCCCCTGAAAGAGCAGAAGAAGATCTCAGACGTCTTGCCCTATGTACATGGGCATTTGTCAGATCCATGAAGCGCCACCTTTCTCCTGAATGGGAAGATGAAGCAGCATTCAGAAAGGAATTATACGAGAAGTTACCTGAATTACAGGCTCAGAAGATTATCGAAGCCGCCCATCGCCCCAACCGTGCCCTTCAAGATCTTTCCGTTGCCATTGAGAACTTACCGATGCACTTTATGCGCAAAAATGAAATTCACCAAGCTGCAACTATTTTTGAGGACAACTTGGGATCTTCTGAGCGTCTTTTGACATCCCCGGTTCCCCTTTTTTACTCTCGTCACACGGCTCGTTTCATTTCGTTCTGGTTGCTTCTTGTACCATTCGCTCTCTGGGAGCCCCTTAAAGGATCTTGGAACCATATCAATTTGATTCCGGCGACTCTTTTCCTTTCTGTTTTCTTGTTTGGAATTGAAGAGCTTGCAACGCAACTTGAAGAACCCTTCACTATTTTACCTATGCAAGGCTTTTGTGATAAGATTTACAACTGGTGCACTGAGATCGTTTCTTTCAAGCCTGGTGACAACGGATTGCCTCTACGTAAATATGACAATGCTACACCCGGGCCTGGTGTCAAAATCAACTAAATAGACTTGCATGTAAATTACATTAAGTTACGAGGTGTGAATAAGGGTTATAATGCACTCATTTTTAAAAAATGTCAAAAAAGTCTTATTTTAATTGGTCTAGTTGAGAGTCAATATCCTTCAACTTCTTTTCCATTTGCGCTTTCAATTGTGCTAGTGACATAATATCACTTTCGGTTGATGACACAGTTTTGGATGCGACTCCAACCATATTCGGTACAAAGGTAGGATCTTCAGTGACCCATTCTCCGTACACTCCTTGATCGGCTATATAACCCAGTGGTTTTTGAACTGGTCCAAGATTATTATCTTTTGCTGACGACTCTATGGCTAGAATACATTCTCCTAAGTCGCCACCTCTCTCAAGAGCGTCAACTAAAGCGTCATAACATGGTTTATACTCTGTAAGGAGTAAAATTGCTTGTAATGCTCCCCACCTTGCCTGATTTTTTATAGAACCGATGTTCCATGTCTGTGCACCACCTCCTTTAGGGTTCAAGTTTGTTAAAAAGGTCACTAAAGCCAATTCGTCACCGTAGCCTCCATCGGCTCTCCCGAAATTTAAAGCCTCTGCGGCAATTCCTCCCATTACAATCACTGAGTATCTATCAATGCTAGCGCGTGTTAATGGTTTTCTACCATTTATTTCATCGGAAAGGTCAGGATCAAAGAAACTTGTTCCCGCAGATACTGTTGTGCGCTTTCCACCAAACCGAGCATCCTGCAGTGCTCCCCAAGAAGATAAGACGCATCCCTCAACGGGGCATCCAATCAGATATGCTAATAATATTTTTGGTGAGACTACATGAAAAGAATCAACTCGTTCATTCATTTATATTTGAAAAAGATTCACTTACCAACAAGAAAATGGCCAGCCTCGTGACGCAAAATTTTCTTACCATACTCAGGAAGAAGTATTCTGGTGGCAGTCTCAAACACTGCTCCATTCACCAAAAGCTTATCCATGAATCCGAAGAGAAGAGTACAAAAGATAAGAAAATTGAGTTTGATTCCTGTTGTTAGACTGAGAATACCCTCAAGAATAGCTAATGCAACACCTGCATACAGTAATGTATTTGTTGGCTTTGGTGTAAGACTCGCCATAGTTAGCTTCGTGATACGCTCTAGAAGTTTTGGAGTAACATTCTTAGAGCCAGAAGCGAGATAGTTTCCTTTAGCAGCAGCACCAAAAACTTTCAGATGCCCAAATTCCCTAAGTAACTGATACATCTCTGTCATTTCCATTCTCGCGGGAGATATGGGTGGATACTCCATTCCTCCTCTAGATACATTGTCGTAGTCTACCATTCGTGTGTTTATGTTATTTTCTTCTGCCTCTTTGGTTCGTGCTTCAATGGATTTGAATATGTTTAGGAGACGCAAATTATTCACTCGTATTCTATTTGATTTTGACTTCAGTAATTTGTTTGCCTTGCTCAATTTATTATCCCTCAGCATTTCATCAAACATATCTTCTTCTATGTTCTTTTCTTTGACATTTGTGTTTGGTGAAAACCGGATTGCAGTCGTTTTCCTCAGAAACGAACTCCTAAATCTAAACAAATTGAATGCATGACATGAAGAATGTGTTAAGGTAAGAAGATAAAACAATGAAGCTGCGCATTTCATACTGATTTGGTATTCTATAAAATATTATTGATGTATTCGAAGAAAAAATGACTGTGTTTGGTTCCTGTGACGTTCGGCACAGAGAGGGCTGACGTCCGCTGTGTGCCAGTCCTGTCCCGGCCACGGTTTGTGAAATTTGAAAATCTCTCCCGTTTGCTCATGTCTCATGTCGATGCTTCTTCTGGTATGTATTGTACTCGTATGTGTTTATCATAAGTTTCCTGATTCAATAAAAAGCCATGTGTGTGGATTCTATGTGGCGAAGATAATTTCCACTTGCTTTTCCAAAATTAACAGAATGCTACAAACGTCATCATGAGAGAGTATAGAACTTATAACTAGTACAAAAAGATTTCAATAAATTTCATTGTTGGTGCCATTTTGTAGATATTACAGTTTTTCCCGTAGTCGCATGAGCGAAAATAAACATTTTTCTTAAAAGCAAGCAAAGTCGTCCTTTCAAAAAATACCGTCGATGCTTGAATTCACATTTATCTATTCAGTCTTTTTCTTCGCTGGAGTCGCCTTCCTAAAGTATCTTGTTAAAAAGAATTGAGCAAATAAGAAAAGGTAGCTCCCATACATTAGAAAGGCAGCAATATTATTCTCCTTATGAATCATGCAATCTGGATCATTTTTGTAAAAGTAAAATGCAGCGATAGTGATTCCAACTCCTACAACCATTTGGCTAATTTGAGCAGTAGTTATGAACATCGCATTCAACCACTTAGGTTTCATATGAATTGCCATTAAGAAGTAGTAGCCGTACATGATAGCATGGACAGAATAGTTCATTACCACGAAGAACAATCCAGCTGGAGACTTTGATACGTATGAATGCCAGCAATAGGCAAGAACAGTAATATGGTGGTACCAATGGAGGAAAATAAGAGGTTTCTTATGAATAACAATGAAGAAAGTATCCAAGAGTTCAGGGAACTTGCTCAGAATGAACAATTGTACCCACAATCCAGATGATCCAGATCCATAGGTGACTTGTGGATCATTGCACAAGTTTTCATGGAATGACATCGTCATAAGATTATGAATCAACTGAGGGGCAGTGCGAAATGCTCCAATCCATGAAAAAAGAGATAGGAAGAAATTCCATGCTGCTAGATATTTTCGCCATTTCC
>Ga0213868_10005097_pt1 | contig 11863 bp, 26 predicted proteins | sample PICome_9_FD_160087 | JGI IMG/M metagenome (GOLD analysis project Ga0213868, IMG submission 160087) | Coastal seawater microbial communities near Pivers Island, North Carolina, United States - PICO127 | ecosystem: Environmental > Aquatic > Marine > Coastal | place: USA: North Carolina...
TCTATGAAACATATTCAACCATATAACACATTTTTAAATGAGAAGATTGAAAAGTCTCATTCTATTATTAATGGTAAAAAGATCGAATCTAACTGGGCAGGTTCTGCGGATAGCCTAAAAGATTTTGTTAAACTAATAAAAGGAATACCTGAAACTTTAGAATCTATTAAAGTTCAAACGGGTACTAGTTCTTTTAATCCAGAATCAACCGAGATTAAAGGTCCTTTTAATTCTTCAAAAATTAACAAGGTGGTTAAAATGGTTAAGGATGCAGATAAAGCATTTGGTAAGGATGGTGAAGTAATACACACTTATTTGTTATCATCGTATTATGGTGCTGGTGGTAGAAACCATGACTCAGATCCTGCATATATTTCATATAGAACTAAACGCAGCGATGATTTTGGAAAAGCAATGTCATCAGGTAAATACGGATCCCTAGACTAATGAGATATATTAAACTATTTGAAGACTTTGCTAGTGATAATCCAGACCTAGAAAGATCAAGACAATTCCAAGGTAGTATAGAAGACTTACATACATGGATGAGTCGTAAGGCAAAAGAGGCTGGCCACTCAGGTGAAACAAATCCATATAAAGATACTATAATGGTAAATGGCCCATATAAAGGATCGAAGGATGAGACATTACCTTATCAAGATTTTCAAAATGGAAAGTCAGACTTAATTAAGAATAGACATGGACGACAAAATAGCTAAAGATATAGTAAAACAACTTAAAAGAATTGCTGACGCAATGGAGGCAAACAATAAACGTGAAACTGTAGCTGAAAAACGTAAAGCTAAGTTAGAGTCTTTACAAGTTAGAGAAATACGTAACCCTTCTAAATCCGAAAAAGAGTGAGCCACTACCAAACTTTAGGTGTAGATAAAACGGCAACCCAAGCGGAAATTAAAAAAGCTTATAGGAAACTTAGTATGCAACACCATCCTGATAAAGGTGGGGATACTAAAAGATTTCAAGAAATAGCAGATGCATATAATATAGTTGGTGATGAAACTAAACGCCAACAGTATGATACTATGCAATCAAATCCGTTTGCTAATTTTGGTAATATGGGTGGAATGGATGGAAACTTTGGAGATTTGTTTAATCAAATGTTCGGTCAACAAAGACAACAGAGTAAAGGAAATGATTTACGCGTTCAAATGCATATTTCTTTTAGTGAAGCATTTTATGGCTGTACTAAAGTATTCAATATAGATGGTAGGCCTATTACGTTAGGTATTAGACCTGGTGCTAAATCTAATCAAAAATTAATCTTAAGAGGGCAGGGTCAAGCACATCCATTTAATAGCCAATTACCCAATGGTGATATAATTGTGGAACTAAGCGTTGAGTTAAATTCAGAAAATATAATAGACCCTCAAAATAATATTTGGAGAGACATAAGTATGCCTTGGTATGATATTATGATAGGAGGTAAAGTTAGTATTAGCACAATAGACGGTGCTGTTTCTATAAATATTCCTAAAAATACAAAACCTGGAAAAGTACTTAGACTAAAGGAAAGAGGGTGGCCAGACTATAATACCGGAGTACGTGGTAATTTAATGGTAAAATTAATTCCGACATACCCGGATTTAAATGATGAACAACTCGAATATATAAAAAAAGTACAAATAAAATAAATGGATTATTTTAGTAAAAGAAATAGAAGAAGGTTTGATAGATTTCAAACTATTATAGAAGGCTTATTAGTTAATGATAAGGGCCAATTCTTCAATTTACTTTACGGTGCAATGATAGAACATCCATCTTATGTTATTTTATCTGATATGCCTATTGATAGAAAGTTTAATCTATTAGATGAGATGTTAGAATATTATGAAGCTCATGAAGATTATGAGAAATGTGCTAAATTATTAAAAATTCAAAAAGAGGTTAAGTAATATGCTAATAGTAAAATTAGAAAAGAAAACAAATATTGAAAAGGCACTTAAGCAATTAAAATCTAAAGTTATTAGAACGAAGCAGCTTAAAACTCTTAGAGATAGAAAACATTTTATCAAAAAGTCGGAAAAACAGCGTTTACAAAAGGGTAAAGCTATTTATATACAGAGGCTAAGAACCGACGAAGAATTAAATTCTTAACCAAATTTCAAATATAATATACTAATAATTTTAAAGTAAACATATCTATATCAGGTGTGGTACTTAAATATATAATAATGTAAAGTAGGTGTGTGAACACCTAAGATAAAAAGAATAAAAAACGTTATGAGTGGGTTTATCTCAAATACAGATAAAGATAGTTTGATGAGAGCTAGTTATTATCAAATAACTAGAAATTTTACAAAAACTGTAAACCGCTTTGTTGCATTTAAAGATGAAGATAAGTTAATTGAAATACCACATGGTATTGGACAGCGTTCTAAATTTATAGATTTATTAATTAAATATTTTGAATCATTGGAAGAATATGAAAAGTGTAATAAATTAATGAAGTTAAAAGATCTAGTCATAATGGCTGGGGACTAAATATATTTAAACTATGGCAAGAACCTCTAGAGCAGCATCGATCGCTGCAGGTATTAAGCAAATAAGACTTAGAAACGGACAACGTGACTATGTTGAAACAATAGCTAAAAATGATATAACATTTTGTTATGGACCTGCAGGAACTTCAAAAACATTTACAGCATGTTATAGTGCTTTACAAATGTTGCAGAATAAAGAGATTAAAGAAATTATATTATGTAAGCCAATCCAAGAAGCTGGTGAAAAGCTTGGACACTTACCGGGTGGTATCGAAGATAAAGTCGATCCCTATATGAAATCATATAAATCTAATCTAGTTAAAATTATCGGTCACGAATTAACTGAGACTTTATTTGAAAAAAAGATAATTAGATTTGAACCATTAGCTTATATGCGAGGAGATACATTTGATGACGCACTTATGGTTTTAGATGAAGCTCAAAATGCTAACTTTAAACAATTAATGTTATTCGTAACTAGAATGGGTAGCAAAAGTAAAGTTGTAGTTACTGGAGATGTTAGTCAAGCAGACATTCAAGCATCGCAAGTTAGCCTCCCTGGTTTTATTGAACTTATACAAGATGTAAAAGGAGTTGGAACTCACATCTTTACAGAAAAAGATATTGTTAGGGCTAAAATATTACAAGAGGTAGTAGTTCGTTACGACAAATGGAAAATTCAAAACAACATCAAGTAAAAATACGTAAAGCGACAACAGATGATCTGGGGTCTATTTGCGATATTTATACTTCAGCCTTTAAGGGTACTACCAGTCCTTCAAATAGACAATGGTGGAATATATTAGAAGATAATAATATACATTACTACGTGGCAGAAGTCGGTGGCTTTGTAGTAGGAGTTGCATCCTTGATTACAATTAACAAATTAATTAGAGGTGGTAATAGAATAGGTTTAATCGAAGATGTTGCCGTATCTAAAACTTCTGGTAGCAGGGGCGTTGGTAGAATGCTAATTGAAAAATTAAAAGATTTAGCAGTAGAGCGAGGATGCTATAAAGTAATACTTAACTGCTCGGAAGATAATATAGGCTTCTATAAAAAATGTGGCTTCTATCAGAATGAAGTACAAATGAGGTGGGATCGACCTGTAGAACTAGGACCAAAAGCTAGAAACAAAGGACTCTTTTAAGGTATAACTGCTAAACAAGTTATATCTATGTCTAAAATCATATTATTAAAACACAGTCACACTGGCAATCCTCAAACTGTTGAGGTAGGTGTAGATGAAGCTGGTAGAGGCGCACTCGCCGGACCAGTAACTGTAGCGGCATGTATTATGCCTTACGGATTCCAACATGAACTTATTAAAGATTCTAAGATTTTAAAAGAAGATGAGAGAGTTGCAGCTCGTCAACTAGTCTTAGATAACTGTTTAGCATACTCTATTCAACACATCGATGTAGAGCAAATAGAAAACACTAACATTTTAAAGGCTACCTTAGAAGGCATGAAACGAGCTCTTGAGGCCACTGCAAAAAAACATAATTTTGACTTCATTTTAATAGATGGCGATCAATTTCACGGTTTTGACGGTAAACCATTTGAAACGGTAGTCGGTGGAGATAATATCTATACAAGTATCGCGGCTGCTAGTATCTTAGCTAAAACGGAAAGAGATAATTATATGAGAAGTCTAGAAGGTGGTAACACATATGGCTGGGGTTCTAATAAAGGCTATGGTACAAAACAACATATTACTGCAATTAAAGAAGCAGGCGCAACAGAACATCACAGAGATTCATTTATCTCACATTTATTAACCACAACAAGTCAATTATTTTGAGAGGTTTAGGATTAGGTATTCTGTTCTATTTGATTGGACAGACGTTAATATGGTTTCAGACTAACGGGCAATTTATTTCACCATGGGCTAAAAAAAATACTTTACTACTTTCTATTGTTGGAGGAACTATTATTAGTTGGTTCTTTATTAATGGTACTAGATTAGTTGCTGATCATTATGATGGATTACTTTGGCCTGGAAGATTTTTAGGATTTTCAATGGGTATTACATCATTTGCTTTTTTAACCTGGTATTTTATGGGAGAGGGGATTAATATAAAGACTTGGGTTAGTTTAGCATTAGCATTTGCTTTAATCTGTGTGCAACTATTCTGGAAAGTATCATGAAGCTGCCTTGGTTAGAAAAAGGTAAACCTACAATAGTAGCTGTTTATAGAAAACAAAAGACAAGTAATAAACATTATATGATTGTAACAGATGTTCATGTAGATGTAATTAATAATGGTAGAGCAACTAAACCTATCATAGATCATAAATACGATATTGTTGAACTGGGAATAGGTTTTAACTTTATTGAACAATGGTCTAAAAAATATAATATTAAAAAACCACAAGTACTTGAAAAATATCCTACAAAATAATTGCCTCTAGATTTTTTTATGTCAATTATTTTTCGTATATTAGTACTATAATTAAAAACAAATAATATGAAGAATCCAATTTGGAAAGCCCTATTTATGCTATTAATAATGGTGCCGCTTGCAGTTGTTGCAGCTACCGCACTATGGAATGGTGTATTAACTCAAGTAGTTACAATAGTTGGCCCTATTAATGTTTGGCAAATGGCCGGACTAATGTTACTATGGTATCTCATGTACCCTGGTAAAAAACCTAAAATAAATGCTAATGGAGAAAAGTAAGAAAATTATATATTTTGATATGGATGGAGTCTTAGTAGATCTATCTAAAAAACTAAAAGAATATCCAAATGATATAGTAGCAAGCTTTGATAGAATGGATATGATAGAGCAATTACCTTCTCTATTTTTAAATCCAGAGCCTATAGAAGGTGCAGTAGATGCATTTAATAAATTTTGCGAGTCTGACAAATACGATTGCTATATTTTATCTACTGCCCCATGGGACGCGCCATGGGCATGGACTCAAAAAAGAGAATGGGTAGAAAAGCATTTAGGTAAAAATGCTTACAAAAGACTTATACTATCTCATAATAAAAATCTATGTATGGGTGATTATCTTATTGATGATAGAACTAAGAACGGAGCTGGTGAATTCACCGGTGAATTAATTCAATTTGGAAATAATGAATTTCCAGATTGGAATAGTGTGTTAAACTATTTAAAACCTTAATATGATTTTTGAAGAAAACGTTGAAGCTATTTTTGCAATGAATAAAAAAGCACATGCTGTAATTTTAAGCTGTAATAAACTAGAGCATCTTGAAGGTGCTCATAACTATGTAGTTAATTTAGAAAGGTTCTTTACGACTATTGAATGTAATCAACAAATATCAAAAGGATATTTAGCTAAATCATTAAGCAATATAAAGACTGTTCTTAAAATACAAAAAAGAAAGTTAAAGTCTTAATAATCAAACTTTTTGCAAAATAATTGCCTCTAGATTTTTTTATGTCAATTATTTTTCGTATATTAGTACTGTAATTAAAACGATAAAGAAATGAAAAAAGTAATATTTGATTTAGACGGAACTCTAGCTCTCATCGATAAGCGAAGAGCTATTTCCACAAAGGACAATGGTAAAATGGACTGGGATAAATTCTTTGATCCTAAGAACATTGATCTTGACCAACCACATGATGCTGTAATTAAGATGGCTCAAATGCTTCATGATGCAGGACATATGATTGTTATCTTTAGCGGTAGATCTAAAGCTACTAAAGATGCAACTAATACTTGGTTAAAAAAGTTTAACGTTCCATGTGATGTATTAAAGATGAGACCAACTAGCAAAGACTTTCAGTTTATGCCGGATGACGATCTTAAGAAAAAATGGTTTAACGACTTATTTCCAACACAAAAACATATTGATGATATAGTTTGTGTATTTGACGACAGACAAAAGGTAGTTAATATGTGGAGAGATATGGGATTAACTTGTATGCAAGTTGCTCCTGGAGATTTCTAAAAATTGTTAATAACTTCTACAAAAAAACTGCCATAGAATTTTTTTATGTCAGTTTTTTTTCGTATATTAGTACTGTAATTAAAAACAAATAAAAACTATGTCACATATATTAACATTCGTATTAAGAAACTCTTTAGGAGATTCAACAAACAACGGTTTAACATCAAGGGAAGATTCTATTATCTTGCACCATGGTAATACTGTTGATTTAGCAGATTTAACTTTAATTCCAGATGATGAATTGGTTTTAGTAGAAAGACAATTATTTGGAGAAGAAGCTTGGTATGCAGTTCCTGCTGGGATTTACAAAAGTAATAAGCATTCAATGTTCGGTGGTAACTTTATCCACACTTCAGATTCAAGGTTTCCTGGCAGAGCGCCGATTCCTGTTCACGATAGAGTAGAATCATAATGAGTATCTATACACATCCAAAGGGCACTTCGTGGTACTACCGCGAGATGGGTTCCAGAGACAAGAAGACTGGAAAGCTCAAATACTATAACGTCAAAGTGACGGATTACAAAATTGTGGACTGTGAATGTCCGTCAAGAAGCTTTAGGTCATATTCACCATGTAAACACATGAAAAGATTACATGAAAAAATTGGCCATAGTTTGTAAATTTTAAAAAATACATGTAATTATATAAATATGAAAGCAATAAAACAAATACAATCACTTCTGCAGGAAGCAGAACAGATCGCCAAAGACGAGCTAGGACTTGACAATATATTCTATAATGAGAGGTTCATAGAGATGTTTATGGCAAATCATTTAGGCCATGAGTATGGTAACAATACTCAGGGTGGCGATGCCTTAGATGCCACTAAAACGCCTACAGAATATAAGGCAATCAATATGAGAAACAAGGGTAAATCTGGTACTTTCCAGTTCCATTGGCTATCAAAGAACAAAATCGAAAAATACGCGCAAACGAATAATATGTACTTTGCCGTCAGAGATGGAGTTACTATCAAGAAAATCTACGAAGTACCGACTGATGTTATCATGCCAGTTCTAGAAGCGAAAGCAACTGGAGGTAAATCAATCCATGGTCACGCAGGTTTTAATGAGAAGAAATTAATCGAAACGTTTAACGCAACACTAGTTTATGACAGCGAGAAAGAATACTGTGCATATTCTGGTTTAACATCACCAGTAGCTTATGAGTAAAAGAAAAACACCAGTCTCGTTATTGATCGAGGCAATGCAAGAAGAATTAGAAAGTAGCCCAAAAGAAGTTTGGCAAGGAATGGAATATGCAATTGCGATTGCTAGAACATTCTTAGACGAAGAGAAGAAAATCATGTGTAAGTTTGCAGATGATTGGGCAGACGCAAGAGAAGAATCAGACCGAATACGTAAAATAGAAGAAGATGAATTCAATAGCCACCTAGGCAGATTCAGACCATAAACAATTAATAACTTTAAACTATAATAATTAAAAATACCACTATGACATTAACAGATCTTAAAAAGTACGCAGAAGAGGTTTCAAAACAATACCCACAACTTGACGACGAAGTTAGAGACTTATACTTTCTAGCAGAGGACGAAATTGAGGACGGAGGCAGCGAAGCCCATGAATGTGAATTAGCAGTTGGTTCTATCGATGAATTAATTGCAGAACTAGATCGAATATAATGAGTAGACAATTTACATGGTGGCGTAGATTCTGGGGTACTCGAAAGATGCCTAAGCAAATGCTATATAAAGGTGCTAGCGAATTGCAACAGAGAATTGAGTTCGGTGAATATGAAGTAGATGAGCTCGGTAGAGAATACCACCTTGAAGAATTGATTTACGAGAAGAAGGTAGCAGCACTTAAGAAAGAAAAGCCATGGTTAAAAGAGGAGTCTTTTTTAGAACAAATACATCCGATAAGAAAACAATATCGTAAAAGACGTGAAGCTATAATGGCAGCTCATTTAAAAGCTGAGCATAAATTGCTAACAAATCTTAGAGGTAAATTAGCTGAAGAATTTAAACTAGATCCAGAGCTTATTCAAGATGAGATGGAAGAGTTCGATGGTACAACTAGGGAATTCTATTTTCATATTAAATCAATTGCTTTAAGTAAAACATTTAATCCTGATAAACAACAGAGATTAATACCTGAACAACCAAGACATATCCTTAAACCTAAAGAAAGAAAATATGTGGATCTTTGGATGGGATTAGTAAAGAAACATAAATGGGAACCTTTCTTAAATTGGAACAATTACCAATAACCACATATAACTAATATCAATTGCGGGAACAATGATAATACTTAAATATATTCTATACTACTTACTTCTAGGAGTTGGCTTTAACTTTATATGGGATTTACTTGTTTCTATTTTAAAACACGGCCCCTATGTAAAAGAAGAACATAGGTTAGAAAATAATGAAAGGTTTTTTATATGTTTAGCTTGGCCATATGGTACATTCTTAATACTTTATCACCTGTACATTGCACTAAATAAAAAAAATAAAGATGACTAACTATGGATATTGTTGCATCAATATGCAACTCAGAAAACAAAAACCAAGTATTACTACAAATCGTTCTATGATTAAACGTACGTTTAAGGCTAAAGGCCCAGACTACGCATCAGAACTTATTGTACAAAATGTACGAGACCTACGTGAAATTATTAAATGGAATGAGGCAAATGGCCTTAAGCTTTATCGTATGTCTTCAGATATTATGCCTTGGATGTCTGAGTACAATATTTCAGATCTTAAAGATTTTAAAATTATTAGAACTATTCTAGAAGACTGTGGCGATCTAGCTAGGGAGTACGGTCAGAGGATTACATTCCACCCTGGACCATTTGATGTCCTCGCATCTAAAAATGAAAACGTAGTCACCAAATCTATTGCTGATCTCAACAAACATGGTGAAATATTTGACCTTATGGGTCTACCGCGTACTCCCTATGCTGCGATCAACATTCATGTCAATACTACACAAGGTGGTAAAGATGTTGCAATGCAAAGATTCGTAGATGCATTCCACTTACTTGACGCTTCAGTTCGTAAACGTCTAGTTGTTGAGAATGACGATAAGCAAAAACAATATGCAACAGAAGATTTGTATGTAGGTATCCATAAAAAAATTGGCATTCCTATTACATTTGACTACCATCACCACTGGTGCCATCCAGGAGAATTGACTCAAGAGGAGGCTCTTAAGTTGGCTTCCACTACTTGGCCTAAGGGTATTAAACAACTTTGCCATTATTCTTCATGTAAGCAAATCCATGAAGATGCAAGTGTAATGGCTAGGGCTCACGCCGACTACATATATGAACATATCAATACTTATGGATTAGATCTCGATATTGAACTAGAGGCTAAAGCTAAAGAAATGGCAGTTCAGAAATATATGAAACAATTTGCAACACAATTAGTATAAACCTTAAATAATTATTATATGACAAAGTTTTTTAACACATTAAAATTAAATTTTAAATTCTTAATTAACCAGTGGTTTTCCTTTATCGGTTTACTTTGGATGGGAGCTTCATTTATCTATATAGGTAAACCTCAGTTTTGGACAGTATTAGGATTTGCGATTCTTTTTACTGGTGTTCAAAATATTATTAACGAAATTAAAGCAAAGAATTAAATATGGATTTAAAAGTAGATGCTCTAAGAGCAAGGTACCAAGCAGAAAAACTCGAAGCAATTGCAACATTAGAGGTATACGTAAAAAATGCAGCCGGTATTGGTGAACACCCGCAAATCATCGAAGAAATGGCAAAACTTGTAGAACAAGTAGCAAACGCTAACGACTGTATTGAAGCATTAGATGAGATTTTTATTAGATCCACTGATGATTCTACTAACGTATCACCAGAAGGCTCCGTAAATAGTTGATTTATTTAGGCTAGACATAGACGACTAAAGGAGCAAGGGACTTATTAATTTAGGTCCCTTTTTTTGTTTGATATATAATAAATGAAGCATATTAAATCACAGGCTATATTTGAAAGATATACAAAACTAGATTCTATCTCTAATAAATTATTAGGTGATTGTTTTAGACAGTGGGTCCTAGATTTTAAGAATGGTAAAAAATCTTCTAGCTTTTCATTTGAAGTACAGAATCCAGGATTAACATTTGACTTAAATTGTTCTATCTATTTTAAAGGTAAAGGATTTGAAGTCTTAAATTCAACTGGAGCTGATGGTAGAGACGAAGATGACGATGGTGATTGGCAAGATCCATTTATTAATGTAGACTTTGCTTGTAACCCAGATTGGTTACCTACCTACTGGTCAGAAATCTACTTTATTTTAGCAGACGTATTAAGACATGAAATCGAACACATTACTCAAGATGGTATTGATATTGGTAACTATAGAAAGGGTAAGCCTAATGAGCCGGATGATATGATGAGAATGATGATTAATAATGGCATGTTATCTAAGATGTATTATCTACTCCTACCTAAGGAAGTCGACGCAAATCTACAAGGCTTAAGATTTGAAGCTAAGAAGAGAGGTGAGAAGACTATAGATGCGGTAAATAGATACCTGGATTCAAAAGAAGAAATGGGAGAGATAAATAATAAAGAAAGAGCAGAAGTCCTGGTAAAATGGACTGCTCGTGCGAAACAATTAGGATTTAAACTATGAGACACTTAAAACAATTTAAAAACTTTCTTAATGAAGGTGGAGACCCTGAAAAGAAAAAAGCTATTAGGGATAAAATACGTGACTTAGATAAAAAGGAAGATGACCTAATGAAGAAGAAGGCTGAAAACGCTAAGAAAATGATGGCGGAAGAAGATAATCTAAAAGCAGAGATTTTAAACCTTACAACTCAGAAATTAGCTATGCAGAAGTCTATAGTAAAAATAGATCTTAAAATAGCTGCACTTAAACTTAAACAAGAAAGCTCGAAACCAACGCAAACGATATGAAGCATTTAATTCATTTTAATGATTTTGTTTTAGAGAACAGAAAAAATAAACCTAATATTAAGAAAAAGGTTAAAAAGATTAATAAGGTTATTAATAAGCAGTATGATAAAATAGAAAAAGAAACTGCTAGGGCTAAAGAGTTAGCATCAAAACCTGATGTAACTGATAAAATGTCGGCTACTCTATCTAGAATGAAAGTACAACTAGCTCAAGCAGAAGCTCAGAAGCAGGCTGCTAGAAAAAATGTAGAAATTAAAAAAGCTCAGATTAGAACTGCTAAAGATAAAGATAAAGCAGGTGATGAATTAGAAAAGAAAACTAAAGAAACTAAAAAAGAAGAGGGCGATAAATAACCTATGAAGTATATTCAAACTCTTAGTGAAAAAGGTAAACTTGAGTGGCAAGACTCTGATGCGCCAGATGCAAATGGTAGGTTTAAAGACTTAAGTCCTAAAGATCTAGCAGCATGGTTAATTAAAACCAGAAAGGGTGATATGAAAAAGATCAGTGGTTCA
>Ga0213868_10005100_pt1 | contig 11861 bp, 8 predicted proteins | sample PICome_9_FD_160087 | JGI IMG/M metagenome (GOLD analysis project Ga0213868, IMG submission 160087) | Coastal seawater microbial communities near Pivers Island, North Carolina, United States - PICO127 | ecosystem: Environmental > Aquatic > Marine > Coastal | place: USA: North Carolina | collected...
AATGGACGCATGGTTTAAGCGTGGTCAATAACCGGACAACTGAATTAAGCCATTTAAGGCGGCCAGTTGTTTTTCTGTCTGGAGCAACGGCGGTCGGAAAAACACAGACTGTATTTGATTTGTCAGACAAGTTAAATATACGCATAATATCGGCTGATGCGGCACAGGTGTTCCGAGGAATGGATATTGGGACAGCAAAACCTGACCGTTCAGTTCTGGATAGATATCCGCACTGTCTAGTCGATGTTCGTGATCCGTGGCAAAGCTATTCCGCAGCTGAGTTTTGCCACGATGCTTATCGAGAGATTGAGCGTGCTCATGCCGATGGAGTTATTCCAGTGCTTACCGGTGGGACGATGTTTTATTTTTCGGCGTTACTAAATGGACTTTCTGATCTACCATCGGCCGATAAGGAAACTCGTAATAGAATAATTCGTAAGGCGGAAAAATCTGGCTGGGAGGCGTTGCACGGGGAATTGGTGTCGATTGATTCAGAACTGGGCGCGAAGCTGCATTCTCATGATAAACAACGTATCCAACGTGCACTGGAAATACATTATATGACCGGCAGAAAACCCTCGTCAGTAATGAAAGAGTGTGAACCGGTTCCGTGTCCCTGGCCTGTTCTGCATTTGACTTTATTTCATACGGATCGTCGTTTGCTACACAGTCGTATAGCCCAACGATTCGATGAAATGTTAGACAAGGGGTTAGTTGAAGAAGTAAAACGATTAAGGTGCCACCCAAAGATATCGCGTGAATCTACCGCGATGAAAACGGTTGGCTATCGACAGACATGGAATTGGTTAGAAGGCGATATCAATAATATTGAGATGCGCGAGACGACAATTGCTGCTACTCGTCAATTGGCAAAGCGTCAATTGACGTGGTTGCGTCACACCGCAGGAGTAGTGTGGATTCCGGCAGGGCGGCTTGATACCTCATCAATTGTCTGCGATTACATTAAAATATTTACAAGTTGTAAATAATAATTAGAGTAAATATCTATAATTTGGCCGCTATACAGAAATTATTTGTTAAATGACTAAATAGTTAAAATGTATTAGGCAGGAACAGAAGTAAAAGATATACTTAAGAAATCATAAGGAGGTTTCGACCAATTAAATACAATGATTTCGTGAGCAATTGTTAATGTCTAGTAGTTGAAACTAATACGGTTTCGTTTAATGGTAAGCTTCTGGAAAGTATTTTATTACGGATAAGAATAAGATTAGTGGTTTTGTAATTTAACGATTAGTACGCAAGAGATAATAATATGGCACACCAAAAGGGGGCGGCACTTCAAGACCCGTTTCTCAATATTCTACGCAAGGAGCGTATTCCGGTAGCAATCTACCTTGTTAATGGCATTAAGTTGCAAGGACAAGTTGAGTCTTTTGATCCCTTTGTTGTCCTACTAAAAAATAGTGTGAGTCAGATGATTTACAAACATGCAATATCAACCATCGTTCCGTCGAGAGCCGTGAAAATTCCTAGTGATGAAATAACTGAGCTGGGGAATGAGGTTTAACCTTTTTTCTGTTCATTTTGTAAGCTGTCGGTCACGTTGATGGAATCAATGGAGTTTGGCTTGTCTGCAATATTAATTTCCAACTTGTTCTTGGCATAATAATTGTCCGATATTAAATTTTCGGCACACCAGACCGAAGCGGGTGATTTTGAACGCGTTGTTCTTGTTCATCAGGCGCCGCGAGCTTCTTCTGAGGATATGGACGAGCTTGACGGTTTAGCAAGGGCTGCGGGTGGTGTGGTTATTGAACGGCTTGTTTCAACTCGGAGTCATCCAGTAGCGGCCACATTGCTCGGTCGTGGGAAGATACAAGAACTTCACGAGATAGTAGAATCTAATGATATTACCCTGGTTATCGTCGATCAGGATTTAACTCCGATTCAGGAGAGAAATCTTGAGCGAGGACTTGAGTGCCGTGTTATTGATAGAACCCGTTTGATTCTTGATATTTTTGCTTTACGGGCGACAACATCTGAAGGCAAGTTTCAGGTTGAACTTGCTCAATTGCGTCACATGTCTACACGCCTCGTTCGGGGTTGGACGCATCTGGAACGACAAAAAGGCGGTATTGGCTTGCGTGGTCCGGGTGAGACTCAACTCGAATCTGACCGACGTATGCTGGGGAATCGTATACGTACACTTAAGAACCGCTTGGACAAAGTTGAGTCCCAGCGACAGCTGAGACGTCGTGGTCGAAACCGAACGCCAATTCCAACCGTTTCTTTTGTTGGTTATACCAATGCCGGCAAATCAACTTTGTTTAATACGCTTACCGGCGCTAACGTTTATGCTAAGGATGAGTTGTTTGCGACTCTGGATCCAACGATGCGTCGCTATCAGGCGGGCACTGGTGATCCAGTCGTGTTATCCGATACAGTTGGATTTATCTCTAGACTGCCGCATAATTTAGTTAAGGCTTTTCATTCAACACTAGAAGAGGTAATTGATGCGACATTGTTGTTACATGTGATTGATATTTCGGATGTTGACTGGCGTGACCGGAAGGCTGATGTAGAAGCTGTGTTAGCTGATATCGGCGCAGATGAGATACCGCGTTTTGAAATTTATAACAAATGTGATCAGGCCGGTTTAAGCCCAGAGCGAAGTGCCGGTTCAGAGGCGATTCCCGAAAAATTAGTGGTTTCGGCGGTGTCCGGCGAAGGCATAGACTTGCTGGAGGAAGCGCTTGCTGATTATTTCTCCCGGCATCGAGAGCATCGAAAAATATTCCTACCAAGCGATGCAGGGCGACTTAGAGCCCAAATCTATGATCACTGTCAGGTATTGAGCGAAATTGTGGATGACACTGGAGTTATTGTGCTGGAATTAGATTTGGGACCACGCGAAAGCGGTTGGTTGCAGAGTCATGAAGATTTTAAGCCAGCATATTTTAACGAAACAGAAGATTTTTGTATTAAAAATAGTCAAATCTCTTGAATTTGTGCAAAACGCACACAATAAAGAGGATAGATGTACGGATTCTTTGACTGCTCGATACGTATTTTGTGCGCATCGTGGTAAAATCAAATAGTCTTTTCGAGCGGACACAAAACTTTGTGTCGAGCACTCACGTTTTAATTGGAGAATTTAATGCCTTGGAATCAACCGGGTTCCGGCAACGATCGAGATCCCTGGGGACAGGGGAATGGCCAATCTGGGCCACCTGATCTCGACGAAGTCGTACAAAATATTCGTAAAAAGTTTAGTGGATTTGGTGGCTCTGGGGGTGGAAGTAGCAGTGGTGGCAGTGGACCCTCTATGCCAGGTAAAGCCGGAATAGGGCTGATTTTGGCAGGTGCTTTAGCGGTTTGGGGGTTCCTCGGGATTTATCAAGTAGAGCAAGGCGAAGATGCGGTAATCCTTCGTTTTGGAAAGTATCTTGACACTAATACAGCGGGTTTGCATTGGGTTCCCTATGGTATTGATAAAGTAACTAAAATTAATACACAGAAAATTAGCACTGTAGAAGTTGGTTATCGAGAGAACGCACGAACCAATCAGAAATCTGCGGTTCCGCGAGAAGCCTTAATGTTGACTGCAGACGAAAATATCATCGATATTAAATTTGCCGTGCAGTACGATATCAAGAGTCCGGTTGATTTAATGTTTAATGTTAGCGAATCTTGGGACTCTGTCATTCGTTCGGCTACTGAAAGCGCCGTACGTGAAGTGGTAGGGCGCAATACGATGGATTACGCTATAACTGACGGGCGAGCACAAATTGCCTCAGAAACCCGAACATTGCTGCAAACTATTCTGGATCGATATCAAACCGGATTGAATATTCGAGCGGTTGAGATGCAGGATGCGCAACCACCTCTCGAAGTAAAGCCTGCGTTTGATGATGCAGTGCGCGCTCGAGAAGATAAAGAGCGATTGAAAAACGAAGCTGAGGCATATTCAAACGACGTTATACCGCGAGCACGTGGTCAAGCGTCTCGAATTATTGAAGAAGCAGAAGGTTTTAAAGCGAGTGTAATTGCCAAGGCTGAAGGTGAGGCTTACCGTTTTAATCAAATTTATACCGAATATAGTCGAGCACCGGGCGTAACTCGAGATCGTTTGTATTTAGACACGATGGAAAACGTTTTTACTAATTCCACTAAATTAATGATTGATCAAAAGGATGGCGGGAATAGCATGATTTATTTGCCAATTGATCAATTGTTGAAAAATAATAGCAGGAGTAATGGAAGCTCCCGGCTACTGCCAGCTTCGGGGAATCAGTTGAATTCCACTACCGATAATGGATCAGATGATGGTTTTAGAGCGGGTCGTACTGACCGTTTCAACACCCTTCGCGATGAACGGGGATAAGATATGAGTACTAAAAGTTTTATTTCTGTAATTATCTTAGGTGCATTGGTTATTGTAGGACTGATGTCTATTTATGTTGTTGACGAACGTGAGCGCGCACTTGTTTTACGATTTGGTGAAATCGTAAAAGCGGATTCTCAGGAAGGTAATCCTGGCCTCCGTTTCAAGAAGCCGTTTATAAATAATGTGAGAAAATTTGACGCCCGAATCCAAACAATGGATGCGGATCCGCAACGTTTTCTAACTGTTGAAAAGAAGAACTTGGTGGTTGATTCTTTCGTTAAGTGGCGTATTAGTGATGTTTTCCTTTACTACACTAAACTTCAAGGCAATAAATCAAACGCTAGAAATCGGTTATCACAGCGTGTAAATGATAGTTTGCGGCAAGAGTTTGGTAAACGGAATGTTCGAGATGTTATTACCGGAGACCGAGTTGAAATCATGGATTTAGTTCGTGCTGTCGTAAACGATGAAATGGAAGGTCTAGGGGTAGAGGTCGTTGATGTTCGGTTGAAACGTGTGGATCTTGATCCTGAAGTTTCCTCGGGTGTATACAGCCGTATGGAAGCTGAGCGATCGCGAGTTGCGAAAGAATATCGTGCAGAGGGATCGGAATTAGCGGAGAAAATTCGCGCTGATGCAGACCGACAGAAATCGATAATTGTTGCTGAAGCCACTAAAACAGCGGATGAAATTCGCGGTAATGGTGAAGCGAGCGCAACAGCAATTTATGCTTCTGCTTTTAGCCAGGATCGTGAGTTCTATAATTTTTATCGCAGTATGACGGCGTATGGAAAGACTTTTGCTGATCCTAGCAATCTGCTAGTGGTTGAACCGGATTCAGAATTCTTTAGATACTTCAAGAAATCTCAGTAGTAATCCTCGCCCGATCCAAACTTCATCTTGGATCGGGTAACTTCCTAGACACCTATTCTGGAAAGCCCATTGAGTTGGCAAGATCTATTCGCTGCACTCGCACTTGTTCTGGTTCTCGAAGGTATTATGCCGTTCGCAAGTCCAGTTCGATGGAAACGTACCTTGGAAATTATAATTCAAATGCCTGAGTCAACCCTCCGTGTAATAGGATTGCTTAGTATGCTTGCCGGTATCATTGTTCTTAGTCTTGTTCGTTAGAATTAGTTGAATGAATTATGAGTGATCTCTGGCTGTTACCCGCTGGCATAGAAGAGTTAATGCCGGCTGACGCTCTTCGACTTGAACGTTTGAGACGTAGTTTGGTCGACCTGTGTTATTCTTTTGGTTATGATTTGGTTTCTCCTTCATTGCTGGAACATTTGGACTCTTTGTTATCCGGCGTAGGTAAAGATCTTGAATTGGAAACATTCAAGCTGATTGATCATTCCAGCGGTAGACAACTTGGCATTCGAGCCGATATGACGCCGCAGATTGCACGAATAGATGCTCATGTTTTAAGGTCGAATCGTCCATCACGACTGTGTTATGCGGGACCTGTTCTTCGCGCGCGTCCTCAACAGGCTGCCGAGCTTCGTGAACAATTTCAACTCGGTGCAGAGTTATACGGTTCGCCCGAAGTTTCCGCTGATGCGGAAATTGTCGACTTAATGATTAGTTGTCTTGCCCGTTGTGGGCTTGGTCCCATTCATTTGGATATAGGACACGTTGGTGTTTATCGATCGCTTGCTGAGTTAGCATCTTTGAACAAGGAGCAGGAAGTTAAATTTTTTGAGGCTTTGCAACGTAAGTCAACTCCAGATTTGGAGCTATTAGTCGGTAGCTTGGATCTAAGTCCGGAGCTCTCAAATTCCCTTGTATCACTAGCAAATATGCATGGCCCTGTGGCTGAATTGGCTGATATTACTGCGCAGCTGGAAATGTTTGGTTCAAGTGTTTCTTCTTCACTAGAAAATCTTCGCGCGGTAATAGAAAAGGTTGCAAAAACCTGTCCGTCTCTTGATATACATTTTGACCTATCTGAGCTTCGAGGCTACCATTATCATACAGGCGTGGTCTTTTCCGCGTTTTGTGAAGGGTTTGGAAAGGAAGTTGCCCGGGGAGGGCGTTACGATAGTATAGGTGCGGTTTATGGACATTCGCGACCGGCGACTGGATTTAGTCTGGACCTGCGTCAATTACTCTGCTTGAGTGTGAGAAATCCTATTGGCGACTCAGTAGTTCTTGCACCACCTGTTGGCGATGATGAAGCTCTTGAGCACTTAGTTGTGGCTTTACGAGACCAAGGAAACAGGGTTGTGCGTAAGCTGCACCTTGGTGATGACTGGGATATGGAGCATGTTGATAAGCAGCTTGTTCTTGGAAATGATGGGTGGATAGTCAAAGAGCTTCCCTCGAAATAAAACTGTATTTTGGAATTCTATTATGAGTAATAACCTGGTCGTTATAGGCACCCAGTGGGGTGACGAAGGCAAAGGTAAAATTGTAGATCTACTAACAGAAAGGGTAGATGTCGTTGTCCGATTTCAGGGCGGTCACAACGCTGGGCATACACTGGTCATTGACGGTCAAAAGACCGTATTGCATCTTATACCAAGTGGGATTTTGCGTGATGGGGTGCGATGTCTTATCGGCAACGGTGTGGTGCTAGCACCCAATGCATTACGTAAAGAGATGGAAGCACTTGAAGCCAGTGGCGTTGACGTGCGGAGTCGTCTTGGCATAAGTCCCGCATGTCCTCTCATTCTCCCATATCACGTTGCACTGGATCAGGCGCGTGAAACTAGCCGAGGCAAGAAAGCTATTGGTACAACTGGACGCGGGATAGGCCCGGCGTACGAAGATAAAGTGGCTAGACGTGGGGTTAAGGTCGCCGATTTATTTGATGCGAAGCATTTACAGCAGAGAATTGAAGAAATTCTCGATTATCATAATTTCGTGCTGAAAAATTATTTTAAGTGTCCCGAAGTGGACGTATCGGCAACGGTTGCAGAAGCTATAGAATACGGAGAATTTTTAGAGTCGATGGTATGTGATGTTGCCGAAGAGCTTCATCAATTAACCAAGTCAAATGGGAAAATACTTTTTGAAGGCGCGCAAGGAATGTTGTTGGATGTAGATCACGGGACATATCCATTTGTTACATCATCTAACACTACGACAGGAGCTGCGGCGAGTGGCAGTGGAATCGGACCCGATCAATTAGGCCATGTGTTGGGTATTACCAAAGCTTATACAACCCGTGTAGGTAGCGGGCCTTTCCCCACTGAGCTATTCGATGCTGTTGGGCAGGAAATGGGCGAGCGAGGTCATGAGTTCGGTGCTACCACTGGTCGACCAAGACGCTGTGGATGGTTTGATGCGGTTACAATGCGAAGATCCGCTCATGTTAATGGTTTAACTTCTTTATGTATTACCAAGCTCGATGTTATGGATACATTGAAGGAAGTAAAAATTTGTGTCGCCTACGAATACAACGGCAAGCAGGTTGAAGTTGCTCCTGGAAATGCTGAGCAGTTGGAAAAATGTTCCCCCGTATACGAAAAATTACCAGGCTGGTGCCAATCTACCAGCGAGATGGATAGCTTCGCAGCACTGCCGCAGAACGCCCAAGCGTACTTAAATCGCATTACAGAACTTCTCGACGTAGAGGTTTCTATTGTATCGGTGGGCCCGGACAGAAATGAGACACTTGTCGTTAGAGACCCATTTAGCTGGTGCTAAGACCTCACTCGGATGTAAGTTGATGTATAGTAACTCAGAATTAGGATAAATGTTCGGTCGTAGTAATGTCGCGCATTCTCATTCGTTTGTATGTTGTTCCTTTGATGATTTACCTGCAACCTAGTCAAACTCATTTAATTTGATCTTTAAGCTATATAGTACGGATGATTTTCGCGATCCGGACAGAAATAAAGTGCAGGCAATAAGCTATGAGAATGGCATGTCTAGTGATGGTGAGCCGGGTGCTTTATTCTCCTGCATATTATGCGACTATGTGGGCAACCCACTTAGAAACAAATTACAAGCTGCCTATCTTGGTGAGGCAAGTAACATAAATGAATAATATCCGCGTAAAAATACCAACTGCCGATGGCCAGATGCTGGGGGGAATAATTAGCTTGCCCGCTGATAGCAAGGCGTCTTCTTATGCATTGTTCGCTCATTGTTTTACTTGTGGTAAAAACTTAGCTGTTGCGCGAAATATTAGTCGATCTTTAAATCAGAGCGGTATCGGAGTTCTGCGTTTTGATTTTACGGGTCTTGGTGAAAGCGATGGCGAGTTTTCAAATACAGACTTTACGAGTAATTTGAATGATATTGAATTTGCGGCAAACTACTTAGGTGAGTTCTACGACGCTCCACAAATATTAATTGGCCATTCTTTGGGGGGAGCTGCAGTACTGGCGGCTGCTGAACGCATTTCATCCGCCAGGGCAATAGTTACGATTGGGGCGCCTTTTCAACCGGGCCATGTGTCCCATTTATTTGTTAGTAAGACTGAAGAGTTGGAAAGTACAGGAAAAGCTAGCATTAGTTTGGGCGGTAAGCCCGTAACTATTGGAAGGTCGTTAGTGAAGGACCTTAACGCACAGAATAATGCATCAAAAATACGACGATTACGCAAAGCTTTGTTGGTTATGCATTCACCTCAAGATAGCATCGTAAATGTATCCAATGCGGCTGAAATCTTTGCTGCCGCAGTCCATCCAAAGAGCTTCGTTTCGCTTGACGGTGCCGACCACTTATTAAGTGCAGAAAAGGATAGTCTTTACGCTGGACAGGTTATTGGCGCATGGGCTTCTCGTTATCTTGATATTGCTGTTGACTGTTCTTTGGAGACATCAGAGCAAGTTGTGGTGCAGTTGCCGAGTGATGCAGGTTTTACTACTCGTATAAAAGCAGGTGGGCATTTTTTACTTGCCGATGAGCCAGCATCTGTCGGAGGCGCAAACTTAGGACCGTCACCCTATGGATTATTAACTGCAGCATTGGGTGCATGCACCGCGATGACGATTAAAATGTATGCACGGCGAAAGAACTGGAATTTAACCGACGTTCGTGTACATCTCAGCCACAATAAAATACATGCTTCAGACTGTGATTGTGACTTGCTACCGGGTAAGTCTGGAAAATTGGATCAGATTACACGTGTCATAGAGCTTGACGGTGATTTGGATGATGGACAACGTGCACGTTTATTAGAAATTGCTGATCGATGCCCGGTACACCGTACATTGGAGAGTGATGTACTGGTTAATACCAGATTAGGCTAGTGATTGAGTAAAACTGATACTTCAAAAATCACTTAATTCGGCGAATAGTGTAATATGTGCTGTTAGAAAGGAATGATGAACTGGGTATTTCAAACAGTTGGTACCGAGAAGAGGACTTGAACCTCCACGGGGTTACCCCCACTAGCACCTGAAGCTAGCGCGTCTACCAGTTCCGCCACCTCGGCAACGACTCTAACCTGCCAGAGTTGTTATCTGAATTTTCTTAGTCCAGACCTTGAGAAAGCGGGACTCGACCAAAGAGAATTTGACCGCGATTATACACCGTTGAATTAACTTCCATGCCGAGATTCGAATCGAAAACGGAGCGTCTTGTTAACTGAATGTTTACCGGTTCCGGCTAAAGGCATAAAAGTGTGATCCGCCAGTCAAACCCGCGCATTTATTTTGTCTAAAACCACAGTTCAGGCTGTATGATTCGACCCGTGTCCTTAGCAGCCTCCATTCTCCCGTTGGAAAACCAGATTGAAGCCTATGTTTTAAGACGACTACTGGTTGAAAAATGTCTAAGTGAGTCGGAACTCATTGACGGACTTTCCGACGCAAAAAAGCAAGATCACTCGGCGCACACAGTTTTTGACCGCCTTTGTCAGTCTGGACTATTGGCCCGAAATAATGCGGGTAGCCTGTTGATCCGCAAAAAGGCTCGCCTTCGAGTTGGGACTGTCACGGATGGCTCCCCAAAAAAGCAGGTGGTCAGCGTCAAAGGTGATGAGACTTATTTTTTATCGGATCGCCAAGCCAGACGAGTGTTAACCGGTGATTTGGTGCTTGTAGATCTCAAGCAGACTCGGAAAAGGGGTGACCCGGAAGCAAGGGTGCTGGCCATTTTATCGACCGGCGCCAAATCTTTTTGGGGTCAAATCGAGCGGCGAGGCGATCATAGTGTCATCGTCACCGAAAGTGGGGCAAGAAACGAAACATCGTTAGTGCCTGACCATCTCTTGAAGGGTGCTCAGGATGGACAGTTTGTCTGGGCGATGCGCCTGACCCACCCCTTTTTTATTAACAAGGCACTCGCTGAAGTCATACGCGTGATTCCAGAAACGAACCCTGCCGGGTTGCTCGCTGAACGAGTGATTGAAAAGCAGGGTTATGAAGTCGAGTGGCCATTTGACTTGAATCAGTTAAACGTTTCGATCAAGCGTCGTGTTGATGAGGCTCCCGCGGGCAACAGGATTGACTTAAGGGACCTGTCATTTATTACGATCGATGGCGAGAGCGCAAGAGACTTTGACGATGCGGTTCTTTGCCGGTTTGATGGGGAACGTTATTATCTGGATGTCGCAATCGCAGATGTAAGCTACTGGGTAAAGCCAGGGACCGCGCTCGATCAGGCAGCGAGGGAGAGAGGAAACTCAGTTTATCTGCCCGACCGGGTGCTTCCGATGTTGCCGGAAATCTTATCCAATGATGTCTGTTCTTTGCGTCCAGAGCGGGAACGGTTTGCGTTTATTTGTAGGATGATTTTTGATCAGCATGGAAACCCTCAAGACAGTGAATTTGTGAATGGCACCATATCTTCAGCCGCCCGATTGACTTATCAGGAAGCCTCTAATCATCTGACGGGTGTTAGGCCGCTTAGCAGGAGGATTTCAGATAAGGTGATCCATAATCTTGAAATGTTACATGTTCTCGCCCAAAAGCTGGCGGAGCGCCGTCTCAATGCGGGTGGTGTCGGATTCAATTTCCCCGAAACTCAAACAACGTATCGCGATGATGGCTGGTTAAGTGATATCAAGCATGTTGATCGCCCAGTCGCGACATTAATCATTGAAGAATGTATGCTTGCTGCAAACGTATGTGCAGCGGAGTGCCTTCAAAGAAAACTTCCGGCCGCAATTTATCGTATTCACGGCGCGCCGGATTCCGATCGTATCTTTGAGCTTCGGCAGGTCCTTAGCCTTTTTGGCATCAACATGAAAGGATCTTCTGATCCCAGCGCGAGGGATATTTCGGAATGTCTTGCCAAAATTCGACAGGCACCATGTCCATTCGAAACGCTTCAGACCCTTATATTGCGGTGCATGAAGCAGGCGAGTTACTCGAGCGGCTGCGCGCCGCATTTTGCGTTGGGATTTGAGCGATACACCCACTTCACATCTCCCATTCGCCGATATCCGGATCTAATTGTGCATCGACTGTTAAAGGGGATACTGAAACTGGACGCCGGCGAGGATCTGGAGTTACCGCAACAAGCACTAGAGGAAATTGCTTTACACTGCTCCAAGACAGAGCGCCTTGCAGAACAAGGCGAACGCGAAATTCATTCGATCTTGAAGGCA
>Ga0213868_10005101_pt1 | contig 11860 bp, 9 predicted proteins | sample PICome_9_FD_160087 | JGI IMG/M metagenome (GOLD analysis project Ga0213868, IMG submission 160087) | Coastal seawater microbial communities near Pivers Island, North Carolina, United States - PICO127 | ecosystem: Environmental > Aquatic > Marine > Coastal | place: USA: North Carolina | collected...
TACAGTACCTACCCTACCACTAATTCGAACAGAATGGCTGATAACAGTCCGAATCAAGATGTATTCGGAAGAGAAAGATTCCGCCACGACCTCAGTGAAATATATCATAACAAGCCACAACCCACTGCGAAATCATGGGAAAAACTACATCCTTCTGGAAGTATTCCTCAGGCTCGAAGTGGTGCAGCAAGTGCTGTTGCGAACGGAAAGTTGTATGTATTTGGTGGATACGGAGGGCGCAATTCAAGATTAGATGATTTTCATTGCTACGATTTTAAGTCCAATGAATGGAACCCAGTTGAAGTACGCAGTCATATCACACCTGGATGCCGCGAAAACAATGGAATTGTAAGCACAGATTCTGGTCAGAAACTTATCCTTTTTGGAGGATACTCTGGTACATCGTGGTTAAATGATCTATGGGTTTATGACATTTCTGAAAAGACATGGGAGTGTGTTGAAGAGTCAAGTGATTATGTTCCTTTTGATCTGGCATCAAATCCGCGCCCGTCTCGAAGATTTGGTTACGTTTCTGTGGTACACGGGAATAAGCTCATTATAATGTTTGGTTTTGATGGATCCCAATGGTTAAACGATATTTATGAATTTAATTTCGATTCATTGGAATGGCAAGTTGTTATCTCCAACGGTGATGTGCCGTCAAGACGATCTTGTCCAGCTTGGGTAAAGAATGACCATATGATCTATGTTCATGGAGGATACAACGGAATAAATCGGCTTTCAGACCTCTACTCGTTTAACATCATTACACGATCTTGGAATAGAATGGTTTGCAAAGGTAATCCACCAAGTCCCAGGTATTTACATTCATCTTCTCTTTACAATGGTAAATTGTTTATTTATGCAGGTTACTCAGAAAACAAGAGACTTGATGATATGTATATCTACGATCTGGCCACTGAACATTGGTCCCCTGTTTTATATTCAGATGGACCAACAGGTCGTTCGTCTCACTGTTTGCATCTGTATGAAAATATGATCTTTGTTTCGTTTGGGTACGATGGGAACGATGTCTTGAATGATATTTACAAATTTCGCCTAAGCCAAGTTCTTATTTCTCAACCAAGTTTACGGATAGATATGCGAAGACTTATTGGCAATGAAGAATTTTCTGATGTCACTTTTCTTATAGAAGGAACTGAAATTCATGCAAATAGAGCAATACTTGCAGTTCGAAGTGAGTACTTTCAGGCGTTACTATTTGGAAGTTACAAACAAGGCATTCAAAGTCATCATGAAGCTGCAGCTGGTATATCATCATTACAACGTCAACCAATTGAAATAAAAGGTATATCATGCTCGGCTTTCAAAATGATCCTAGTTTATTTGTATACGGATGCCGTAGAAGATGTAGATTTGGATTTGGGAATTGAGTTACTCATTTCGAGTGACCGTTTGATGTTGGATAGACTAAAAGCTTTGTGCGAAGAAATTATCATCCAAAAAATCAATATCAAGAACGTCTTCGATGTACTACTATCGATTTATCATTATAATGCAAACCATCTTAAAGATTGGGCATTAGAGTTCATTCTCGACAATTTGAATAATTCTTCAGTCAGTGAAGGCTTGTCCTCATTGAAAATCGAGCCAGACTTGCTTATTGAAATAATTCAACATAAGTCTTTCCGGACCAATTTACGTCATGGAATGCCTGTCGATAATCAAGAAAGCGATTATTCTTTTTCGAGTAGAGAAAGGATGGGGAGTAGAAGATGACGCATAATCTGTCTAAGTAACTGTTCCAATTTTTGTTTTAGAATTGTGACAATCCTAATTTTTCGGTTTTTCCTGTACCTCTGTACTCTGTACCCTGTACAACGACGAACGACAGTCAGATGTCAAACATTTTCAGCTACCTGGGAAACACCACTAAACCTAGGTCTACAGAAAGCTCTTTACAGTGGAAACTTTATATGATTCCTTAATTGCAAAAGACATGGAAAAGCTGTTTTCTTTGTTGGAGCCACTGATTTGGCTAGGTATAGCTGAGTATGTAAAACTAAAATACGGTTCGTCTCTCCATTTACCGTTGAATCGTGCTACGTGCGACATTACGCGGCAATCCTCTCTCTTAGCATTGCTCAATTCGTTGTTTTTGATGGCTCGTAGCGTATTTCACTACGAAATTCCTGATAGTTCCGATAATTATTTTGCTGATAAGACTGGGCTAGCTTTTGGATCTTCGGCCGCTGGCTTATTATTTGTTGTTGTTCTACGTCATAAACTAGGCTTTGATGATGATACAACGTCGGATATTGGCAAATACTATGCTTTTATGGTATCCCATACAGGGTATGCTTTTTCTTTGACCACATTTTTATTTACATTGACAAAACTCGTATACTTGAGAAAAAATGACACATTCAGTGCTGTTGAAGTCTTGCCTATGACGTACATTGTATGCATGTGTCGGTCCGTATATAACATTATTCAAAAAGTCGAGCTTGGTTCAGAAATCATATTTTTGTTTGCGGCGTTTTCTATGACTCAGATATCATTGTGGTTATTGTACAAGGATCTGTTAGGATTTGATAAAAGTGACACCACGAGAAAGGACAGTCTCGCCAAGGAAATAATACCCAGAAGCGGATTACAATATGCTTTTACTGCAGGTGAATGGGTAGTTATATCTGCATTCATATCAATTTTGTTAACAGATTATTTCCTTCGGTACGTGACCTCAAATGGAGACATATCAGCAAGTGATCTTTCACCAGATTTAATAGTCTCCCAAGCAGGAGTCATAGGATGTCTAATTGGAGTCTTCATTTCAAGAGCTCAAATTATTTTGAAATTGTGCCGAGTCGCTACAAAGCATATTCATTTGGGAAGGAAAAACAATCTTGTCAGATCGCTTCTTCCTATATCAATTGTAGTCTACACTACAATATTTTTTGTGAGCGTCTCTTTGACTCAATACTGCAAAGAAACAACTGTCAACGTAGATTTTTGTTCGAAAGAATCTTTATTTGATAACAATTTGTACTTTATGGCTCTGCCATTTCGATGGTTAATCGGATACATTCTTCAATATGAATATCATTTGTATTACAATCGATATCGAAGCGTTCTCAGATTATCGATTATATTATACTGGACGATTATGATTGTACTTTGTATCATAGCCGGAGTTATCATAGGAAAGAAGATCGATGCCTTTTCTGGTATCGAGCGAAAAAGAGTGATAATTGTGGCAAGAAAGTATTTTCATCTTGTTGCCATTGCTCTCTTCTATAAACCAACACTTTTAGCTCCGAGTATGATGGGATTATCATATGCCGTAGCTACATCTTTACTGATACTGGTTGAAAATATACGGTGGGATTATGAATCGACAACAACTATTCGTAAATACAGTGAAGTAGTAGCAAATGGTACCTTACGACCCACGAAGTCATTTATAACTCAATTTTTTGAGTTATTTTTTGATGAAAAAGATGAGAGAGCAAAAGAAGGGGGGTTTGTCATTACGCATATTTCTCTACTATGTGGCTGTGCAATGCCTCTATGGATTCATCTGTTATACCCAAGTTGTAGCTTAACACCATTCCTCGGTATCATTTGTGTTGGTGTCGGTGATGCAGCTGGAGCCGTCGTGGGTACATACTATGGACAACATAAGTGGCCCGATAAACGTCGGTCGATAGAAGGGTCATTCGCGATGCTGGTTTCAATTTCAATTGTTACATTCTTCTTACTTCGATCGTACGATCTAGATATGAGATACGATATCGCCATTCTTGTGCTCACGGTCTTGACTCTCATGGAGGCAGTTACTTACCAATTGGACAATATATGCTTGCCCTTGCTTTCTGTAATCCTATTCTATGCATTCGATTGCACTTGATTCAAAGGGCCTACATGAACGGTAATATCACTATCTTGTAGATCTTCTGTGAAGATAAATGGTTCATCCAAAATGTCGCTCGGCATGATCGAAAAAGCTTTCCTCAAAATATAACCTGGACCACAGTTTCTAATACGCAAATTCCGACTAAGTTTGTTACATTCCCTGCGAAAAGATTTGCTCATGGGTCGGTTAAAAAATACGCCAAGCACTGGTTTCAAGGACCGATCCACAACGCCGCTTGGTATGGTAACTTTAGTATTTGTATCGTATGGGCTAATTGATGCATCAGAAATGTCCCCTCCGTAAATATCTTTGCAGATAATACAGCCCCCACTTTGATCACTATCACAGCATTGTCGAGGATAGGTTCGTTCTAAATATCTACAATACGCATTTAGAAGTTCTCGCCTATTTTGATATGGATTCGTTTCTTCACCATAAAAATACCTATCAACATCCCAGAACATGCATGGATTTTCAATTGCAGCCCTACCTATCATGCATCCTCTTAAATTAGGAATATTTTCCAAAGGTTCTACAACACAAGAGCCGTTTGTAGCACCGCAAAGATCACACGGAACTGAATGTGTTACCGCGAAGCTGTCTGGCTTAGACACAGAACAACAGCCTCCTCCTGTATCACGTTGTCCATAACATAAACTCTTGGCCTTCTTTAGGCCAGGGATGCCTCCGTTGATGACAAACTCACAATCTGGAAAGGATTTACACAATTCGTACACGCGAATGTAATTTAGAGGAGGGATCAAACGATTTTGCGCAGGACTTAGTCCCCCCAAGATACACTTTCGCGCATGAAGTATATATTTATAGCACCCCTCTTGTCTCAATTGGGATATAAACTCAACCAAATGTTCAAAAGTATCAAAACTCTCTCCGCTCTCTAACTCTATCCCCACCCTTGTTTTGACGGATATTGGAATATTTTGGGCATTTCGTTTCATAGAAGATACTATTTTACACGCCTTTTCACTTTGATGCATTAAAATTGCCCCAAATTGTTTCCCACATACTCGATTACTTGGACAATCAATATTTAAATTCACTTCGTCGTATCCAAAAGAATCGACGATTACCTTTGTTGCCTTGCCACTATCAACGTGATTAATACCTCCGATTTGAACTACTATGGGACTTAAATGAGGAGAGTACGGCAGATGACGATGAATGTCATTTGTATGCATGATTGTCTCGTCAACTACCATTTCAGTCCATAGAACAGCTCGTTTTGTGAGTATGCGGAAGAAATTCAGAAATTCTATGGTAGACACATCCAACATTGGAGCTATGTGCAAATCCTTTTGAAGATTTTCTCTCATGGTCTGTTTGGAACTAAAGGGATGCAATAGATGAGAAGAATAATGTTATAAATAAGAAGAATGTGATTCTGGGATCTGGGACAAAAATGAAACGGTTGGTAGTGAGTAGTGAGCTATTACTAGATACTAACAAGGCCGTATAAAGTAAATTCAAGTTTTGTGAGTGTTGAAAGTGGAACCATAAAAATGTCTTCGTGACGTCATAAAGAGCCTAACTTATCCAACGAATAAAAATCCATCACACACACAGAGCACAGAAGAAAACTGCCGACCGCCGAGCACTTCATAAATCCAAGATTCTCCGCGTAATAAAGCCATTCGATATGATATCTCGAATCACATCAATCATTGCAAGACGTAATGTTGCTGCTCTTGGAACTTCCTTAATGACAGGAAGTAGAAGCGTGGCCTTTCGAAATCATGCTATTGCTTCAACTCAAAGGACCTTCTTTCAAGCTACTTCTGTTTCCATGATGCCAGTCAAAATTGTTAAGGTGCGTAATGTTTTCATAATGTGAAGCAAATATTTTCATGATGGAAATGATTTCGATAATAATCGATTGTATTTTCCATTCTATCAAATGGAAGAAAGTAGAAGAAGCCTTTTTGTCGACAGAAATTATAATCATTAATCATTTTTGTCTCATCGCTTGTTTATTTACTTACACGCAAACAGGTACCAGGAATGGGAGATTCAATCACCGAAGGAACGATTGTAGATGTTCCAGTTGCACCGGGAGACTACGTTAACGCCGATGATGTTGTGGTTGTTCTTGAAACTGATAAAGTTTCGGTTGATGTAAGAGCACCTGAAAGTGGTTCCATTGTTGAAATTCTTGGAGAAGTCGATGATGTTGTTGAAGTTGGAAAACCGCTGTTCAGAATGGACACGGATGCCATTGCACCTGGAGGAGGCAGTTCATCTGCCCCGTCATCCGAAGCTCCTGCTGATACGATCGCAGCTTCTTCACCACCCCCTCCTGCCCCCGTAGCTGCTACAAAGACTGAAGCCCCATCCGTCAAGAAACAAGAACCCACGGTTTCTAAAGCACCACCTACCCCAGCCAGTTCTTCTGAAGCTCTGCCATTTGCGTCGGCTACTGCATTCCTTGGACAACGTACCGAACGTCGTACTAAAATGTCTCGTATGCGTCAACGTGTTGCTTCCCGTCTCAAGGATGCCCAAAATACTGCAGCCATGCTTACCACTTTTCAGGAAGTAGACATGGGAAATCTTATGGATATGCGTAAAAAGTACAAAGATTTATTTGCAGAAAAACATGGAGTTAAGATTGGATTTATGAGTGCATTTATTAAGGCTTCTACCGCGGCATTGAAGGAACTACCTGTAGTGAATGCATACATCGATGACGAAACTCAGGAAATTGTATACAGGGAATACTGTGATATCAGTGTTGCAGTTGCCAGTCCTGGTGGGTTGGTAGTTCCTGTCTTGAGAAACACAGAAACCATGTCTTTTGCTGATGTGGAACGCTCCATTGCAATGTATGGACAAAAGGCGCGTGATGGAACTCTAGCCTTAGATGATATGACAGGAGGAACATTTACGATTAGTAATGGAGGAGTCTTTGGTAGTCTCATGGGCACACCAATTATAAACCCCCCTCAAAGTGCCATTCTTGGAATGCACGCCACAAAGATGAGAGCTGTTGTCAATGAAAAGGGTGAAATTGTTGCAAGACCTATGATGTACCTTGCTTTGACTTATGACCACCGTTTGATTGATGGAAGGGAGGGTGTGACATTTTTGAAGAGCATTGCTGAAAAGATTGCTGATCCCTCTCGCTTGTTACTTGATCTCTAAGTATAATTGACTTTTGGAAAAGGAATGTAATATGAAACAAGAATTTAAACCTATCATTTCCTTTTTATGAATGATTCTATTTACGTTATGTATCGAATGCTTTGAGTCTATTTCAAAAAATGATGCATTCCCTCGTTTGTTTTTCATCCTTGATGACTTGGGAAGGGCGCCAAGAACCATCGACTGAACTCGTCGAGTCAACTCTCGACGAGTCAACCATAATAAAATAGAAGGCGTGTGTACCCGCCATCATGATTCCACGAACGCTCACATTATCAACAAGACGTTTAATAAATTGCGATGTTGCCTTTTTAGATAAGAGTTGCACGCGATTGAAAAGATGGAGCGAAATTTGTAATAGTAGTGGTCGAAATCATTTTTTGTTTCAGAATGTTGTCTCTCGACGCAATCTCAGTAACCAACCTGTATCAAATGTCAAAAAAGGACCAATTTATTCATCAGAAGATGCGCAGCGGCGTGCATACGAACATTATCGAAAGGCTTCAAGATCAAGTTCTACCGCCAATGATCGAAATGTGAAGATAGCATCGTACGCATTAGCCATAGTCATTGGAGCTGTAGGAGCAACATATGCAGCAGTACCCCTTTACAAAGCATTTTGTCAAGCAACAGGATTTGGCGGGACAACACAACGAGTTACATTATCAGAATGGGCTGAAACGAAGGATCGCAGAGAAGAGAGTGGGAAGTCAAAGATTAGTCAAGCACTGTGGGACAAGCTTCTTAGCGCAAGTAATGTTCCGAGTCAAATGCTTCCTAAAAGTCAAGGTTCTTTTTCGCATGGTAGAGGGGCTAAAACGTGGACGGATGAGGATGCAGCTGAACGATTAAAGTCGTTACGACCCGTAGAGAACGGACGGCTGATCACAGTTAGGTTTGACTCAACCGTTGGCGATGTCATGCCATGGTCATTTGTTCCAACTCAACTGGATGTGAAAGTTGTGCCTGGTGAAACTGCACTCTCTTTTTTTACTGCTACCAATCACTCGGATAAGGCAATTACTGGAGTTGCTACGTATAATGTTCATCCACCAAGAGCAGGTTTATACTTCAATAAAATACAGTGTTTTTGCTTTGAAGAACAGCGCTTATTACCCGGTGAACAAGTAGATATGCCTGTATTCTTTTTTATTGATCCAGAGTATGCAACAGATCCGCAGTTAGCAAGAATCAATAATATAACTCTCAGCTACACTTTCTTCCAAACTGATGAAGATGATGAAGAGGAGGAGGACGAAGAGGAGGAGCAGCAGCAAAAAAAGGAAAAGACAGCCTAATATCAGTTTACATAACAACCAATTAATATTAACAACATAATTGATATTCATTGCAAGGATTCATTCTTAGTGTAAATTATTCCATTCATTCATATGAAAACGATTGCTTTCAATGTGGTGGAGAATTTCGTCTCTAAAGTCTACGATCTCCGGTAATAAATCTTGTTCACACGTTGAAACGCACGCTTTTTGGATTTTGAGTCTTTTTTCTCACTTTTGTCAAGACGTAGTAGCAACTGAAACCTCAAACGTTCTGGAATAAACTAGTTACCATGAAGTTCCCCTGTCCAAATGGAGCCATGGTGGCTCTTTTTCTTATCTCTACCGCAGTATGGGACGTTAGTGGATTTGCGCCTGCGAGGACTGTTGTACCAGTGTCTCTAAACACAATGTCTTATTCTCAACAGTCGATGAATAACATGGTGGTTTTCCATGCCAACTCACAAAAATTGCAAATGACAGCTGGTGCTGCTACTATGGAAGAACCCAATGGAGAAGGAAAAGTTGAATCCGGAAAAGCTCCAATGTCTTCTCTCATTTTTAACCTTGTTAAGTCTATTGTCGGAGCTGGAGTGTTATCTCTTCCGGCGGGAATTTCAGCTTTTGGTAATGCACCTTCTGCCATGATTCCTGCTGCGTTTTTAATTGCGGCGATTGGAAGTCTTTCTGGTTATGGGTTTTCACTCATTGGGCGTGTTTGTGCGATGACCAATTCAATGTCATATCGTGAAGCTTGGGAAAAAACAATCAATAAAGAAACTAGTATTATCCCTGCCGCCAGTTGCACGTTCAAAACTACTTGTGCAATTCTGGCGTATAGTATGATCCTTGGTGATACTTTCAGATCTATCTTCTCAACATTTGGATTAACTTTGACAAAGTCTCAAACCGTTCTTGGAATGACCTCAACGATATTGCTTCCTCTCTGTTTAATGAAGAATTTGTCGTCACTTGCACCATTCTCTTTGTTGGGCATCATCGGAATGATATTTACGGCAGTATCTATGGGCATTCGATACTTTACTGGCGCATACTCTTTCCCAAGTGGTGTATTTTTGCCTGATGTCGCCGCATCTCTTCAGCCAAGTTTTGGAAGTATTGGTGCTGCTGGTGTATTCAACCCTGCATCCTTCATCTTGATTTGTATGCTGTAAGTAGTTGTACACGTTTGTCTCATGACCATGTTGTATATTTTACATTTGACGTATCTAATGTATATAATTGCACAGATCGACTGCCTACATGAGTCATTTCAATGCTCCAAAGTTTTACAACGAGTTGGAAAATAATACAATTTCTCGTTTCAACAAACTTGTGGGGTCTAGTTTTGCGATCAGTATTTTGACATTTGTTGCCATGTCAGCATTCGGATTCCTCACATTCGGAAGTGCTTCTAGTGGCCTTATTTTGAATAATTATTCAAATAAAGACACATTGATGGGACTATCTAGGATTGCAGTTGCGATTTCATTAGTCTTCAGTTACCCGTTAGCTTTCGCTGGATGTCGCGACGGTGTGTTAGACTTGATGAAGGTACCAGCTGACAAACGATCCAACTCGCTATTGAACAAACTTACCGTAGCCATTCTCTCCACTGTAACGGGATTGGCCCTCGTCCTAAAAGATGTTTCGTTTGTGCTAAGTTTTGGAGGTGCAACTCTTGGGAATGCACTGATTTATGTTTATCCCGCTCTCATGTTCCGTGGTGCAGTGAAGAAGATGGGGGATAAGGCGAGCAAAGGACTTAAATCAGAGGTGAAGCTTGCTCTTGCAAATGCTGGACTTGGAATCACCATGGGAGCAATTGGCGCTAGAATGGCCTTGAAAACTCTTGTAGGATAAATACTTCATCTTTAAGTAATTACAAGTGTCGTTATGTAACACCCCCTCTTAAAAGTTTTAGATCAAACGGTTTCTTTTGAAATGCAAATTGTGGATATTTTCTTTGACGTTCTACTGTTTCTGCAAGCGAGCAAGTTCCGCCTTTTGCCGGGAAATCTCCTGTTCGACTGACTTTGCGTTCGCTAAAGTTGTTTTATCAGCTTGTTCAAGCTCTTTCAACTTCTTTTGTTTTGCAGCAATTTCTTTTGCCTTCTTTGTTGCTGCTTCTTTAGCCTTTGTAGCAGCCTCCTTTGCTTTCTTATCAGCAATCTTCTTTGCCTCCTTTGCCTTTTTGGCAGCAATCTTTTTCTTCTCAGCATCTGCCTTTGCCTGTTTAGCGGCCGCTTCTTTTGCCTTCTTAGCCGCCTTTTCTGTTTCTGTTTTCAACTTCTTCGAATCTGCTTCTAACTTTTGATTCGCTTTTGTGAGATTTGCTTTGGCAGATGCTTCCGCTTTAGTGGCAGAATCAGCTTTTGACTGAGCTGCAGAGAGAGCCTTGGCAGCTTCACTCTTGTTAGTCTTTGCCTGAGTTAACTCTACCTCTGCCTTCTTCAAATTATCTTTCGCTACACCTGGAAGGTAAAAGAAAGTAGAAAAATCATGTATGAGTTATATATAATCTGAGAAAATCAAGTACTAAAACAATTCCTCATCCCACTCACCGACTTTGACAGCCAAGCTCTCTACTTCCTTAAGAGCACCGGCTTTACCAGCACCTTCTCTTGCCTTGGCATCAGCTAATTTATCATTGGCAGTGATCAATGCTTTCTTTTCAGAAGTAACCTTTTTCTGTGCTGAATCAGCAGATGCTGTTGCCTTTGCATAGGCAGTACTGGCACTTGAAACCGCGGATTTCGCCTGAGTGGTTGCAGCAGAAGCGTTCGCTAACTGTTTCTTTGCAGTTTCAATATTTGCCTTCTGCGAAGCAAGTGGGTCGACAACTACAGGCTGAGCAGCAGTTTTGGCCTTGGTCGCCTGTACAGCGGGTTTTGCATCTTTGGTGGTGGTAATGGCTGTCTTTGTTACTGGGACAGCAGCAGGAGCGGCGGCATTTGCCGGTTCTACGAATGCCACTGGTCCAGCAACGGATGAAAGAAAAATGGCAGATGCAGCAAAAGTAGATAAAACTCCAGAGCGAGTCTGTTCCATGATGTTTGCTTTCTCATTCATTGCGGAGATGGAAGTGCTACTAGATGCGCGAGCGCCGTTGAAACTGGGAGCGAATGCATCAATAGCAGATGGAACAGAAGCCAACAAGGCAACAGTCAATGTAGAAAGGCGCATCTGATTAAAAAATGTAAGGAAGTTAAGATGAGTTTCTATATATCTTGATGAGAACAAGTAGTTTTGTTGTAATAATATAGTGGATACTTTATGTTGCGAGAAAAAAGTGACGTGGATTTTGGTGTGTAGTGCGCGCGTTGCGCGTCACGCTGTGCACGTTTTTTTTCACAAAGTTTCATTAATAATATGAAAAAGCATTAACCAGGAAACAGAAAACGTAACCACAAGAGGTATCTATTCTACACATTGTACATTCTTATACGATGGAAAATACATGAACAACAACAACATTCGGGTTAAGAAGAAGAAGAAGAAGAAGAAGAAGAAGAAGAAGAAGAAGAAGAAGTCATTGAATTTAGAA
>Ga0213868_10005102_pt1 | contig 11860 bp, 11 predicted proteins | sample PICome_9_FD_160087 | JGI IMG/M metagenome (GOLD analysis project Ga0213868, IMG submission 160087) | Coastal seawater microbial communities near Pivers Island, North Carolina, United States - PICO127 | ecosystem: Environmental > Aquatic > Marine > Coastal | place: USA: North Carolina...
ATGCATTACACTTCCAGGTCTAAGCTTTCGAATCAATTTTGTGACATGACCTCCTTTATCATCATTACGGCACAAAATTCCAATAACTCCTTCATCGTCTGGACGTGTGATTGGACTGAAATCTATAACAAAAAAGTTTAGATACAGCGTATTCCAACATCGCAATCATTTCACATTATACTTACATCCCATGAGTGTCTCCCCGTCGAGATCGCCTCTTAGACCAATAAATTGTCCAACATCCAGACCTGAATGTTGTCTTGAACCATGTAGATTAAATCTCACTTCAATTGTATTTTTCTGATACTTGTCATCAGTATTTCTAATCTCACGTAAAACGACAGGTTCCCAGACCGATCGAGATTTAACATCATCGCTCTGGGCAGACGGAAACATGACTTTGTCAGGTTGTAACACCGTTGCAGCGCGCTCCCCAGCTGCTCTACCGAAAACAACACATTCAAGTAGACTGTTGCCCGCCAATCTATTAGCCCCGTGAACGCCTCCTGTAACCTCCCCTGCAGCATACAGATTTCTAATGTGACGATGGCTACCAAAATGACCACTCAGAGGTTCAAGAACCTCCCCACTAACACTTATACTTATACCACCCATGGTATAATGAACTAAATCAGGACCGTAAGAAGCATGTGGTAATGAATAATCAAACGTGGAACATCATTATCAATAATAAAAACTCTACTTACTCGAAGGTGTGACACGGGCCAAGACGAAATCTTTTGATACGGGCGACACATCAGATGGAAATATGTCTTTCAATGTTTTCATACAGGTCCCTCTTCTTTTAGCATCCGAGTATGATTGTAATGTTTGGAAGAGTGTATCCTCGTCGCATCCAATTAAACTTGCCATTTCCTCTGTTAGAACAGATATTGAAAATATAAGAATTCATTCAAAATACACCTTTAACAGAAAGACATATATATCAAAATAGACTCACTTATATCTGCGCAAGAATCAAAAAGACCCAATCGGTCTTTATAAAACTCAAGAGTGGGGGTGCCAAATAGCTCTTGAGATTCTTTACTAAGAATGCACCAGGCAAATGGAGGACCGACATATGATTCATCCTTGTATGGAGAACAATTTTCAAGAATAGCCTTTGCGACAACACTCCGCAGGTCTAATTCATTAACGAATCTTTCTCCTTTCGAAGAGACCAAAATACCACCGCAGCCTCTAATAGCTTCTGGAGCTAAAATTTTTGTAGGACTAGAGGGATTTTTACGATCAATAAAACCGGTGGGATGTAGCTGAATCTTATCCATGTCAATCAATTTTGCTCCGATCGTTTCCCCTAAAACTACACCATCACCCTGCGCAAATGACCCATTTGTTGTTGGAAACCCGAGAAGATCGGGTCGATACTTAGACATTAAACCATCTAATGCTCGACAACAACCAAAGCCTCCTGTAGCAAGAATAATTGAATCAGCATATTCCTCTACATTCGACCCATTAATCTCAACCTTGACACCAGTGACTGTTTTAACACCCTCCTTATCTATCGAATGAATAAGTTTTTTGACCTTTGCTCCACATCTAATCTCAATTTGATTGGAATAATGAAGCTCTATATATTTTTTCATTGTTTGCATAATAAGAAATCCCACAGGAACTGGCCTGTCATTTTCATCTGGCGGCACCCGATGAGTCCGTTTCGTAGAGTGCCCACCAAGCTGTGATAGAACTGTAAGAGGGATACCGAATTTTTGCTGAAGCCAATGAATTGATTGAGCACTTTGGATCGATAAAGCTCGAACAAGACTTGGATTCGTGGTGCCTCCTTTACCACTTCGATGTGTATCTCTTTCAAACAATCTCTCATCGTCTGGAACATTTTGTAATGCTTGTGTATACGTTCCCCATCCGTTGATTCCAGAAGTGGCCTTGGAACTGTTACCACCTGTCATGGGTTCTTTTTCTAAAACAACGACATGTGCTCTCGCATCGGCGGCTTCGATTGCAGCACTCAAACCTGCCAGCCCAGAACCTACAACGATGACTTTGCATGGTTTATGCTTTTCGAGCCTATGTTGTCTAAATTCTTTGGGCTCTACACCTGGTATCGAAAGACGAATAACTCGAGGGCCGTATCTTGAATACAGTAAGAAGTCACGCAGAGGTTCTCTAAACCTTGTTCGGAGCGGTTCCAACATAGCACGCGCTAAAGATGGATCTTCCATACCTATGGCAGCCTGGTCGGGTGGTAAAATGAATATTAAGTAAGTGTAAATTAAAAGTAAACGAAAATGTACTCTCTCTGTCTTACCGTACTGAGGGCATCTGCAACCATACAAGATTTGCAAATCACAACGGCTAATGCCAGGGTTGAATCATTGATTTCAAGCATACGACCCGTGCCAGGATTGATAATGTGACTATATATTTTACCTTCTCGTTCCACAACCTTTTCACTATCACCACTTGTTGTAATAGCATCGCCATCACAAAGATCAAAAAAGGCCAAATGCTTCTTCGAATATGGCCCTTCATTTTCTGATTCATAGGGAGATAAAGTGTATATTGGGCCAATCTGACCATCGCACTTTGCTTTATCTAGCCGTTTCTGTAATTCCTTTAAACTGGGTGGTTGAACAACCGCAACCTGCCATGGTCTCCCTGATGGGTGAAATCCCTGAACGAACAAAACCACTATTTAAAAACTCAATCGTATCGAATGATTAACACGCACATTTCGATCTTACCTTTACTTTGAGATCACCACCCCATTCTACATAACACGGAGATGGCAGACTTTTCACAATTTCATCGATGGTAAATCCTTTTGCAATCCCGCTAAGATCCAATCGAGCACCATCATGCTTTTTTGAAATGAATTTTCTCTCTTTGACAGAAAATGCCGAAAACCAATGACTAATCTCGAGTAATTTATGGACCTTTTTCGATACTCGAAGATCCTTGGGATCCGAACTGTAGCCTAAGGAGAGGAGATCTTTCCATACATTAATAACTGCGCGCTGCTTGCTTTCTTCATTGGAATCTATACTATGCACCGAATCATGATTTGATTCAGTCAAATTATTCCATGCATTGGATTCATAATGTTTCAGTATAGGTCCTACAGAAGGATCAAAGGCTCCATTTGTGCTCTTGACTAAGTCTTTTGAACAAATTATGACTTCTCGGAGCATTTCCGACATTTCATGACATTCTCCAGCTCGTAGAGCATTAACTTTGTTAACTTCGGAGTATGGATTCCAGTTGCTCAGCGTTTTTTCTACTTTATCAAAAATATCCAATATGATTTGATTGATTTCTCCAAGATTCATACCACTGGCCTTCCCAACTTTCACAGTGAACGGCATGCAACATCTTGTACCTGAAATTACGACCAAAAGCTCATCATCGGGTACATCAGTTACAAATTTGTCTATTAATCTAAAATCAACGGATCCGATGATTCTACTCGTACTTGTTTCACCGTCGGACATTGCGAATTTTGGATTTATGATTGCTAGATTGATGGCTATGTTCGGAAAAAACACACACACAAGAAATTGTGTCAACTTTCTAAACCATATCTTTCTAACTCCTATTCGTATCCCTGTTGATGGGTTAGGACTGACGTTTTTCTTATCCTCGTCGATGAGAATTAGAATTTCAGCCAATCAGATTGCAGCACGTAATGTTTTTAAACCGCTTACTGACCCTTTTATTTTTTCCACTTTCAATTTTCCTTCTCATAAATCCAATATCCATCAGATTAATTCAAACGTACAAGAACTCTTCCTATAATGTCTCTCTTTCTCCCCCCTAACGTTCAGCCTCTTCCCCCATCTGCCAATCTTGATACATGGTCAGACCAGGATGTTGAAGGAGTCTTGGCTAATGCCGATTTCTTCAAAAAACCGAAGGGAATGGAGGATCGCACCGTTGAGCTCGACTACATTCAAATGTAAGTACGATATTGTTTATCTTTCATTCATTTGGTCGAACGGGCTTAATTGAAGTGATTAGCTGTGGAGAACTATCTGGTGGTTGAGTAGCTACTTGGTCTAGTCTTGTGAATCAAATTTCATGAAACGAAACGAGACGAAAAAATGCCCCTTTCCTTCTCACAATGGGTTTGAGTACCTTTCAAGTGTACTTGACCCCTACAGACTCTCTAAATGTTGCACATACAGGTTAATATTATATTATACGCTTACTGCATGATTGGTGGCCGAGCTTATTGGCTGGAGTGGATTTTACCACCAGAAAACGCGATCGAAATCTTTCGAGGTTTGCGTGGGATTCATTTCACGAATCATATCTTAAGCCACAGCAACACCACCATTCACAGTGAAAAGGCCTTGTGTTATCTTGAGTTGGAATGTAAGGTATTGTGAGGGTTGGATTTGGGAAATGTGCTCTGATTGAAAAAAAGACTTCGATGGAATTCTTTTTTTATCGTCTTGATGAAATCGTCTTGTTTTGCCCTTTATCTCGTCATTTCAACCCAATAAGTGATTCTCACATTTACTTTTCTCTCTCTTATGACATTGAAGGATTGAATCCACCAGAAATTCCCCTTTGGAGTTTGTTCAAAAGATTCTTGACGATACACCAAAACCCAAAGGCAGAAATGCTTTTTCCTCAATCCATGTCGTAGGACCTCATGACAGCATCAAAAGTGAAAAGGCCGAAGCCACCATTCGTGCGCTTTATGATGGATCTAATGCTTTGAAAAAAGAAGTTTTTGTTCACCGTCTGAATACTGCCGGGTGCAAGAAAAATGCTTCTCCTATGGAAGAGTATAACACTATCTTTGAAGCGTCATCGTCATTGCTTATGGCAAAGGCAGACCGAGCTTCTCTTCTTGTCTTTGTAGGATGGGAAGATGTTTCTATGGATGCCTACGCTGCATTCATTGGAATGCTTCCATTTCGTGGTGTTCAAGTTGCTGTACTGTCGATGCGTAGTGAATATGGAGATCTTCTTCAATTTACTACTCCAAGTGGTACGTTCGACATGGATGGATTAACTTCTGCCAGAATGGGAAAATTTTCTGTCCATGCCGTTTTTGGTCCTCTGCCTACTAAGCGCATCAGTGAAAAGATTCGCACGTGGTGCCCGGTGGATATCTCCGCCGAAGAAGGAAACGCGAACGTGATCCATATCCCGTTCAAGATTGGCGGTCTTAGTCTTCCTATGCTGACTCACAACGGATCTTGTGAAAGCGCTTTGGACTCGTTGGCCAACTTACTGAAAGAAAAATACCCTAAAGGTTTTACACCGATCATAAGTTGTGGAGAGACATGTGATGCACTTGGTTACGGAAAAGATATGCTTGACGCCCTCGGCCAAGAAGATGGCATGATCTTCAACCACAAGTCTGGAGAGACTTACAAACGTTACGACAACTACGGAACGGATCGTCTGTTTGAATGCATCAACAGAGCCAGGAGTAGCACATCTCCCCCGGTAATCCTTGCTGTTGGAGGAGGTGTGAACGGAAATTGCATAGGTCTTATTGCTGCCATGACAAACTGTGATTTCATCGAGGTCCCCACAACTCCGATGCACTACAACGATGCCGTAACATCTGCCAAAAAAGCAGTCTCCCTTGTTGTGAATGACAAGATTCTATCGAAAAATATTCTTGGCGCTTTCTATCTTCCACAGCTTGCATTCTGTGTGAATGAGTGGTTGTTAACTATATCATCCGCGAATGCTCACGCGACTGTAGGAGAAGCTACAAAGACAATGAATATGCTTGGTATGGCTAATTCCGTCGTTGGAGCCACTGACTTCCACAACATTCTAGGGGCTGTAGAATTCGCCTCTGACTTTACCAAGATTCTTGAGGAGGTTGAAGGATTTGATAACCTCATCGCGTTCATTGAATCGCCAGCAACCCTGAAGAAGAAGGAAAAGATCATTGCCATTGGTAAAAAAATCGCATCTCTCCGTGAAGCCTCGATTAAAAAACAGGATTCCTCCCCAACAGGGAAAAAATCATTAACGTTCAAGTTTGCAAGTCTGTTTTCCTCGTTCCCTTCTATGGCTTCCATGGCTTCACTTACTACTGTTGAGACTTCGGATTCATCAGAAGAATCGGATGAAGAAGGTGAAGAGGTAAGTTTTTCAAAGTTATCTATTTCATATCGACGAATGAACACAATTCTCATCATCCTTTCCATTTGTTTGTCTATTTACATAGAACATTGATGATCTTATTCAAGAACGTAAGGAACTTATGAGAAAGTTCCGTGCATCTTTCTACGATCTTCCTTCCGAGAAAAAGGCTTCAATCCTTTCATTCCTTACCACTATAAATCGTGAGATTGTGTGCGCTAAGGCCATGTTCTTGGCATACTCTGATCCTTTTGAGAAGTACAGAGCTTTGCTTTTTGAGTACGCTCATACTCTTGGCCATGGAGTTGAGGCCTTTGCCAACGATTTGTATCTAAAGGCAAGGCAGTGCGGAGTAGATATTGCACCTGAAGCCCTTCGTCTCCACGGACAATGCGTTGGAATGGCCGTGCTATGGGCTGGAGAAATGTCTAAGAATCTTGGAAAGTTAACTGGTGAGGGTTACACTCTCCATCAGTCTTTCCCATACCTTTTCAACCGTTCTAATGGTTTCTCCTTTGGCCCACTTCGTGAGCTTTGCGACGAACTTGGCGTCGAGAAGGAGGAATTTGTTGAAAAGGTTCTCCAGGTCGTACGCAGAGATAACAAGCGTGGATACTGTAATTGTTCCGATCCTAAGAAGTCTGTTGATCAGCTCGTTGAAATTCGTCCTGGAAAAATGTTAAGAAGCGCTGATCCCAATGCCGAGATCAGGTACCTTGTAGAAGTTGATGAAGAGTGGCAGGCGGATGTACTCGGAAAGGCCTTTGACGGATACTTCGATAAGGTGGCCGATTTGCAAAATGGAGAGATTAGTTTCATCCCAACAAGTCAGAGGCTCAGCAGGAAGAACATACATCTCAAGTCAAAGAGCAAAGACGTCGCAATTCATATCCGTAGTAAGCTTCTAGAAGCATACAAGGCCGATACCTCTGTGATGTAAATAGGATTCAATACATGTCATATAGTACTCAATATATCAGTAATTTAAAAATGCATACAACATACATAAGATCAACTTATTCTCTGTAGCGTGCTGTTTGTGCTGTTGTGTAGGGCGTAGGAGACCAAATACCAGAGGTCCTTCTTGGATGATACTCCAGGCGACGCAACGAAGTGCATAATTACTCGTTTAATCTCGTAGTTCGTAGTATGTACATTGTGAGGAATAAAATGCCTACACATCTCAAACAATCTAAACTACTTGCAAGAGAATCTCAAAAACTCAAAGAGTTACTATGTTCACACAAGCCTTTCTTAAAAATACTGCCTGATAATATCAAGACAAAAATAGTACCCCACACCAAGTCAAAGTCATCACTCAAAGCCAGTGTTTTAGTGCCCATCGTTCACATTGCCAACAATCAGGCACCATCCATTTTATTTACTCGCAGATCATCTACTCTCAAGAATCATCCAAACGAAATATGTTTTCCTGGGGGACACATCGACGAGGGAGAAGCATGCCTGCTTCAAACAGCCATTCGGGAAACAAAAGAGGAACTTTCACCACAGTCAGGATATGACATGGACCATGGGCTAGTTATAATTGGAAGGACTGATGATATACCATCCGCACGACTGATTCCTGTCACACCGTTTGTAGGATATTTTCGAGAAGTATTCACCGAAGACGATATTCAAAATATTTTCCCTGGAAATAAGTCTGAAGTTGCTCACGTTTTTACTGTTTCTTTGGACGAACTGATAGAAACCGAAGGATCGGAACCACTAGCTAGATTGATGATAGATGGACCAGTTTATAAGACCAGTAAAGGTAAAATATGGGGTCTAACTGCATTAGTTCTCAAGAGAATAATAGACGAAATCCTTTCTCCTATTTTTTTTAAAAAAAAGGAAAAAGAAGTTGGAATATATGAAATATGAAGGAAGCAACTTGTGCCTTATTGCAATAAAATGAAAGTTGAAGCAGAAAGAAATGGTTATAATTTCATTTACATGTACAAATACTACTAGGACCAGAAAACGCATAAGAAAGTCATTAGGCGTGTTGTTTGGTCATGAGAAAGGATCTCCATTTTTCTCGAAGGTATGTATTTCCCACACCTCCAATACCATATGCAGGAGCAATTCGTGCTATTCGAGCACCAACAATTGATGAAACGTTATTACATTGAAACCTCAATCTTTCCATCAACATGTCTTTGGGTGTCAGATTGCGCAAGGGTCTGTTATACAAATCTAAAGACAGCAAATGAACAGGTCCTGCTGCAAATTGGGCAGCAACTGGGCAAAGTAATTGTGATATTGTTAATGCAGTTGTTTCATCAATGCTTGTCTTTTGGTGTAAGACTTTGGCGATGCGACTGGGTAGAACGAACGCACTTCCAACCACCAAACAATCTCTCACACCCCAAAGACCATATGTGATCAGAGGAACTTTACCAACAGAGGTCCCAAATGTCTTGGCATAATATCGGTCTTTGAGTATAGATGCATAAGAGTTGACCAATGTTGTTGTTGCAAAGACACCTATACTACCAGACGAACTTGTACGACCAACGTTTGATCTATTCTGCATATCTCTATGTTCAGTTATTGTTTTCAGACAATTAGCAGTGGAGTACGTTGCAGCATAAACACCCCACATAAATAAAAACATTGGAGATTTAAAATATGTACCAGGTTCCCTAGCCATCGACTTCATTGTATGCTTTATGCTCTCCAAAATGGTATGCGACCCAGCGGCCTTTTCGACGATGGCTCTATCGATTGCAGCAATGGCTGGAGAGAAGCCAAATGTTACCAATGCCGCAACGAGGACATCACCTAAGAGCTTGTCGCTAAGATCAGATGAAAGTGTACTAGAGGGGATGTCTATCTTCACAGTCGTTCTTCTCTGCAGCGACAACCGAGAGGTTAGCGATGCAGCTATTGATACATCGGATGAATTGACCATTATTTCTTCCCCAGATGAGGCTGATTCGTGCATGCTAAGTTGTCTGTCCATTTTAAGTACAAGGTTTTGAAGAGTGTAGGTGCATGGATGTTACAGATTGCATGTAAATTGCAATGTATGGTCGGAAATAGGTTAAGATGTGTGATGAGAATTTCTTGTTTGGAAAAAGTCACTGAGGTGGCCGCATTGGTATGAAAAAGAGGAAAAACCATTCACTGGTTACAGTATGTACAGGTCCTAAAGTAAAATGATGGCAGAATGATAAGAGAGAAAGGATAAATATATGCTTGTAATAGATCATGCTACGAAACAATGAGAAAACGAATACTACATGGCATATACAGTGCAAATGTTATCAAGGCAAAAAGGCCGTGGATCATTTTCTATGGATGGCACAATTTCCCGATCTAATGTGGATATCTCCAGACGCCAATGGAATCAAATTGGCATCTCTTTTTGCTTCATTCATGGTCTTTGTCCCTTGAAACTTTTCATGTGGTGGATACACCATAAACCATCCTCTACTTTTTCTCGTTAAAGCATCATAAGGCTTTGTTGCGTTATATAAATCATGAATTGAGACCCAGTATGGTGCGTATTTGAATCGAGCAACATCAAGCACTAAACATCGATCTGTTTCCTCATGATAGGCCGCTACTGGTGAATAATGACCTTCTCCTGTTTGATCAAGTGCTAATCTTGAAAATGAAACAACCATGAATCCACCCGTTGGATTGTCATTGACAATATGGTGCCCATCGTCCATATGATACCGAGGGGGATTTCGAACCATCTGTATCACGTCTTTGCGGAAATCATCCACAGTGTATTGAACGTGCATTGAATTATCCGTGTTTGCACAAATCGGCCGCTTCATTTCGACCTCAAGCCCTTGGCATACGCCAAGACTTTGAAACTCTTCCATCAAAATGCCAGCTCGTCGGACACGCTCTGAATTTATACAGCAAGAGTTCAGAATCATATCTTCATTTCCATACCATCGCCATCCTCCTTTCCATCTCACATTTGGATCTATTCCGATTGCATTCAACACCATGATTAGAGTTGTCACACCACAATATGCAGGGTCAGATTGATTAAGAAACTGTTCAGCTAAGGGAAAGAACGCTTCAGCGTGTTCATTCAGTAAAGCTTCCTTGAATAACGTTCGGCCTTCAGGAGATGAAAATTGTATTAAAGATGAAGGTAGAATGCGTCTATGAAACGAATACTTAGGTTCAGGCAGTGGTGGTGGTAAAGGTAAATTCATATCAATATAGTTGTCCTGACACGTATGTGAATGTTGTGAATGAAGAAATGCATCACTTTCCTTGTCTTCAGTCTTGAACTCTTCAGATGATTGAAGATCATTGTACACTGGTGACAGGTGTTCACATGTGCATGTATGACAATGCTTTAGTTCTTCTTTTACTTGAATCCTTCCGTCTTCACCGATTTCATTACGATCGTTTGACGAAACTCGTTGTTCCTCGTCTTTTGAGTTATCAAATTCATGTTCTTCCCTCATAGCAAAGTAATGCCATCGTATCTGGTCTAATCTAAATTTTGGAGAAGAAAGAGACGATTCATGTTTTTGGGTAGGGATAGAGCAAATGATGTTTGTACGACTTAGAGTCGTAGTAGAACAGCTTATACACGTCATTTGCCGCTTGCTAGATCTTGCAATAGCTCTCTTCCATGTAACTCTAGCGAAGACAGGAATTGAAGTGATCATGATATCTGACTTCGAATTTATTAATGCGCTTCTTTATGAATATGTACTTGAGTATGGTCTCGTCATGCAGTGCACAACGCACAAGGTAAAGCATAGAGCATCGTACATAGAGCATACAGCATAGTTTTCAACATTGACGAAGAACGAAGACTGGCTCTCGTTGATTTGCGCGTTGCGCGAGTTCGTCCCTCATTGTTCCTAGCTAAAATAGCCTAATAAATGTGATCCTGAAAGTTGAAAACGACCTACTACCTACTACCTACTACTACTCTCGCACATGTGAAACACTTGGTTTGCATTTTGTTCGTCTTTGTTGTATTTACTATAGTAGCACCGTCACTCCTGTAATAAAACGCGTGATGGGAAAGAGAAGGGGAGGGAAAAAGAAAAGCTCTTTTTCATTATTAGAACGAGATGCTTTGGAAACTTATCTCTCGTACTATCATTATCTGGCTAGCGAGGCTTGCTTTGGTCCAGATTCCAATGATAAAGGTAACAGTGGAGCAATCCAAATCGACAGTAGAGTTAGGAAGTCATTTGAAACTCAGACAACTTGGATATCTGACCACGAATTCCCATCATTGTCTGAAGAAAATGTTAGGAGACCCTATCTTGAAATGCCAGATAGCTTAGAAACAAAAGAACGTCGTATTCTCTATGAACTTTGCATTTATGTCGGGCTCTATCATACTGGAGCTGGTAAGAAGTTTTCCAATCGTTATGCTGTCATATCTGTTCATCCACATGGATTCGATCAAGTTCCTGATTTGGAAGTACCACTTGAATTCCCTGTGTTGACATGTAAACCCTGGTATTACCGGAATGATCACATTTCCTCAAGCGATGCTCTTGAATCTTGCAATCGAAGTAGAGAATATGTGAAAGATGAAACAAAAACGATGACGAGAATTATTGAAGATTACATGGCTTATCCGTATCAATGTGTCCGAGATGATATAGATACAGTTCAAACATTGTCAAATCCACCTCCCTTCGAACATCGACGCACTTCATTTATTGTAGATACAAAAGAGAAAATGAATGAATTGCTTCAGGAATTGAAATCTGATCAAATAACTGAATTAGCATTTGATCTCGAGGCACAC
>Ga0213868_10005106_pt1 | contig 11857 bp, 9 predicted proteins | sample PICome_9_FD_160087 | JGI IMG/M metagenome (GOLD analysis project Ga0213868, IMG submission 160087) | Coastal seawater microbial communities near Pivers Island, North Carolina, United States - PICO127 | ecosystem: Environmental > Aquatic > Marine > Coastal | place: USA: North Carolina | collected...
TCTTTTGATGTGTGACGAAAATAAAAAAAGATACCAAGAAAAAGAAAAAGTCTGCGTCGCACCTCTCGCTCTTTGTTCTCTTTTAAGATACACGATACATTCTGAAAGATGGTAAACCGTAGTTTAGATCCTATCTTCTATGTTCAAAACGATATTCACTTTCTATTCCAGAACCATTTGTACAATGAATAATGTTAATGAATCATTATTGTCTTGGACATACTATGAGAATATATGAAATATGGAACTCATGAATATCTATTATTGTTCAAACATGGTTGAGAACCTTTTTTTGGCGCCAAAATCTATGGACGCTTCGTTGAAACAGCCGACAGCGAAAGCCCGAATAGTGTAGCCGGTAGCCGAACCTCCACAAACAAATTCAGTAGACAGAGTCATACGCACACAGCCACTCTCCCAGGAAGAAAGAAAGAAAGAAAGGAAGGAGTAGTCTTATCTGTACAGTTCACGTGGAAGAAATTTGCAAATAGATTCAATCGTTTTCACTGTGGAGCTGAAATCCATATCCGATTGAGAGTCAAGTTCAAAATCCTAAAACAAATTCCCCCAAAATGTCTGCCACCCTTTCATCTCATCCTACACTCACACCCAATCTAAATACAACCTTACGTCCCAATGCGACTCCAAAACCATCGTTATCCCTAGCCAGGTCACTGACACACTTGTCACCAGCCACACTCTCCACCATGGACCCCTTTAAACTTTTCCTCGAACAACTCGGAACCAACCACGCCGAAACTCGAGTAGATGCCATGCGTCGCCTCTTCGTCGTTGCAAATGCCATTGGGCGCGATCAATGCCTTCAGAAACTCATCCCATTCTTAGATGCGCATGTTACCGAAAGGGCTGACCTAGCCATGGAATTATCGAACGCAGCCGCTGTGCCTACTGGTTCGGAGGAAGACGATGAAATTCTACTGATTCTAGCCGAACAATTGGGACAATTGGTGCTTTGTGGTCTCATTCCAGGATATAGAGCTCTTACGATAGTTTCGATACTGGAGAAACTTGCAGGTGTGGAAGAGACAGTTGTTAGGGACAAGGCGGTAGAATCTCTCAACAGTATTATTCCTGAATTATATGTAGAACATTTATCAGTGAAGGGAAAAGAAGAAGAAGAGGCAAGGATTCACTGTGTACGAACAGCTCCTGGTCTATTGCTGGCTATGGTGAAACGCATGGCCAATTCAGATTGGTTTACTGCGAAAGTGTCTGCTTGTGCCGTGCTTCCCATCGTCTATCAATTTTTCAATAATATGAAGTCTAACTCCACAGTTCCTCTTCCAGAATCACTTGGATTTGGTGATAGTGGTGGAACGGTAGAGGATACAAAGCAAGAGTTGAGACATTTGTACAAGATGTTGACGGAAGATGAAACTCCCATGGTAAGGCGTGGAGCAGGGAAGAACTTAGCCAAATATGTGGAAGCGGTTGCTACTTTGCCATATGGGAAAAAGGGATCGATAGGCGAGGCTATTGCGAGAGAAATGACCATTTCAAGTGGTTCAAAAGATGAGATTCTTGTGAAAAAGATTGTGACTTCGGAGCTGAAAAATAAGGTGGCCACGTCAGTTGTACCTCTTTATCAAGCACTCTGCGCGGATGAACAGGACAATATTCGATTGCTTGCTGTTGGTAGTAGTGGTAGTATTGGATGCAGTCTTGGTTTGGATGCGTCCTTGACACGAACTATGGTTTTACCATATGTGAAGAATGGGGCTGCCGATTTGTCATGGTAAGTAATTTTTATCCTAGTGTGTATTTGTCGTCATTCACAATGGTATCATCTATGTAACATACTAAACATTTTGCGGATTCTTAGGAGAGTACGGAATAATATTGCAAAAGATTTTGCAATAGTGGCACAAGCGATGGGATTCCATGAAGCATCGCACAAGTCTGATCTGTCAGAAGTGTTATCAATTTTTGCCTCCCTTTTACAAGACTACGAGGCACAAGTTCGTGCGTCTGCCGTGGAAAACATAGCTCGCATGACACAACTTGCAGGAGTCCAGCTTTTTAAACAATATATTGCCCCCTATTTACGAAATCTAGCAGACGATCCTATTGTAGAGGTCCGTACCAAGCTAGCACAAACTATCATGGACTGTTGCGATGAAACCATCTGTTCCTCAATGAGTGATGAGATTATCCTTGAAGACTTCAAACCTTGTCTTGAAAGCTTACTTGGTGATGAGTTTGCAGAAGTGCAACTACACATTTTGTCGAAATTGAGCCGTGTCACGCGTTTGTTAGATAAGATGGATGTCGTTGTACAATCCATTCTAAATATGAGTAAGGCGTCCAACTGGCGCGTCCGAGAAGCTGTTGGTTATTTGCTACCTCATTTAACAGAAGCTATGGGTGTGGAATTTTTCGAAACTCAGTTGTTCGAGAATATTTGGATGAAATTGTTGATGGATCAGGTTGCAGACGTAAGGACTTCATGTGTATCTGGAATGTCAAAACTGCTATCAGTCACCGGATCTGAATGGATCATGCTGTCTTTAATTCCACGCTACGTATCTATTTACAATCAATCGAAATCATACTTGACAAGAATTACTATATTAAGGTCTATGTCCAAGTTAGCATCAGATAGCAATGTCGCCGAAGAGGATCTTGTCCAAGAAGTGGTAAACATTTTACTGAAAGGACTGACTGAGGACACTGTTGTGAATGTTCGGATAGTTTCTGCGAAGGGATTCGAAGAAATTTCAGAAAGTGTAAGTCAAGCCATGACGAAGGCAAAGATAATTCCCGCGCTTCAGCGATTAGTTGCTGAAGATCCTGATGAGGATTGTAAGTTCTTTGCCCAACATGCCATAGATACATTGGGGAAATAGAAATGACAATCGAGACATCGCAACAAAACTTAACCGAGAAGATAGTTTTGCGTTTCTGAGTCCAGAGTTTCGTTCTGTGCATAAAATAGTCAAACATAGTTTTTGATATTCCTTTTTTATCCCATACCCTTGCAATAAGCCCTCTGAATGATTAGAAATATCTAGATGGAACTCTACTTCTATGAAGGATGGCATCGACTCCTCAAGCCCGTACGATACGTATGAATATTTCATGTACAAGAAAACTTGGAAATATCTTGAAAAGGAATGAATGCTCCAATTCATTGAGGGAGGACGAGTTACTATTCTTATCATTTTTAAAATACGGAGGATGTGATTGATGAGAAATATTTCAGGATCATATGAAGGATGCAGTTACTAGAGGAAGAACTTCACACCATGGGGCACGTGATTGCTTTAGGGAAATGATTGGTAAGGAGGTATGTAATGTACATCGCGAGTTGGATACTCAAATGAGACGGCCCTTGATTGCATGTGCCGTACAGGCAGGATCATCACGAAGATCAAGATAAGCTCACACGAGCCATGACAACTATTCAGGTGCCGGTTGATGTCTAAAACAATATAATTTCTTTATTTTGCTTGAGGATGCTTTGATCTTAGTTTGCCGACGAGTCCTCATTGTTAGCCTTATCTTCAATCTCACCCATGACGGTCATTTCGGTTGCATCGTCAGAGCATTTCACTAATTGTTTCAGTAAATCATCAGCATCAAACGATCCCAAATCACCGAGCTTACGACTACGAACTGCTAATTTATTTGTTTCCATCTCCTTCATTCCAACCACAGCCATAATTGGAATGCGCCCTTTTTCTGCGTTACGAATTTGCTTCGCAAGACGTTCCCTTCCAGGGTCAACTTCAATACGAAGTCCCATTTTTTTACCCTTGGCTGCAATGTCATGACAGTAGTCAACAACCGCATCAGTTACAGGAAGCAATTTGAGTTGGGTAGGCGTCAGCCAAAATGGAAAGTCTCCTGCAGTATTTTCGACCAAAATGCCAAAAAAGCGTTCGATTGATCCAAAGATGGCACGATGAACCATGATAGGCCTTTCCCTTGTCCCTTCCTTAGAAACATATTCCAAATCAAATCTTTCAGGCAAGTTGAAATCACATTGAACAGTAGAACACTGCCAAGTCCTTCCAATCGCATCACGAATCTTTAGATCAATTTTGGGTCCATAGAAAGCCCCACCACCTTCATCAATACCGTATTCCCATCCTTTGACTTTCAAAGCACCTTCTAGTGCAGCGGTAGCAGCATCCCAAATCTTATCAGAACCGACACTCTTTTCAGGCCTAGTGGATAACATAATATCATATTTGTCAAATCCAAACCTAGACAAAATTTTCTCCGTCAAGTCCAAGACATTCACAATTTCATCTTGAAGTTGTTCGGGAAGACAAAAAATGTGCGCATCATCTTGAGTAAAACCTCTAACTCTCATGAGCCCATGAAGAGTTCCAGAACGTTCATAGCGATAAACGGTTCCGAGTTCTCCCCACCTAAAAGGCAAATCGCGATAGGAACGAAGTTGATCCTTGTACATGAGACAATGGAATGGGCAGTTCATTGGCTTAATTTGATATTCTTCATTTTCAACTTCCATCTGGTCAAACATGCCTTCTTTGTAAAAATCAAAGTGTCCGGATGTCTTCCATAGATCGATATTAGCAATATGAGGAGTGTAGACAACTTCGTACCCATTATCGATGTGAGCCTCCTTCCAAAAATCTTCAATTTTGCGACGAATCGTAGATCCTTTAGGATGCCAGAATACAAGACCTCCTCCTGCTTGTTCCTTTGAATCAAGTTAAACCGACGATTGAAATGAGTGAACATGGATTTTCCAATCACCTAAAAACGATACAATGTGAGACTACGTACCTGAATACTGAACAAATCCAAAGCTTTTCCAAGAACACGATGGTCTCTCTTCTTTGCCTCTTCAACAATCTTTTTGTACCTTTTCAATTCAGACACATCTTTCCAAGCAGTGGCATAAATCCTTTGCAACATTTCTCTCTTTTCATCACCTCTCCAATAAGCTCCTGCAACACTTTGCAACTGAATTGCCTTCTTTACCAACTTTCCAGTACTTTCTACATGTGGACCAGCACAAAGATCCCACCATTCATCTCCAATATGATAAATCGTGATTGGCTCTGTCTTGATGCTATCTAAAATCTCCAACTTAAAAGGTTCACCCAATTCAGTGATTCTTCTCTTTGCCTCTTCTCGCGACACTTCTTCTCTGCGAATCTCATAGTCTTTTGAAATAATTTTATCCATTGCCTTCTTTACTACATTTAAATCCTCCTCAGTTAATTTTCTACTTTCAACCTTCTCTCCGTTTTCATCCACAGTTTCAGGAAAGTAGAAATCATAATAAAATCCATTATCAATCCAAGGACCGATGGTAACTTGAGCTTCTGGAAAGGTTTGTTGAACAGCCATAGCCATTACATGTGCACTAGTGTGTCTCATTTTTAACAACTCTTCGTCGTTTTCATTGGTAGGAAGTGGTGCTGAAATATCTTCTTCCTCTTCCGTTTTAGACTCCGCTACTGTTGCAAATCTACGAGTTGATAGTGCTCCTGTGCTAATTGATGGAGATACTTTATAATTTCTAGTCTTGACTAAACTCCGAGTAGAAATACCACTGAACGAAAAAGCGGCGATGGGACGAATGAACATACCCGAGTGAATGAGATTTCCTCCCAACCTGGCGATTGATATGAAATAGGACATGCTTGCAGCCGAGTAGAGCTTCATCTCTATTTTGTTTCCCTAGGATTTGAGATATTTAAGGAAGTGAAATTACTAGTGTTGAAGGTTGAAGTGATAGATTTACCTGGAGTATCTAAGTAAGTAGGTTTCTTCACTTCATGTTTGTGTTTTCTTGATTGACAGCTCACAACGAACTGATGGATGGTTGAATGAGTTGGTGCGTACGAATAAATACCTACCTCACAAGGTCAGTATATCCATGTAGCATTTTATTTTATTTTAGGCTTACTCTACCGATTCAAGCGTTTGGATAGCAACTCTTCTTTTCTTCTTCGAATTGCCTCGATATCTGCTTGTATCCTTTCTCGTTCTTGTGAAACTGACGCACTTGTACTCTGATGAGTCGGCGTCGAATGGAAAGCTCTTTCGTTTTCGATCTTTGTCATTCGAGCGCGGGCAGCTTCCAAGAGATGAGAAGGAACAGTAACAGATGAACTCTTAACACTTTTTCGTTTTGATGTATCTTCTTCGTCATTTGCATTTTTAAGGGTCGTAAATAAATTACACTTCTTCATCTTTTCCTTTGATTGAAAGGTTACAAAATCACTACCTTTTCGACATTCCTTAGCCTCCAGTTCATCCAAGACACTTTTGGCGGAAGAAAATCCAACATTAAATATCTTTTTTTGAGAGATAGATCGAACATCATCCACCCCCCGAGAATCCGATGATGTAAGAACAAGATCAGTGTCATACATTGGACCTAGATCTTCAAAATCATCATCTTCCAAGTTATAGTTGTGTGTCATTTCATTTGTTGCAAACTGTCTAAACGATTGATACTTTACATCACGGATAGCTCTTGAGACGGAAGAATCTTCTTGAGCCTTGATGACATTCGAAGGATTTATGCAATAGTCGCATGTTTTGCGGCAAGTTAACTTTGGGTCGATTTCTTCGCCGAAATGTTTCAGTAAAAACTGTCGACGACAGCATTGCATCATACAATAATCTACCATTTTTTGAAGATCCTCCAAATTACGATCGTCAGCTTGCTGTAAAGGATTTTTTGATTTTTTAGCCTTGTCTTCTGCTGCTTTTCTGATCAAGAAAGCGTACCTAGATGCTTCATCATTCGAAAAATATAATACACTTTTAGCTTTTAACATGTCTCTTCCTGCTCTACCAGATTCTTGATAAAAAGCCTCAACTGACTTTGGCATACTCCAATGAATGACATATCGGACGTGGGCAAGGTCAATGCCCATTCCAAATGCGACAGTAGCAATCGCAACTTTTATCTGCCCAGCTGTCCAATTCGTTTGAGTTTCATTCCTTTGTTTCTTTGTCAGACCTTGTGAATCGAAGAAACAATTAGTTGGCAACGGTTTCGCTCATGATTGGAACCCACAAGTTCAAACTATATTCATACAAAAGAAGCACTTACCAGCATGATACGAAGCAGCAGGGATACCAATATTTGTTAACATGGAAGCAATATGCGCCGTATCTTGTCGTTTATGTACATAGATGATCCCACTACAGGGAGTGTTACTCTGATCTGCCTTTTCATGCTCGGCCTTGACAATCTTCATTACATCTTGCAATGCAAGGTTGTCGCCGCCAAGAGAATCTTTATACCTCACTTCATAATGAATATTTTCTCTATTAAAGGTACTTTTGTGACATACTTCTCCATTTGTCATTCTCAAGACTGATCGAATATCATCAATTACTTTCTTAGTTGCAGTAGCTGTGCATGCCATACATGGCATAGCAGGGAATGAATCCCTCAACCATGCTAAATTTCGATAGGCGGGACGAAAATCGGACCCCCAAGTACTCACACAGTGCGCTTCATCAATAGCGAGTAATGACAGTTTGTTATGTTGATAAAGGTTCGTAAGAATATTTCGAAACCTATTCGTTTGTAATAACTCTGGTGTGCAATACAGTAACTTGATTGGTTTATGAACTGGTGGTGCAAAATTCAATTTTTCTTTCTCTGCTTGAGTCTTGGATGTAATCCCCTGTAGTCGTTCAATGACAAGTTGATTTTCTTTTTCAGATTGCGACGATGAAATGAAAGCAGCCTCAATACCCTTACGCTTTAAACTATCTACTTGATCAACCATGAGTGCAATCAAGGGACACACAACTATAGATATACCTGGAAGTACCACCGCCGGTAACTGATAGCAAAGAGATTTACCACCTCCTGTTGCCATGATAATAATTTGAGATTGCCCTCGAAGTGCACATTCTACTGCTTTTGGTTGAAGGTTACGGAGCGAACTGATACCAAATGTGCTACTTAATGTTTTCATGGCCTTATTGTACAAGTGCATGTAGTTCAAATTGTTCGATCCTAATGTTGAATTATGCATTTGAATTTCTTGCGCTTTAACATGATTCTCATCAATATGATGGTATTTTGTATCTGAGAACAGCATGTCGTTAGAACTTTCTGCATCCAATGACAAGTCACAATGTTTCGAATCCGTTGAATTTCCCGTTTGGTTTCTTTTCCTTTTCTTCGGAACATCACTGGATGCACGTTTCTTCTCTTTGAGAATAGAAACAGGATCAATCGAATTCCCGAAAAGAGTCTTTTGTACTTTCCCCTTGATTTGTTCCACATCATGCTGTGCTTCTGATATCTGACTTTGATTCATGGTTCGTCTTTTACGAGCTGAGAGGGTAGACGCTGGAACGACTTGAACATCATCATCATCACTGTCAGAATGATCCTCACCCGTCAAATCAATCGTGTATGACTTGGTAGTATTTGTATTTTGCGGTGGTCGATATGAAAGAGGTCCTTTTTGCGACAGACAGGCATTGCATCTATTTTGTGATTTCGAGTTCGATAGAGTACACGTTGAACAAATCCATTCATCGTTATTTCCTTGTGTTACTGACATATGATGTTGCTGACTGGATGTCGACATCTTATACCAACTATTTGGAACTCATATATAAAGTAGATAGAGGGACAAGAAGAAAAGGTGTTCAAAATTCAAACGCCAAACGGATACTACTTGAAAAACACACATTTATCTTATTATCCAAACTTTGTTGTCCTTCGACTTGTTCGAACATACCCATACCACATACCACATACCACATATCAAATCAACAAGAAATGACAACTTCGCTGAAACTAGGTATCTAACAACCAACGATTTTGCAATACTATTTGATGTATCTATTTAAATGCTCCTGTCCATCTTTGCTTTCGTCTAAGCACGGTGATCGTAACGTCGAATGTTAGCGTGTTGACTATTTCAGCAAATTGTTCTGGCTTTATGAGTTTGTCACATTTGATATCATTGATGGAAAGTATATGATCCGTTTCTCTCAAAACCGTAAACGAAAATGGACTTCCCTTCTTTATCTTATGAATGCATAAAACTCCCCAAAACCAAACTTCCATACCCATCTCTTCATAAGTCATATCTGGTCTTGGCTTGATGATTGTACTTTGAACTAAAACATCATCACCGAATTCTTTGTTAGCTGTCGCTATGGACAATACTCCTTCCTTCTCCATGCATTGTGTCATTCGTTGAAATGCTAGCTCTGCGTTTAGACTTGGACCAACCTTATGACCATTAATCGATTTCAAGCAATCTCCATTCTTGATGCGACTGAGGCAAATGACTCCTCCTAGATTACTTACAAGAATCCGAGGCTTAGATTTTGATCTTGCTTGTTTACCAATGTAGTCCTGGCTTTGCTCCAATTGGATCGACCAATCCAAATCCTCTGTGGTCTTAAAGAATGTAATATCCTTTAAAAATGCGTCATTCAATCTCAAAATTACGGAACCCATGGAAGATGCCAAATCTGTATTAGCGATGGAAGGAGGACCATTACGATACGAATTGGATAACATGGCAAGTGAATCCATTTCTACAATTACTTGAGGATCAAGCGATGCAGTAGGTATACTATTATCTACAGGAAAACTATCTTCGGCCTCATTTGAAAGATCACTTGATTTTGAATCAGAAAGATCATCTGATAAGCGCTGAATATCTGTTTCTCCCATGAGTTTGCGAACTCAATCGTTATGAACTGTACTAATGGAAGAACGAACAACCGTGTGTTCTTTTCTTCTCTGTTTGTTTAAGTAGATTCGCAGCAAGATTCGGGATTCGGATGCTCGTATCGTATCCAAACCTCTAAAATATCCAACTAAATTAGACCAAATCGAAAAATGAAGAATCCTATTTCAAAAAATGTCGGCGTGCGCAACCCATCCACTATTTATTTTTAGAATTATATATTATTGATCATTCGTTTTATCATTCTTGGAGTTTCTCCACATCACACTCAATTCCTTCATAACCTCCTTTTGTTCGATTTTCTTACCTTTTGACTCTTTTTCTAACCTCGCTCGTACAGACGATGAATGTTGTTGAACATACAAGCTAAAACCAGAGGCTTCTCTTTTTTTCTTGGGAACAATCTCAGATGAATCTTTCGACTTGACTTCAATTTCGATCAATTTGCTTTTACATTTTCCACAAACGTGTCTATCAACATTGACACTATTACTGTGGCGTTTGATGATTATTCGGCAATCACTATTTGTACATGCCCATGCATACTTGTGTGTATTTGTGACATACGAGTGGGTAGTACTAACAGTAATTTCAGGAATCAACTTCATTGCAACTTTGGACCACTTTTTGAAACATGCCCCATGCGGAGGTTTGGTTACGCCATCTACTAAAAAGGCAGCAGCATGACAAAGTTCATGCATTAAGGTTGACCTTAATCGTTGTTCATCGTCAATCAATTTGGAACTCAGTTCGATAGAAGCTAGACGAGATTGAACTCCATTGGTAGTACGTGTTTTAAGTCGCGTCAGACCAGCAGTGCTGGTCAAACGAGGAACGTATGTGACTTGTACTGATTCTAGTGCTCCTTTGAATACTGTTTTGTCAAACCACTGCTTTGTAGCCAAGGTAATTGCATCTCTGTTTCGTTTGAAATGAAGTTTGTCTTTCTTTGATGATTTCTGAGGTTTGTCACTACCCAGTGCTTCGTCAACAAGTGATTTTGTATCATAATCACTCTCATAGTCAGATTCATCATCATCATCATCAAGAATGATGATGGTATTTTCCTGTGCCATGATGTCATCGTCTGAAACAATTGATTCGTCTTCTTCTTCATCTTCATCATCATTCCATTCTACTTCACTTGAAGACTCATCCTTGCATTCTGATGGACGGGTCATACTATTATCATGTAATGAAGGACTGATTGTAAGCTGACTCATATCGAGACCCAAGTCACTTTCATTTAGGTTTTTCGATGCTTCTGAACTACTGGTAGTATGGTCGTCCTCATCCTCTACTCCTAAATGCGATATATTAAAGGCAACAATGGTACTTCCTCCAGAAGAAGAAGAAGAAGAAGAAGAAGAAGAAGATGAACTCTGAAAGTTTTCTTCTTCTTCATCATCATCATCTTCTCCAGAAGAAGCGTACTGTAATGTTCTTGCTTCCTGAAAGTGTGATTTTCTGACAGATCCCAAGGAATGTATTGGATCTGTTACTATCCTTTCTTGATCAACTGATTCGTCTTTCTCTTCTTCATAAATTGGATCCACACATCCTTCACATCCAATCATATCACAACATGCATCAACTTGAAATGTAATAGATTCTTTATTTGCAATGGCTGACATGAAATCATTATTCGTCATTCTTCCAATATGTTTAGCTTGTTGTTCCATTGGATCCGAGTTAGGATCTAATGTTTTCATTACACTTGGATTATTCCGAAAAGACTTCATTTCTTCCAATACATCTTTATCAGACGAAAGCATTTTCCACAGGGTATGGTACTGAGGGAAGGAATCATATCGTTCTTGAATGGTCTCATTGCGAGTAGAAGTATTGTTCCGTTCTTCTTGGTTCTCTTTGTTTAGGATGTTCTCTTGATGAATCATAAAGGTGGACATGTGTTCTCGGCGAGTATAGTGGAGCATGCAAAGGCTACGAGGAAATCTACTCGTAGATTGCATTCAAATAATATATGTGAAATGTGAGGAATGAGATGAAACATGAAACTCGGTGGGCGGTTTGAACATTGAAAACCACAAATCTAACGGTGTAAATCTCCTTGATTCGACACGGATTCGATCTCCTTCATCCGATACGGATTTAAAGTCGTGTCAATTTCACTTGAAGACACGACACACGACAAACGACAAAGA
>Ga0213868_10005111_pt1 | contig 11849 bp, 5 predicted proteins | sample PICome_9_FD_160087 | JGI IMG/M metagenome (GOLD analysis project Ga0213868, IMG submission 160087) | Coastal seawater microbial communities near Pivers Island, North Carolina, United States - PICO127 | ecosystem: Environmental > Aquatic > Marine > Coastal | place: USA: North Carolina | collected...
AATGATATCAATCGTCTTTTTCTTCTTCATCATATCAAGTCATGTTATATTTACCTCCTTGGCGACCTCTGACGAAAAAATCACCATCAATTGCGGATCGTCCATCAAAATCAAGCACAAGGAATCAGGCTTTTTCTTGTTTTCGGATGCTGTACAATTTTCTCAAGGTTCCCAACAACAAGTAGTTACCTTTACCAAAGATTCAGCATCTGGATTAGTCTACTGGAACATTCAGCAAGGTTTTGGTAATTCTACGACATGTCCCACAGGGACACCGATTCAATGTGGAGATACGATTCGACTCCTACACACATCAACCAAGAAAAGATTACACTCTCATGACTTTAGATCCATGATTACAACAAGAAATTATCAAGTGAGTGCTTTTGGTGATACTGGACAGTACGGAGTGACGGGAGGAGATGAAGGGGACGATTGGGTTGTCCATTGCAAGAATCGATTTTGGTTGGAGGGAGAATCATTTCAACTCAAACACAAGACCACTGGTCGATTCTTGACTACTGCAAAATCGCGTCAGTATGATAATAATAATTGCCCAATGTGTCCAATTGTTGGTCAACTTGAAGCCAGTGCTACGAGTGATTTGAATCACTTGAATTACCTTTTAGTACAACAAGGAGTACATGTACTTGTGTAATCCAACGTTTACACGGAATATGACTCTAAATCTATAAATCTATCTATATATCTATATCAAGATCTGCTAAAACGATTTACTCATGATCCATGCTTACTTTTTTTGAACACATGCTTCACGTCATCCAAATCCTTTTGAAATTTGTTCAGCTCTCTCTTCCTTCTTTCCTGCTGCAATCCTTCTAACCCTCCCCACCGTTCTCTAGCTCTTTTTCGAATTTCATTTCTCATGTAAAGTTTCATTTTTGAAAATTTGGAATTCCTTGGATTGTCCTTTTCAATAAATGAGCATACGTCCAATGTCCCTTGTGGCAAACAATATTTCTTCATAGCTTCCGTTGCAGTTACATATGGAGAAGCATCTATTTCAAAGTCTTCCAATGGCAAATTATCTTCTATTTGTTGTTGTTGTTGTTGTTGTTGTTGTTGTTGTTGTTGTTCTAGTATTTTCTTCCTACGTTCCAGTGCCTGTTCCCTATTCCTCTTAATTCGTTCCTTCTGTTCATCCGTTAAAGTATTTCCATCCTTCGACCCTTCTTTGACAAGTTGAGATTCATTTGAATCATTTGTTTCTTTCTTCATTATAAAATTAGCATGCATTAGACAGAAGACCGATCTACGTCGTCGGATGCACCGAAATAAATGTGAGCGGCTCGAACTGCCACAAAATAGATTCCAAGTTTTCCAAAGAATTTACCGATGACTTTTACTTTTGACTGACTGTTTCCACTAGTGCTATCTCCGTCTGGTTTAAGTACGAACATGATACTCTTAGTGATGTTACGGAAGATGGATAGTGTACAAGATGTTGAACAATAATGGGCAATGTAAATCGTACCAATTCTATCTTGGAATTTCGTTTCAGTTTATTTTTTTTTCTATGTGGCTCTCAGGATACACCATGATGGGATGGGATACAATAGTTCGCGCGTAAAAACTGGATGTGACAAGTGGAAGAGCGAGAGACCTAAAAAACCAAACTCTCTCTGAACAAGGTGCATCTACGCGTAGAAAAACACATCAAGTGGTTTGGCGTTGTTGTTGCTGCGACTACCTTCCTCCATACAATAACAATACAGAGACAGACACGCAGTTCGTGTAACTTCAAATTATAATGGTTAAGCTTTTCACTATCGTATCGGCAACATGCGTAGCTTACGCAGGAGCTACAAGAATCAATTTTGAAAATGGAAAATCAGTAGCCTTTCTTGCAGCAACTACCTCTGCTACCCGAGGAGGAAGTGATGTGTACGATGTTTCTCCCTCTCTAGATGAAATCAAAGCTAAAGCTAATAAGAAGGTGAGTAACCTGATAGTTTTCTTAGGGAAAACAAGTAAATGATTTCGTTACTTTTAAAGTATCGAAAGTCAAAAACGATATATATATATTATTGAGAGAGTGTGTTAACTCATATTTTATGATATCCATTGTTTGAATCCATATATTGTACAAACAGATTCAAGAGCTTCGTGTAAAAGTCATGGATGAGGCAACCATTGTAAGTGACTTTGGAGCAAAGGCAGATGCAATCTGCAATCAAGCCCTCGAGGCATATGCACAAAACTCTGGAGTGGACGCATCAAAACTTGCTGAACTTGAAGCATCCCTTGATGCACCCCTCCAAGTGCTTTACCTCCGTCAACTCGCTCTTTTGCGTGAACAAGCACTTGAATCTTACAGATCAGCATCACGTGTCTCTGAAACATCGGATTATGAGGCCATGCTACAAGCCGATGCTGCATTCACTTCTGCAGCACAAGCTGCTACTCGTGAGGGATCCAATTGGGATTTTGCAGCAGAACGCTCTCATCTACAATCAATCATGAATGATATCGCTAGTACACGCAAAAAGCTCATGGATGTACAGATGAAGTCATCTGAAAAGCAAAGTACAGCCATGGCATTTTTGCAACAACAGCAACAAATGATTCAGCAACTCCAGATGCAGCTTTATGGACAGAGTAGTCCATGGAATTTGGGTGCCGCCTACAGAATTCCAGATACCAATTTTAACATTCAAGGAAGTTATCAACAGGGAAGAGCGAATGTACAGTTGAGCTGTGTTCCTGACGAGTATGCTGGTATGCTTGGTGCCAACGGATTTACAAATGGTGTTGGACCTGGAAATCTTGGTCTGAGTTTGAATATTAGTCTTTAAAAGTGTATGAGCGTACCAATTTAGTAGAATTCAATGACGGTTTGTCATCTCCAAGGGCGAAGATTGAACAGAATGGTGGACGTTTCGCGATGAAATCATCGATTTCATCTCATGACACTATCTTATTCGATTAACATAAGTATTATCATTCTTTTATATACTTTTTCGATATATATATATATACTTTGATACATGTCTTCTTATGCGTGTCTCTTGTACCTCGTAGGTCGTAGGTCCAAGAGGTGCCACATGTGCTCAAATAAAACTACTCGTTACCGTACTTATGTATTTCTTCCCAAACTAGAAAAGATTCCATCCAACTCAAAAGATAACAAGACTCATTTTTTCACACAACCAAGGCGCCATAATTTCGTTGTCATTTTGACTATTTTCAAAATCGTATCTACATCCCAAGTGGACATATATTCATTCGTATTCAAGAACGGTAGAGATTGAAGTAATTAGTGTAGATCGAGATTCAATATGTCAACCACTGCGAAGAAACAAGGAACTCTTTTTTCCTTTTTTTCAAAAAAGAAACCTTCCGAAACGTCTGATGCTCCCAAGGAGGCAAAGGAAAAAGTAAAAGTGAACAAAGCTTCATCTGAATCTATCGCAAAGACTCCACCTGTTGCATCATCTAATGTGTTGAGTAACCCTCAAGCAGATTTACTAGCAAGCATTACAGTTGGTTGTACCCTGAGTGTTTACTGGCCAAACGATGATGAATATTATACTGCCAAGGTCACTGCGAAGAAAAATACCCATTCTAATACAAATATATTCACTTTACTCTACGATGATGGAGAAGTTGAAACCTTGGATCTGACGAATGAAAAGTTCAAACTTGTGAAGAAACCAAATGCAAATGGCGGTTGTGACGACGATGATGAAAAGATTGGTATGAGGAAAAAGAGCAATAATACCCAATCGTCTAAGAAAAGACGAATTCTTGAAGAGAGCGACGAGGAAGAGTTTGAATTTGATGATGATGTAGTAGACGATGAAGTGTCTGATAATGATGAATCTGAGTTTGAGGAAACAAACGAAGACGAAGATGAAGACGAGGACATGGATGATTTTGACCCAACTGATGACGAAGAGGAACGTCCCAGACACAAACGAATTGCAACCAAAAAAGCGCAAATCACTGCTGTCAAGAGTCCAAATCTTGCTCTATCAGTTTCCTTTATCACCCCACCTCCAAAGAAGGCCAAGATTCAACTATCATCCGCAACTTCCAAATCAAATGCTTTTACAGCTTTTGCTAGTGGATCTAAGAATGAATCTGATGATTCTAACTTGAATCGCAAGGTTACTCCCACTCAGAATAAATCTCCTGCTACTTTATCCTCTACACCCTCTTCAAAAGCACCAATGCCGCTTCAAGGTGTTGTGAATCCAGCTGGATCACACTATCACAATCACTACTCGTTTCTTCAGCCATCGAATATTCGCGATGCACAAAACCGTCCAATGTCCCATCCTGAATACGACCCAAGGACATTAAAGGTAGACGGACAAGAAATCGAGAGAGTAAATGGTTCGAAGTTGACCCCTGCTGCTCAACAATGGTGGGACATTAAATCTCAATACGCTGACACGTTGCTACTTTTTAAAACTGGAAAATTTTATGAAATTTTTCATATGGATGCTGATGTCGCTGTCCAAGTCTTAGGTTTTACTTACATGAAAGGACCTATAGCTCATGCTGGCTTTCCTGAGATTAGTTACGGAATCTTTTGTGAAAAGTTGGTTCGAGCCGGTTACAAGGTTGCACGAGTAGAACAAACAGAAACACCTGAAATGTTGAAGGAACGAAAGCAGAAAACTAAATCCGGCAAGAAACCTCAAGTTGTTGCTAGAGAGGTGTGTAGTATTGTGACTGCTGGTACTAGAACCTTTTGTTACATGGATGACGTATCGGTTTTAGATTCCATCGAGTCAGGAAATACGAATCAAGATGGTTTTGGGCCACTCTTAGTTGTGAAGGAAACAATATTAGAGCAGGACTCTTCCTCTCAAAATAATAGTGAAGACGAGTCACCAACGCCAGTATGTGAGTATGGTATCACTGTTATAGATGCTGCGACTGGTGTCATCACTCTCGGTCAATTCGCAGATGATGTATTGAGAAGTCGTATGAGCACTCTTATTACCAAGTTTAGACCAAGCGAAATATTATTTGAGAACGGGCCATTCGGTGCAAGTGAAACCCTCAAGTCACTGCTGAAATCTATCAAGAATACAATGCTGCCAGCTTGTGTGATAGGTCATGTCAATTGCAAAGAAAGCTTTCCCAAGTCAACTGCTGTTGATGATAAAATTCGATCTGCCATGCAACGTCATAAATCAATTATTCAACCTTGGAACGTCGATGAAACCTTGCAAGAACTTCATAGGCGAAAATACTACCCCCGCGAATCTCGAAGGGATGCTGGAGATGAAGGAATTGGGAGATGGCCCCAAGTGCTCAAGGCATGTGTGGAAGGCCAAGCAGACCTAGCTCTTGCATCTTTTGGAGCTGCCTTGTTTTATCTTCAAAGAAATCTAATTGATCATGAAATTCTTAGCATGGGGGTTGTGAAGGCTTACATCCCTCCTGATCCAGGAATGTCTTCAAATGATTCGAGATCTTGTTCATATTCGACACCACTGAACGAACTAGCTTCTCACGAGCAACGAGTTGAAGACGGAATTGAAACTATGATGCCTAATAATAGATCAAACGATGTAAAGTTTTCTTCTGTTGAATGCGATCCTTGTACAGAAAACGAAATTAATCACATGTCTTTGGATGGAACCACCATTGCCAATCTGGAAATATTAGCCAATTCTCATTCAAACACAATCGTTGGGAGCCTTTGGTCAAAAATTAATTATACGAAAAGTCCATCTGGAGCACGACTTCTTCGAGCTTGGTTACTTAGGCCTCTTTTCAAAAAATGTGACATTGACCGCAGAGCTGATGCAGTTCAGGAACTAGTTACTGGATCTGCATCTGCTGCTATGTCAGAAGCCCGAAACGTATTGGCAAAATGTGGCGACATTGAACGATTGCTGAGTAGGGTTGCGGCGATGGGTGGAAACGGGCACATTAAAGAAGACAATTACCATCCCAATGAAAGGGCAGTATTATATGAATCAGCCACACATACAAAGCGAAAAGTGGGCGACTTCAGTAAACTCCTCTTTGGATTACGCGGAATTTCTCGTATTCCTGAGATTTTTGATGGTTTGGAACTCGGTAGTGATCTGCTGAAGAGAGTAGTACGCACTACAGATGATGGCGGACTATTTCCAGTTGGGCTTACTGAGCAATTGGATTGGTTTTTTGAAAATTTTGATTGTAAAAAAGCTTCAAACGGCCTCTTTGAGCCTTCTCGTGGTATTGATGATGACTATGATGCCGCATGCGATGCTATCGACAGGATCAAAGCTGAACTGGAACAGTACAAAGATGAAATGTGCGTGAGCGTGCTGAAACCAAGTCATTCCGCCAAAAGAGAATGGAATTATGTGAACACAAAACCAGATTCGAAGGACAAATACCTTATTGAACTTCCTATCAACATTCAGGTTCCAAGTGACTTTATAGTCAAGGGGAAGCGAGGAAAGGGTATAAAGCAAGTAAATAAATACTCGACCCCTGTTGTTGAACGTCTCGTAACGGAACTTGAGAGAGCATATGATGCGTTGGCAGAAGGCAAATCTCGGGGAATGCAATTGGTATTTGCCAAATTCGATTCCATGCGATCACTTTGGACATCGGCTGTTCAGGCATCAGCTATGCTCGATGCGCTGGGAGCTCTTGCATTAGCATCATCGAAGAGCGGATATTCACGCCCTAATATTATTGATTGTCCTTATGATTCCCACCCAATCATGAATTTTAGTCAAGGTAGACACCCATGCGTTGATATAACACATAGTGGCAACGATTTCATCCCAAATGATTTGGCCTTGGGAGGTGATAACGGATCAAGGATTTTGCTGCTGAGTGGACCTAACATGGGTGGTAAATCTACTCTGCTACGTCAGACTTGCCTCATTGCAATCTTAGCACAGATTGGATGCTTCGTCCCAGCTGAAGAATGTACAATGACGCCATTTGATCGAATTTTCACTCGCCTTGGTGCTTCTGACCGAATTTTGCTTGGCCAGTCTACGTTTTTTGTCGAATTAGCGGAGACAGCAGCTGCGTTAAGAGGTGCGAAGAGACGAAGTCTTGTTATTATGGATGAGCTGGGCCGTGGAACATCGACATTTGATGGAACTGCTATTGCGAGTGCTGCTGTTAAACATTTGATTGAAAATAACAAATGCTTGACACTTTTTGCGACTCATTACCACTCTCTTTTGGAAGACTTTAAAAATGAACCAAATGTACGGCTTGGGCACATGCAATGCTACGTAGAGGATCAAAATGAAAATTCAGTCGAAGAACGAAATATAACTTTTCTCTATACTTTAGGTGAAGGGTCTTGCCCTAAAAGTTTCGGCATTAATGTAGCTCGCATTGCTGGCCTACCTGAAGATGTGTTAGAAAAGGCTAGAATCGTTTCTTCTTCCTTTGAAGCATTTATGTCAAGCTTGGATTCCCGTGCTGATAACGATCCAATTGCTTTGAAGAAGCGAATTGAAGAGGTTGCTTCCGCAGGTGACTGGTCATCTCTCGAAACAATATGGTTAGATATGCAATAAAGAGCGAAATATAAAACGATATACACGTTATTTTTTCCCTTCCAGTATTTAAGATTTAAAAAAAATTTACGTAAGTAGTTTCTCATATTTCCCCATCGTCGTTACTGTATTTTCGGCTTAATATCATGGCTTCCACTTTGGCAGCGGCCAAGTCCTCAGCCGCCCTGGCTGCATCCGACCTATTAAGAAGAGCCCCTGATTCAAACGCACGCTGTCTTCCTGTACTAAGAGACCGAGGAATTCCTCCACTCGAAGGAGGTCTTAATGGAATTGCAGAACTTGATCTTGGATACTTGGCCAAGTTATCTTGACTAGAATCCTTTGACACTTTGTTCAAGATTTCCTGCACTTTCTTTTGCGCAAAAGAAGTTGCATCTTCAGATGCTACTGAACCTGATCGTTTTGTAGATGACGCCAAGGCTTGGTTTCTCTTTTCAAGGAAACGATTCCAAGTCTCCGATTTTTGAGACCCCAGAGAAATGTCAGATTGAGTTTTTTTAACTTCAGAACCTTTGGGGATAAATGAAGTACCTCTACTTTTTTCTCTTATGGCTTGTAGGTAGCTGGCGGCAACAGAAGATTTCATTTGAGATTCGGCAACTTTGGTGGGGCTGTCTTCATGCACATTTTCTGGGTTCCCACAAAATGGGACATTTGAGAAAGAGGGGCGTTTGCGGTCCTTTCCAAGAGGAGAAGATCCACAAGAAGCTGAATTCTTCAAGAAATCTAAATGAGCCTGAGGCATTTCATTGCTGTCATCAAAAACGGGACCAGTACAGGCCTGTAAACGGGAGAGAAAAGACTCTTTCTTGGGGCGTGGAACAAAAGACGGAGCAGTAGATGTTGTGACTTCAGACATAGAGTCATTTACCTCTGATATTTTTGACTTAGTAGTTGGCAACACAAATGAAGGCGCAGCCTTTTCGGCATCCTTTCGCACATACATTTTTGGAGCCACCCCTTTCTCGAACTTAAATATAGAATCATCATCATTTAACTCTTTCTTTTTCACTACTTCAAAAGTAGAAGAGTCATCAGCCGAAGACACAAATAGTGTTGATGTTCTTTGTGCAGATGGATGTTTGGTCGGATCATTTTGATTCTTTAATTCAACTTTCTTTCTCCAATCCGTTGCCTTAGCAGCCACCGATGACGTCACAGAGGTAACTGAGCGATCCCCTTCATTTTCCGTCGGTCGCTTCAAAGACTTTAAACGGTTCAGATATTCTTGACCTTTCTCCAAGCTTGGTGTCGATGCACGTTCTTTTGTGTCAATATTTGTATTTAATGAAGACTCGATCACCTTGAATCCATCACCATTAGACAAATGCGTTTCCTCACCAGATGTATCAAAATCAAAAGACCTATGACCTTCGAAATCGTCATCATCATTCAGCTCTTGTTTGTTCTCATTTATAGGGACCATGTTTGGCTCATTTTCTTTCGAGCTGAAAGCCTGCCCAATTACGCCGCGGAACTTGGGCATTGCCTCTTTAATCATATCACCACCACCCGCGGCAGCATCTTTAACAATATCAGAGCTTTGACATCTTCCGATCCAATCAAAGACAGAAGGTTGCGCGAGATTTTGCGAGTCAGAAGAATGAAGTTCCTCACTTTCGTTAGTGAAAACATCATTATGACTATCTTGTGATAAATAAGAGGAGACAGCAGGCTTCTCAGACACAGTTTTCTTTAAACGCTGAATAGGACTATTTTCTTTTCTAGAAGAGCGATCCTCAGTATCATCGCTTTCCTCGTCCGAGCCTTCAGGAATAGCATCCTGAACCACTGATCGAAGGGTACCAATGTTATTCTGATAATCATCAGCAGTATCCTCCTTCAAATCAGTATCTTGACTGGCCAATGAAACCATTTCATCCCGATCTCTTTCCCACTCAGAAGGGAATGGTATTGTAACTGCATCCCTGCGATCAGCTGTACCATCAGAATCGTCTGTTGATTTGTTCTTTCTATTGTTCAAGGGGGGCTTGAGTTTACCAATCATTTGGATTTCCAATTCTTCTTCATCGATATAATCTACCCAGCCATGCTTGGGATCCCATTTACGATTGTTAGATGCTGCAGCTGCTTTGATACTCTCTAACCATCCTGCCGGTCTTTGAGTATCAGAAAGGTCGACTTTTCTATTCTTGGCAGCACCGCGGTGTCTCCTTCTTGTAGATGTACTCCAATTCGTTGCATTAGTGCCTGTAGTGTAGTGAGATTTACCGCTTACAACTGAAGCTCCATCTCCACCGACCATGACGCTACCCAATACAGAAACATCAGATGAATCGTGGTAGGGATCAAGCTTTAGCGAAGATAAGGGAGGTTTCGTATCATTACGGTCTTCGAACTCAAAGACATCACCATGGGGGAGCGATCTTGGTTTTGGGTCTGTCTTTAAGGAAACGAAATTCTCGTTTTGCATCTCTTCATCTTCTTCATCGTCGCCAAGCTGTTGAAAGTTACCTTTCTTCTTTCGACGGCCAACGGACAAGATACTTCCGGACGGCTTTAGACCGATCGCTTGGTTTGTATCTGAAAATTCGCCTTCAGTTTTACCAAGCCGATTGACGACTGGTGGTTCAACACCATCGTACTCATCGTGAAGATCTTTCCTGACAGGAAATTCAGTGATTGCAGCGGGAGAAAACCCAACACTCTTAGCAGGACTTATGCCGTCGGCAGATTTAGATTGTGACAATGCAGACTTTAACGGTGTCTTGTTATGGTGACTGTTACGATCACCAATATCCGCGTTGTCATCGGCAACCGATTCATCCTCTACAAGACCCTTTCTACGTTTGAAATCATCTTTGGCCTTTTTCGCCATGGCTTGCAGATACGCATTCTTCTCCTTCTCGCCCCATGTATGACTTCTCGTCAAATCATACGAAAAAGCCTGTCCCTCCTTTGCCCCCGCGTCAGAAGAGGGTTTAGGAGTAAATGCAGTGACGTTTCCATTAGGATTCAGCTGAATGAATGGGCTTCTATCTTTCTGCTCTTCATCGTCTTCTTCCTCATCATCGGGCGCATCGTCTTCGTCTGTAAATTCGACTTCAATGGCAGTATTCTCAAATCCATTGGATCCTCTGAAATCACGACCATACGATTGATTACGGTTTGTATCAAGTGAACCATTATCCTCGGAGTCCATAATCAGAGCTCGGTTCTGAAAGTTGGCAGGCTGAATCGTATTAAGATGGGTGTTGTTGGTATTTCCGGCTTCAATCGCCGATCCCAACCAGCCACAATCCAAACAAGTATTGATAGCATTCAACATTCCATCGAAAGCTCCATACGGTTCATCATTGTTTTCTTGCACCTCTGTGGAGAGTGCAATCGTGCTCCGAGGTTTCATAGCACGCTGATCAGTCACCTCATCATCTGGCAAGTCTGTGGCATTCGCTCGTGATACATTATTCTTTCCAGCAGTATCCTCTTCGTCTTCATCATCTACATCATTTAGATCAAGTTGCGTCCAAAACACTCTATGTTTTCGTTTGGAATCTGGACTTAGCCTTGGAGTTGAAACGGTGACCTTACCAAATATGTCCTTCTTGAGAGGTTCCGTTGTTTTCTTTTCCTTCTTCCGTCCACGTTTGAAACTCAGAGCCGATTTCTTCTGACTCTGCTTTCCTCTATGAGGAGTAATGGGACGATTCTTGGTTGGGGTCACTAATGCTGCCTTCTGTTCCACGGATGTCGACGCAGGAGTAGTAGAAGTGCGAGCGGTGGGACTACTCATGGAGGAACTTTTGACCAAGGCAGACAAATGTCCTTCCGCCATGGCCTTTCGTTCATTGTAGAATTCACAGGCTTCTTTTTCTCGACTGAGCACTCTTGTCAAGGGTACATGTTGACGTAAATGTAAATGATCCTCATCCTCGTCGTCCTTATCTGGTGAAACCAAGTTGGCTAAGATGCTCGTCATGTGTCCAACTCTTGGTATTTTATTTGAACCTCTATGCCTTTGTGGTTGTGGTGTTGCAATTCGTTGAAAAGTGCTTGCAACGAAAAGAGAAAATTCGCCGACTGGATTTCTCTCTTGTCTCTTTTTGTTCTGAGAGTGCACCTCTATTACTTGTATTCCTGGGGGAAACGTGAGCTTTTTGTATTGTGACTGAAATTTACTTATGGATAAGACTCATTTAGCTTCATTTAGCTATCGCGGAATTTCCAAATTTTAGCTCTCAACGCTTCCCCCAGAGGTGAAATGTGGAAAGGAGCACTGTACGAGAATGTTAGTGCTTGGGAAGAGGAAAAGAAAAAAATGCATCCATCACATAATTAGGCGAGTTAGTAGTCTAACTCATGCAATGA
>Ga0213868_10005112_pt1 | contig 11846 bp, 9 predicted proteins | sample PICome_9_FD_160087 | JGI IMG/M metagenome (GOLD analysis project Ga0213868, IMG submission 160087) | Coastal seawater microbial communities near Pivers Island, North Carolina, United States - PICO127 | ecosystem: Environmental > Aquatic > Marine > Coastal | place: USA: North Carolina | collected...
AAGAAACGGAGGGGGATTACTCAACGAAGCCGTCGACATGACCGGGCTGTTCATTTCGAGAGGACCGGTTGTTCAAGTGAAGGATTCCTACGGAAAGATCCTCGCCCGATCAGACCGCAACCCGAAGGTCGTTTATAATGGTCCCCTGGCAGTCCTTACTTCGCGCCACAGTGCGTCCGCATCGGAGATCCTAGCCGGAGCCCTGCAAAATTATGGCCGTGCATTGATCATAGGCAATGACAGCACGCATGGAAAAGGGACCGTCCAACAGGTCCTCCCGCTCGAAGACTATGTCCTCCGTGCTTACAATTCTAGCAACAAGGCCGGCGCGGCAAAGTTAACGATCCAAAAGTACTACCTGCCAAACGGGTTTTCCGTACAGAGAAAAGGTGTCGTATCAGATATTTCATTACCTTCAGTTGCTGACATCACTGCGGTGGGTGAAGCCGACTTGGACAACGCCCTTGCTTGGGACTATATAAAACCTGCGCGCTTCTTCGTGGAAATGACTCTAAAAAAACCGTTCATTGAAACCCTGCAAGAACAGAGTAAACAAAGGCGCTTGCAGTTGGAGGAATTCGGATTCTTGAAGCAGCGAATCGGCTGGTATGAGGAACGAGAGGAGCAGAAGACGATTTCCCTCAATCTGGAAAAACGTAAACTCATCATGGAAGAGGACAAAGAGTTCATCGACCAAATGAAGGAGAAACAGCGCCAATTGGCCGAGATAAACTTCGATTCAACTGAAGTAAAACTCGATACCGTTCTAAAAGAGGAAGCTGAGAACGAAGAGGAAGAAGAACCCGATTTAGCCAGTACCGAGGTGACTCCCCTAGAAGAAGACGGCGAACTCGCTCAGACTAAACCCACTCCCAGTGAAGATTCGGACATCGAAGTTTCCGAAAATGAAGCGGAGGAGGAAGAGGACGAGGAACCTGTTCCAGATTTTGATATACAGCTTAGGGAAACCCTTCGCATTATGGTAGATGCGGTGAATGCGTCTCCAAATATCAACGACTGGAAACAGCCCGCCCTCCCACTGGCTTCTTCTAAATCGCGTTTCGAAAAGCTGATTAACTAAGCCTCAGCGGGCATATCGTTTTCAGATTCTCGGAGATAGCCCGCTAACGCTGAGCACGGACAAACCGAGGCCGACCGCTCCAGTCGTTGATTCCTTCACTCTCACTGTACCCATACCGGTTACAGGAATCCATCAGAGCCGAATGCTGCTCTATTCCTGTTTCGAGCCAGAGCGTCCCCCCTTCTTCAAGGTGTTTAAAGGCTCCTTCAATGATAACTAGCAAATCCTCTAAACCTGCGTTATCGGCAACGAGCGCGATCACCGGCTCGAAATCCTTTACCTCGCTTTCCGCATCAGACAGCTCCTCTTTCGTCAAATACGGGGGGTTCGCGACAATCAAATCGAATGAGTCCGCCTCTCTCAATTTCTCAAACCAGTCTGACTGGACAAACTCGACTCGGTTCTGAAGTCCGCAATGTAAGGCGTTTTCCTTCGCCAGATCGATAGCTTTGATGCTTTCATCAATCGCAACTACCTGCGAACGCGGGAAGTGCATCGCCAAAGCAAGCGCAATCGCCCCTGAGCCTGTACCCAAATCCAGTATACGCACTTCTTCATCGATCTCTGGTCCAAGATCAATGATTTGTTCAACCAATTGCTCTGTTTCCGGTCTCGGGATCAGCGCTCTGTAATCGCATTTAATCGTTAGATTGTGAAACGGAGTTTGACCAATAATGTACTGCAACGGTTCACGCTTTCCTCTTCGGGCAACATATTCCCTCATCTTCCCGAGTTCCGGCTCCTGCAAAGGCCGATCAAACTGCAGGTAGAGTTCCATTCGGCCCATTCCTAACACGTGGGCGATGAGCCACTCCGCATTTAATCGCGGGTTCTCTACCTGCTTACGTTCGAGAAAATCCGCACTTTTTCGAACCACATCCAAAACTGTAAGTGCCTTACCCACGGGTTTTCTACGATTTCTAAACCTGAGATTGACCGCTCATTAGGCTCTCGATTTTCAGCTTCTGATCTTCCTTCTGAAGTGCTTCAATCACTTCATCGAGCTCGCCCTCCATCACTTGGTTCAAGCTGTGGATGGTAAGTCCAATTCGATGATCAGTCAGTCGGCTTTGAGGAAAATTGTAGGTTCGAATTCGTTCGCTTCTGTCTCCAGTGCCCACTTGCTTTTTGCGATTTTCGGCGTACTTGGCTCTTTCTTCGTCCTCTTTCGCCTGAAGCAATCGAGACCGCAAAACCGTCATCGCCTTCGCCTTATTCTTAATCTGCGAACGTTCGTCTGAACAAAGCACGATAATCCCGGTCGGCTTGTGAAGGATTTGTACGGCAGAATCGGTCGTATTGACGCCTTGCCCACCTGGACCGCTGGCTCGGGTAACGGTTATCTCCAGCTCCTGAGGATCGATTTGAATATCCACTTCCTCTGCTTCGGGAAGCACGGCGACTGTTACAGTGGAAGTATGTATGCGCCCTTGAGACTCTGTTTCAGGCACCCGCTGAACGCGATGAACTCCACTCTCAAACTTCATTTGCTTGTAAGCTTCCTCCCCTCGAATGAGCAAGGACACTTCCTTGAATCCACTGATGCCACTTTCGCTCGAACCGAGCTGTTCGATCGACCAGCTACGACGTTCCGCCAATCTAGTGTACATTCGGTAAAGGCTTCCCGCAAATAAGGACGCTTCGTCACCTCCCGCTCCCGCACGAATTTCAACGATCGTGTTCCGCGAATCAGAATCATCAGGGGGGATCATGGAAACGAGGATCTTGCTTTCTAGACTGGCAACTTGCTCCTCCAACTCAGGAAACTCTTCCAAGGCAAGCTCCTTGAGCTCTTCATCTCCATTGGGATCCTCCAGCAGCCCTTTGTGCTCCACTAAGGCAGCCTTGGCCGATTCCAGAGCAGCATGGTCCTCGATTAGCTGACGCAATTTTATTTGCTCTCTAGATAGTGCCGCCGAACGGCGGGCATCATTGAAAAAGTCAGGCTGATTCATGAACACGTCGATTTCTTCAACGCGCTTTTGAAAAGTGGAAATATCTGGAAGATCAATCGCCATAGGAAAGGAAGCAGCAATGCCAACTCGATCTTAAAACTGCAAATCTCAATTTAACGAAGATGCAGGAAGAGATAAGGCAATCACTGAAACAATCGATAGTTTCGTTTCTCCTCTTGGTCCAACACGATTACTTCGCTCTCATCGAAATTGGCAATTGCAGTCGCAACCTTAAGGCGTTTTCTGTCTCATATGGCACAAGGACTGTTCACCCAGAACAGAATAGCCCTCATCTGGGATTTCGACAAAACGCTGATACCCGGCTACATGCAGCAGCCCATTTTCGAGCGATATCAAATCGACGAAGATCGCTTTTGGAAGGAAACCAACGCCATGGCAGAGCGCTACAAGGCTCGCGGCTATCACGTGTCAGGCGAGAGCGTATACCTTAATCACATCCTCACTCACGTTCGCAACGGCCAGATGAAAGGCCTCAACAACGAGCTGCTCCGAACCCTAGGGGCTGAAATCGAGTTTTACGAGGGGCTGCCGAAATTCTTCAGCGAACTGAGAACGGAAGCGCGCTCCAAACCTGAATACGAAAAGCACGAAATCGAAATCGAGCACTACATTGTCAGCACGGGCTTGGCAGAGATGATTCGCGGCAGCGAAATAGCCCCCTACATCGACGGGATTTGGGGATCCGAGTTCATCGAGAACCCCCTTTTGCCAGGTTTTCTCTCCCAAGACGAACTAGCGATGGAGACTGACAAGGAAATTAGCCAAATCGGCATGATGATCGACAATACGACCAAGACTCGAGCCCTGTTCGAGATCAACAAGGGCTCTAACAAAGACGGCGCGATCGACGTAAACGCTAAACTGGCCCACGAGGACCGTCGCATTCCTTTTCAAAACATGATTTATATCGCCGATGGGCCCAGCGATGTACCGAGCTTCTCCGTGGTTCGCAAATTTGGAGGAAAGGCTTACGCCGTCTATAAACCGAGCAATGAGGCCGAGTTTGCCCAGAACGACCTCCTTCTTCAAACAAATCGCATTCATGCCTACGGTCCGGCACGGTATTCCGAAGATTCCAATACTTCTATGTGGCTTCGTTTACACGTTCAGAAAATCTGCGACCGAATCGTCGCCGATCGGGAAGCGAATTTCGCTAAACGTATCGCAGAGCCCCCGAGGCATCTAAAGGACGAGGTCGAGAATCCCGAAGCCGAAGCGGATATTGCGGAGCAGGATTCGCTAGAGATCTAAAATTCAGCCATTGAGCTTTAGCCGTCTAGAGCATTAGAATTCTAGAAGAACTTCCAACGAAATACTTGAAATTTCTCGATCCGTTCGCTAAACGCTCGGCCCTCAAGTTCAAAAAAACTAAAAAACCCGATTCAACCCGGAACTTGAACCGGTAAAACAAATCTATTTTCACCCTAAACTTAAAACTAATCCACTAATGGTAATCGTAGATAATATAGTCAAAGACTACGGGGACTTGCGAGCCGTCGATGGCGTGTCTTTCGAGGTTAAGAAAGGCGATATTCTTGGCTTTCTTGGTCCCAACGGAGCGGGCAAGTCCACCACAATGAAAATGATCGCAGGCTACCTTTCACCGACTGCCGGGACCGCCTCAGTAGCGGGATTCGACGTGCAGAAAGATCCGATGGAAGCGAAGAGACGCATCGGGTATTTGCCAGAAAGCAGCCCTGCCTACCCAGAGATGACGGTTGTCGAGTTCCTGACCTATGTCGCGGAAACCAGAGGCTACCGCACGAAGGATGAAATCCAAGACCGCCTGGCCAATGTCATCATAAAATGTCACCTGCAAACTGTGCAGAATCAGGCCATTGAAACTCTTTCCAAAGGATACCGTCAAAGAGTCGGGGTCGCCCAAGCCATCCTGCACGATCCACCGGTTCTCATACTCGACGAGCCTACCGATGGTCTCGATCCGAACCAAAAGCACGAGGTGAGAAATTTGATTAAGGCAATGGCTGAGGAAAAAGCCATCATCCTATCTACCCATATTCTAGAGGAAGTCGAAGCGATCTGTAATCGCATCATCGTCATCGACCAAGGAAAGGTGCGCGTGAATGAAACCCCTGAGGAATTCAAAACACGAATACCCGGATCTTCCATCGACGAAATTTTCCGTGAAATCACCAACAGTAAGGCATACGCATGAACCAGATTGCTCCTATATTTAAGAAAGAGTTCTTCGGCTATTTCCGTTCGCCCGTCGGCTACGTGATTCTAGCCGTATTCCATATCGTCTTAGTCGGGCTAGCCATTTTCGCCGGCTACTACGAAAGCAACCAGGCCAGCTTGGACACCATCTGGACCTTCCTTCCCTGGACTTTCCTGATTTTTATTCCCGCCACAGGAATGCGGCTTTGGTCAGAAGAGAAAAGATCAGGCAGTATCGAGCTTCTATTTACCCTGCCTATACCGACCGTGAGCGCAGTGTTAGGGAAGTTTCTCGCGGCCTGGGCGTTCATCGGGATCGCTCTGGCACTGACCTTTTCCCTCGCCCTAACCACAAGCTACCTTGGTAATCCGGATTGGGGAATCATCTTCTCCGGCTACTTCGGATCGGTTCTCATGGCCGCTGCCTATCTGTCTATTAGCTCAGTTTGCTCGGCACTGACAAAAAACCAAGTGATCGCCTTTGTCATCAGCGTATTGATTTGCGTGCTGGTCACGCTCTTCGGTTCGCAAATCTTGCTAACCATCTTCGAGAATATTGCTTCCCCTGGGCTCCTAGACTTCCTGGGCAACTTCAGTTTTCTCAATCACTTTCAAACGATGACTCGCGGACTCATTGAACTAAGCGCCGTATCGTTCTTCGTCGTCCTGACCATCGCCTTCCTGGGCATCAATGTAATCGTTTTGGAAAATTAGAAACGGGAATATACTGACATGAAAACGAGTACAAAAATTCACGCCGCCATTCTCATCCTCGTAAATTTTCTCCTACTGCACTACGTCCTTTCATCCATACCACTAAGGATTGATATGACAGCGGGGAATTCTTTTACGCTCTCGGACAGCGCCAAATCGCTGCTCTCCAAAGTCGAAGAACCGGTTCGGTTCGACTTTTACCGGACCCGATCAGTCGAGGGGCTTTCGCCTCAAATCAAGATGCACATCCAGAACTTTGGAGATCGCGTAGAACAGATGCTCCGTCAGTTCGAGCGGGCTGCCAATGGAAAGATCATTTTAGATCGGATCGACCCTGAACCCGATACGCCTGCGGAGGAAAACGCGATTGCCGCAGGTGTCCATGGCCAAAGCCTGCCAAATGGAGACACCATTTTCCTTGGATTGGTGATCAGCCAGGGGGATTCCGAACACGTGATTCCCTTCTTCGATTGGAATAAAGAAGGCTCTATTGAATACGATATCGCAAAAGCGGTCCATGAAGCACAACAGTTGTCCAAGCCAAAATTGGGCTTGATCAGTACGCTGCCGCTGAAGGCGCCTCCGATGCCGATGATGCCCGGACAACCGCCACAAGAGGACCAATACATCATCAGCGAGCTCGAGAGCTCGTTCAATGTTGAGGTTATCGAGCCTACAGCTTCGGAATTGCCACAGGACCTAGATATGCTGATGGTGATCCATCCCATCGGGCTTCCGGAAACGCTTCTCTTTGGCATCGACCAGTTCACGCTGTCAGGAAAGCCCATGTTCCTCGCAGTCGATCCCTCATCGCTCTTTTTCAGAAGCCAGCAGCAACAGAATCAGATGATGATGGGTCGCCCCAATCCGAATACTTCGAGCGATTTCCAACCGTTCTTCTCTACTTGGGGTATCAGCTACTCCGCTAGTGAAGCGCTCGCCGATCCCGACATCGCATATACTCAACAGAATACCATGCAGCCAGCCTGGCTCATTTTTCGCGAAGACAATGTCGCCGAAGATTTCCTTCCGGCCGCTGAGCTCAATGCGGTCTTGCTTCTCGAAGCGGGGAGCCTCGACTTGGACGAAAGCTCTAAGCTCACTCTCGAGCCGATTTTGAAGACAACTGAAAGTGCCGGCAGCGTCGCCGGAATGATGCTTCAGTTTGCCCAGCAAGGCGCACTCTTAAATCAGTTGGAAGCCTCTAACGAAAAACAGACCGTAGCCGGATTGCTCAGCGGAGAGTTTACGACGGCGTTCCCCAATGGAAAGCCCTCCGATCCGAGTGCTTCGCCAGAAAGTGAGGAAACCACAGAAGGATCCGATCAACTCTACACGGGCGAAGGCAATGTATTCATAATTACTGACACCGACTGGCTACTCGACCAGTTTTCCATCCGACGTCAAAACTTCCTCGGAATGATGACCATTCAGCCAATCAATGACAACTTGACCATGGGTACAAACGTCATAGAGTTCCTTGGCGGAAGTCAGGATCTGATTGGTATCCGCAGCAAAGGAGAAGAGGCCAGATCGTTCGACCGCGTCCAAGCGATGGAAGTTGAAGCCCAGAAACAATATCAAATCAAGCTTCAGGAAGTTGAGGAAAAGATCTCCGAAATGAATCAGGAGATACAGCAACTAGTAACCCAACAACAGGGCACAGGATTAATCGTTGCGGGCCCAGAGCTTTCAAACGCCTTGCAGGACCTTCGAGAAAACGAAGCGAACATGAGAGCAGAAAGACGTGTCATTCGGCGTGAACTACGAAAAGATATCGACGCCCTCAAGTGGAAGCTAGTATCCTTGAATATCGGATACTCGCCCATTGGTCTCGTCATATTCGGTTTCATTTTCTACCGCATGCGTAAACAAAAAGCACTCTAAGATTTACAATGAATATAAAGCATTTATACGTCAGCGCTGGAGTTCTTGCTGTCCTTGCAATCATCACCAGCATTTTAACTCGCACTAGCAGTGCCCCCTTGCTCGACGAACGCGTGGGCTCTAATGTGGTCGACCCCGCAAATCTTCGCGACACCGCAAAAATCGTTGTCGAAACCGATGGCGAGAAGATCACGCTTGTCAATGACGAGGAAAAAAAGGCCTGGGTACTGGAAGAGAAACACAGTCTTCCCACCAGTTATAATCGTATCTCACAATTAGCCCGGAATGTTTCCGAAGCGAAGCTTCAAAGACTTGTGAGTGAAAACCCGGATCGGATCGCTACCTTAGGCTTTGAGGGAGGTGACCGCATTCAGTTCATCGACAAACTCGATAACAATATAGTTGCCTTCGGGCTCGGCAAGGAGACCGAAAACGGACGCCAGTTCCTCCGCTTCTATGGCGAGGAAAAGGCATTTCTAGTGAATACGACCTTCTATATTGACTCCAATCTCGACTCTTGGTTGGAGAAAAAGCTGGTTTCCTTCGAAGCGAACGACGTGACAGCGATCACCGCTACGCTGCAAAACGGAGACAAGCTTTCGGCAACTCGCGACAATGCCGACTCGGAATGGGCCACAGATGACTCGCTTCCGGAAAAGAAAATCCTGAACCAGAGCTCTGTTGGACAAATCGCGTCGAAATTTGCCGGGCTCAGCTTCACTGCCACCGCAGACAAAGATGGACCCAACGTAGTAGCTGCTCGTGAGAACAGCCATCAATTCGATCTCCAACTGAACAACGGCAAAAGCTATCAGTTTACAATCGGACGCCAACCGGAAGTGAAGATAGAGAAGGAAGTCGAAAAGGAAGACGAGAACGGGGAAAAGACGACGGAAATGGAGGAAGAGGTGGTGACACCAGAAGGCCCGGTCTACTTCTTTATTTCATCCAGTGATGCAGGCGATCCAGTTAACGAATACATGAGCCGATCTGCATTCGAAGTGAGTTCTTACCAATTCACCAGTCTGCCAGAATCTTTGGATGCCCTGATCTCTGACGCCCCTGAACCCGTTGAAGAGACGCCCGCTCCCTTAGTGGTTCCTCCTGCCGAGGAATCACCCTAAACCGGGTTTAAAAACCAATTAATTTACTAGGGCCGGTCCTCACCAGAGGGTCGGCCTTTTATTGCATTGCCCCCAATGATACCTCGATTTCCTAATCCTCGATGAGTTGCTTCTTTAGCCCCAAAACATCAGTATGCAATTCCTTAGCCAAAGCCTTGCGATCGCTTCCGGGACTACGAGTGGGCCCAAAGACTATCGTCGCTTGAACGGAGTAAAATCGAATTCCTGTTCACTGTAAGAGCCCAGCTTCTCGGCAGCATTGGTCCCAGTTTGAAGCCGGTAGGTTCCGATTACCGATCCGGTCTGAAAGTCTTCGACTAGCAAGTGGTCACATACTGAGTCGAATTGATCGACATCCAATCCCGACGAATCCGAAGATTCCAGGCCTTCCCCAGTTCAACATTGAAGACTCGATACCGCAGCCTTTGGGCAGCCTTCCACGTCACAATCGCTTCGAGCGAGCCTTACAGAGTAATCTGATATCGGCGAATGAGGAAAAAAAATTCCACTCTGGAGTTCCGTGTAGATTCAATTTGGAAAGTCGACATGGGTACAAGAGAAACGCTAAAATGCGGTCTTTGAACGAAAAAATTTACAACGATAGCCAACTGTCAATCCAGTCGAAAACGCCGACCTGAAATATTGCCGTTTCGCTGTGCCCACTACCTGCGCGCATCGTACACCTCTCTGGCGAGGGGTTATACAGGCCATCTCCTTTTGAGAGAGTAAGAGCCCCTCCGAGGGTCATCTATCTCTGAACCCCTAGTTTCTCGCTAGCTCCATTTAGCTTCTTGGCTCAATTTAGAGTGGAGTGTGACTAAAGCAACCGGCCAAATCAAGACGATCAGGAAAAGCACATCCGGTGCGGCAAAAAGAAAAAGCTGTTCCGTATTCCGATTATAGCTCTTTCGGGCGAAGTGAGCAGTACTCATAAATACAAGTCCAACCGCTAGTTAATCTAAGAATATCAAAATGCTTCAGCTTTTCTCATAAAACCACCCCCATTGAGGACCGCAAAACCTAAAACTGCATCTCCTTCGCCTTCTCGTAGGCTTCCATCGCTTCCACTAAATAGGAGTGGAGAGCATCCAGCCGCTCTTGGGAAGACGGGTGAGTCGAGTTCCAGGGAGTACCGACGCCGCCTGGACTCATCTCAGCCATTTTTTCCATGACCTTGATCGCCGCGTTGGGATTATAACCCGCGCGAGCCATGTACATAATTCCGATTTGGTCCGCTTCGGATTCTTTTGCCCGGTCCCATGCGGCAAGTTGACCCGTCAAGGAGGGGTCTAACACTAGTCCGCTCAGTCCTCCCGAAAAAATCGATGAAACGCCTGAACCGGCTTTCATTATCCCAGCCTGAGACATCCGTTCGTGCGTATGACGCGCGGTCACATGGGCGATTTCATGAGCAATCACCGACGCCAGTTCGTCTTCGGACTGGACCATATCGAACAGACCCGAAAATACTCCGACCTTGCCGCCTGGCATCGCGAAAGCGTTAATCTGGCCTGGAACGTCAAAGACAATGAACTCCCACTCTGCTAGTGGCATGTCCCAGAACACTTGCTGTGAAATCCGTTCGGAAACGTTCAGCAACCAATCGTTCATGCGAGGATCGTTCGACTTCGGATACTGCGCTTTCATTTGTTCAAACGCCACCTTGGTCATCTTCACCACCTCAGTATCCGACATGAGGTTGATTTGACGGCGCCCCGTCACTGGCACAGTGCTACAGCTTGAGAAGGTTATGGCTACTAGCGACGCGATCGCTATCATTCGCAGTTTCATTATCGAGTCCATAGATTGTTCAATCCTGCCTTATAGTACGGACGAAGTTCACTTTCGGATTAACTAATTTACCTTTCGACCCGTCAACCGCAATAGGGATCCAAGGGAACCAATCTCGGTCTAATTCAATAAAATTCGAATCGTTTCCCTGTTAAAAATCCCTGCGAAACGAACCAAACGTAAAATTCGAAAAGCTCCGTTTATCAAAATGGGGTTCAAAGCGAATGTAGTGTAAAATTAGATGAATCCAAACACCCCCTGAAATCGTAACTTTACCCTGGGAGGCTTTGCAATTAAGTCTTTTTAGCTGCAATATTTGAACATAGAAAGCCCTTGAGCTGGATTAACCTGAATCATAGCAGTTCACGCGATCAGTAAAAGGAGAAGAAAATCAGTATGCCGGACATGGAAGAGAACCCTCAAAACCCTCGGAAGCACAGAGTTATCCACTGGAATCCAGAGGATGAGGAAGCGGCTGAAAAAGCGCGGTCCTCAAAACGTAAATTGATAGCGGTAGGCGTATCAGCCGCCGTTGTCGTTGTCCTGCTGGTCAGCGTGATCGCATTGTGGGAAAATCCGGACAAAGACGCCAAGGCCCTGACGGACCGACTCGGAATTACTGACGAGACCGTGCCTGAAGTCCCCTTCCAGCAAGCGTTCGCAAGCCGGTCCAAAGCGGATCTTGAACTTGAAACTGCTAATGGTGGATTGGAGAAAATTCGCCAAATGCGGGTCAATCACCCGGTTCTCACAACAAAATTAGTCGCGGTGGAACGCGAGTTCTTGCAGGGCGAAGACCTCATGAGGCGAAAAGCCTTCGATCGGGCGTTTGAAACCTTCAAAGGGGTCAACGTGCAAATCGAGGACTTTTCGAATTTGGTGGAGGCAAAGCTCGCTACCCAGGAAATGTACGACAACTTCTTGACTCGAGTTGACGAGCTAAAGCCTTCTAAACACTTGAATCAAGAAGCCTATGACGATGCTTTTGACGCCGCCAGCGCCGGGAAGCAGTTTCTCACTGAAGGCTCGTTCACCGCATCTAAAACTAAGTTAACGGAGGCAACTGACAAACTCCAGGCACTTGCGGACTCCATA
>Ga0213868_10005118_pt1 | contig 11842 bp, 10 predicted proteins | sample PICome_9_FD_160087 | JGI IMG/M metagenome (GOLD analysis project Ga0213868, IMG submission 160087) | Coastal seawater microbial communities near Pivers Island, North Carolina, United States - PICO127 | ecosystem: Environmental > Aquatic > Marine > Coastal | place: USA: North Carolina...
ATTAGGTGTGTTGACTTTGGAGGACGTTCTGGAGAACGATTGGATGGAGTATAAGAAAGAGGCGGAAGAAGACGAAGAAGAGGAGGAGGAGGAGGACGAAGAGGAGGAGGAGGAAGAAGAAGGAAGTGGGGAAGATTTAGACGACGATGACGGAGAAGACGACGACCCAATCGAAAGTCTTTTGAGAGAACACGATCAGCAATCGACATCCGTCGCGACGCAACTCGCCAAAGACGTCAAAGAAGAGATGAAAAAAATAGAAAAGTGGGCGATTACGACGCCAATACCTGATGTGGATGCATTTTATCGCTCAACAGTTGGCGATTCACCAGCCAAAACTTTTCCTTTTGAATTGGACGCGTTTCAAAAAGAAGCCATCGCTCGCATCGAACGCGACGAATGCGTCTTCGTCGCCGCGCACACTTCCGCGGGCAAAACCGTCGTTGCGGAGTACGCTTTTGCGCTGGCTCAAAAACGGTGCGCGCGAGCAATCTACACCTCTCCAATCAAAACGATCAGCAACCAAAAGTTTCGCGATTTTACTGACGCAGGATTTGACGTCGGTCTGCTCACCGGCGACGTTAGCGTAAAGCCAGAATCGTCGTGTTTGATTATGACCACGGAAATTCTACGCTCTATGCTTTATCGAGGCGCGGATATCATCAAAGACGTCGAGTGGGTAGTTTTCGACGAAGTCCACTACGTCAACGATCGCGAACGAGGCGTCGTCTGGGAAGAAGTCATCATCATGTTGCCGAAACACGTGGGTATTGTCATGCTTTCCGCCACGGTACCGAACGTTCGCGAATTCGCCGGGTGGGTAGGTAAAACGAAACGGAAAAAAGTTTTCATCACGGGCACGAAGAAAAGACCAGTTCCGCTCGAGCACGAGTTATATTTTGGCGGCGACGATCCCGACAAGGATTTTCATCTCGTCGGCGAAAAAGAACAGTTCCTACCGCTCGGCTACCAAAAAGCTCTGAAAGCGAAAGAGAGGAAAGATATGGGCGTGAAAGCTGCGCTGCTGAAAGATCAAGGTTTGAACAAGCAAGAGGTGAAGAAACCAAACGCAGGTCGAGGAGGTGGGTCCGGCGCTGGCAGCAGAAATCGCACGCAGCAAAGAGAAGGTTTCGTTAAGCAATCCGTGAAAACGACTGGAAGTGGACAATCGACGAAAACAAACACCGGTAAAAATCAATGGGTCGAGCTCATACGCACGTTGGAGAAGAAATTGTTTCTTCCCATGGTTGTGTTTGCGTTTAGTAAACGAAAGTGCGATTTACTCGCGGATGGTATCACGGGCGTAGATTTGACGACGTCAAAAGAAAAGCATGAAACGCACATCTTTTGTGAAAAAGCTCTGTCTCGATTATCCCCGGCTGACCGAACTTTACCGCAAGTCACGAGAGTTCGTGAACTGCTCTCTCGCGGTTTAGGAGTACATCACGCCGGTTTACTTCCAATCGTGAAAGAAATCGTTGAAATGCTTTTCTGTCGCGGTAACGTGAAAGTTTTATTCTCCACGGAAACGTTCGCAATGGGCGTAAACGCCCCTGCGCGATGCGTGTGCTTTGAATCCTTGCGAAAGCACGACGGGCAAGAGTTTCGTTTCTTGTTGCCTGGTGAGTATACGCAAATGGCGGGTAGAGCCGGACGACGCGGGAAAGACACCGTAGGTACCGTCATTCTTTCGTGTTGGGACAATTTTCCAACCGAGAATACCTTACGTAAACTTCTCGTCGGTACGGCGACGAAACTCGAATCGCAATTTCGATTGACATTTGCGATGATTTTGAACGTCGCGAGAGCGGAAGATTTAAAAGTCGAAGACGTTTTGGCGAGATCCTTCGCGGAGTTTCACGCGCAAAAAACTGTCGGAAACCGAGAGAGTAGACTTCGACACGCGATTATTTCTTTGACGCGAGCGAGAGATTTGATTTCGACAGAAGCGTCCAGGGATCCGTTCAACTGGACGCGAGCGGTGGTGTGTTCTCGCGCTGCAAAATTGTTAAAAGAACTCGGCGAACGCGCGAACGAAGCAATCGTTAAATCCAGAGGTTTTCGGGAAGCGCTCGGGAGCCCGGGTAGAGTCGTGCTCGTTAAAGACGATAAAGGTGGGTTTGCCAGATTTGCGGTCGCTCTACGGGTGATCAAAGAAGAAAAGGACGGCGACGTGAAAAGAAGCGTCGTCGTCATGGCGATTAAGGATGAAGGTCACGACGATGATTTTCAAGACGACGACGATCTCGATGCCTCGGTGGTTGATACGCAACTTTCGAAGGGGGAAGATGAAGACGCGGGCGGCTCATCAAACCTTCGTCTCGTTTCAAAGAAGAAGAAGCACGACGACGACGATGACGACGACATGTTTGGCGGATTCGGTGGAGGAAAAAGTAAGAGAGGCGGAAAGAAAATGGGAGGAGGAGGAGGAGGAGGAGGAGGATTGAGCAAAGCCAGTTCTGCTCAACTGACGAGTAATCAACCCGCGATATCGGAGGAAAATGCGCAACTCCCGAAAGATTTACCGTGGAGAAAGCGCGCGGGTGGTTTTGATTACGTCGTTTTCGTCATTCGCGATATCGATATCTACGCAGTGACGGCTTTGAAACTTCAAGACGTAGACGCGTACGCCATATTAGACGATGCTTCTCCGCCGAGAAAGGCTGATCAGCGTGCGGCTGCGACGCGCGTTTTGTCCGTTCTCGAGCACGAAACGAAAAGTATTCGAAACAAACAAGACGACGATACTCCTTCGTCTTCGTTACTTTTACAAACGCTCGATCCTACGAAGGATTTGAAAATCACCAATGTCGACGACGCCGAGGCGTGTCGACGCCACGCCGAAGCCCTGGCGCAACTACCGTCGATGCCAACTGATGTGGATTCAAAAACGTTATCACAATGGTCGAGACTTTTAGATTGCGAGAGACACTTGCTCCATCAAATCGACCAGTTGAAATTCGGCCTGTCTGATGCGAATTTAGCGCTCACGCCTGATTTTGAGACGAAAACGAGAGTGTTGAAATACATGGGCTACCTCGACGAAGCGAGAGCGGTGACTTTGAAAGGTCGCGTGGCGTGCGAGTTATCCACTGGCGACGAGTTGATTGGCGCAGAAATCGTTTTTGGCGGGTGCTTGGAGAAATTGACGCCGGCGGAAGCGGCGGCTTTACTCTCGGCGTTGGTGTTTCAAGAAAAGAACGCGTCTGCACCAGATTACGACGCTTTACCGGTGAATTTGAAAGATTCTATTGCTCTCGCGAATACTCTGGCTATCCGTGCCGGAGACATCCAACGAGATTTCGGTCTTTCAGTCATTGGCGACGAATATTGTGCGGAGAACTTAAAGTTTGGTTTAAGCGAAGTCGTTTATCGATGGGCGATGATGGATCCGTTCTCGGAAATTTGTCAATTAACGGATGTACCAGAAGGTACGATCGTGAGAACTATCACGCGATTAAATGAAACGTGTCGAGACGTGAAAAACGTCGCCCGAATTATCGGCGACGCGAGTTTATCGCAAAAAATGGAAGACGCGATGGCCTTGATTAGAAGAGACATCGTCTTCAGCGCGAGTCTATACGTCGGCTCTTGATCGATCGTTAGTAATAATAATTATAGTAGTAGTAGTAGTAGTAGTAATAGTAGTAGTAGTACCGGTAGTAAGTACATAGTGTATTAAAATAGGTTCTCTCTCTCTCTTTCTTTCTTTCTTTCTTTCTCTCTCTTTACCCGAGCTTCTTCAATTCCTTCTCAAAAATCTCCGACAGTCGCTCCGCGCACTCTCTCACGCCCGACGGATCCCCAGGTTTATTATACACGTACGCGTTCCTAAACACCGTTCTCACCAACGCCACAAACTCATCCGGCGTTTCAATCTGTCCCGCGTTCAACTTCGTCTCAATCGTTCTTAAATCAATCGGGTGCTTTATAATGACCGGATAATCCGGAATGTTCAACACCTCCCAATTGACCGGCTCGAGAAACGGCCACGCCAGTTTCCTCGCCGCCGTGCACTTCTTCAAGATTTGTTGACACGATTTCTGCCACCTCCTTTTCCCCGACGATAAAGGAACGTTCCACTCGCAAATATCCGGATGCGTCTTCTCCAGCGCTTTTTGCTCCGCATCCGTCAACGGTCGTTTCGTCCCGTCTAACTCGACTTTGATTAATTTATACGGCTGAAACGGGGAGGCGGAATTTAAAGGCGCAATTTGCGCTTCCGTTTCCCCAGGGGCTGGTTTCGGCGCGCACACCGCGCAATCACAACCCGGGCGAGGCGGTGGCGGCACGCACGTTTCTATGGCTACTTTATTTGTTGTTGTTGTTGTATTTGTTGTTGTTGTCGTTGTTGCTGCTTCGGGAGCGGGTGGTGTTGTTGTTGCTGCTGCTTCGGACATATTTCTTTTCGTTCGATGATGTGATTGGATTTTGTTTGGGAGATCGAATTCTTCTCCTCCTTCTTCTCTTTTATACTCTCTCTCTCTCTCACTTCTCTCACTTCTCTCTCTCTCTCTTCTTTCCCTCTCTCTCTCTCTCTCTGTTTAGATATATATATATATATTCTCTGTATATATATTCTGTGTTATTCGCGCAAAGTGTGTATTATGTCGACGTTTACACAAAAGATTCAATTTTGCACGAGAAATCAACTCGTCATTAAATTTGAAGAAAAAAACTGTTTAGGGTGTAGGGTTTAAGCACAAAGGCAAAATTGCGCTCCTTCTTTCTCTCTTCATTTTTCTTTCCATCCTCTCCTTCGTAATAAGATTTAAAGAAAAGAGAGAGAAAGAACGCGCGGAAACCACACAAAGAGAAGAGCGCGGAAGAAGAAGAAAACAGAGAGAGAGAGAGCGTCGTAAAGTGTGTTTTCTCCTCTCTGACGAACAAACTTTCTTTCTTCTCTCTCTTTGGACTTTCATCGCTGAAGAGAGAACAAGGAGTCTCTCTCTCAATCAAAAGTGGAACGATTTTGAGATTTGAATACACACACGTCTCTCTCAATCGCAAATCTCATCTCTCTTCTCCTCTCATCAAAGTGATTCAAGATTACGGTATTCGCGGATAAAACGAACGGCGCGGAAGGCACCATCGCGTCCGCTACCGCGACGATGACTTCTGCGCTGCCGCCTGCGACGAAACGACTGTGCGTTTATGTTTGTATATGTGGAGATGACACATCTTTCATCATCATCAATTTTCTCTCTCTCGTCTCTCTTTTTTTCTCGGAAAACCAGCAGAGACTTTCAATTCGAACGAGAACAAAAACCCCAATCAGCAGCTGATTACATTCGATAATGACGACTACACCAAAGGGAGCCACGCGTTGTGATGCGGCTCAGTTCGAACGAGAAAGTCGATAGGTGGTTTCAAACGAGCTTTTGTATTGGGCAAAAACCACTTTCCCTTTAAACAGTTGAAACTGACTTGACTTTTTTGAAATTTTCTCTCAATTTTTTCATCGAAAACAACAACAAAACAGAAAATGCGAGTTGGACATGGAAGACTCTTCGGACAACGTGATCAACTACAAAAAATTGGTCAAGGAACAAACCGGGATATCGGTGAAAGAACGAATGAAAACGAAGGAGAAACAAGAGAAAGAACAACAAGCCGAAAAAGAAGGAGGAGGAGGAGGAGATGTGCAATTGAGCAAAACGAATAACGATAAGATGTTGGAAACGAACGGCGGCGGAGGGCACATGGCGGCGGTTATTCGAAGGATCGAGGCGCTGTATCAAGGCGGGGTGCAAGGCGGAGACGAGAGCGATTCGTCCTCTGAAGAGAGTTCGGATGAAGAAGAGAGCGAGGAAGAGGAAATGAGCGAGGATGGGGAGGAGGAGGAAGATGGGGAGAAGGGCGAAGGAGAGGAGGATGGAAGCGAGGAAGAGGACGACGACGAGGACGACGATTCGAGCGGGTCGGAGATGGAAGACGATCATCCGACGAGGACGCCCGGAGGAACGTTGGTGGCACCACCTTCGAAAGAGAAGAGAGCGAAAAGAGAGAAAGGTAGTACTGGTGGCGATGAAGAGAACGCGAATAATGACGATAAAAGCGCGCCGGGGAGCGACGAAAAACAGCCCCAAAACGATCAAGAAAAGAAGAAGAAAAGAAAGAAGAAGGAGAAAAGCAACAAGCGACGCCGACGTGGTGACATCGATTGGTACGACGTCGACGACGATTGGATCGACGACGAAGAGTTGGACGAGTATTTCGACCGAGATGGGAGGAAAACGAAACATTCCGGTTTCTTTGTGAATAAAGGAGAAATTCAAAACGTCAACGCCGACGGCACGACGCCGCTGAAAGGCGAAGTTGAGTTGACTTACAAACAAAAAGAACAGCTAAGACTGGAAGCGGAAGCTAGAGGAGAGATCAGATGTGGACGCGGATGGACGATCAATTGGACGGAGCCTATGCTCACCGCGTTGAAAGAAGGGGTGGAAGAATTCGGCCACGCGTGGGCGCACATCGTCAGCATAGCTTCGACAAACGAGAAATACGCGCCTTTGGTTGGTTTGTCTAAAGACCAAATGACGAGAAAGTGGATGAATATGCGCGAGGAAATGATTGCGAATGGTATCGAGCCACCGGCTGCGTTTGTGAGCGCGATGGGTACGAAAGTAAGCAACCCGCTGATTGGCCGACGACCGCAACCGATTGGCGAGTGGAAACCGGAAGACGAGAACGACCCAGAACTCGTTGAAATCGTGAAAGCGCTCGCAAAGCTCGCGCAAATTTTTAGCGGGAAAATAAACGACGACGCGAACGAGTTTGGTTTAGGTCAGCACGCCTTGAGAGCAGATAAACAAGAGAAATTGAACTCAAAATTAGAGGAGTTTTGCATGAGAGCGCCGAAAGAGCTCTTTAACCCGTTTTTGTCCAGAGCGATGGTGATGTATTTGTTAACGGAGATGGAGTTTGTTTGGACGGAAAAAACGCTCCGGGACAAAATGAACAAGTTTTTCAAAACGGCAAATCCAGATTGGGAATCCGCGAAACTCGTCGCAGAAGGAGGAGAAGGAGGAGAAGGAGGAGAGAATGGTATCGACAACGCCGCGGGTTTTTCCTCGCCGAACACTCGCTCTGTGCGTCCAACGCCGACAAAATCGGCGCGTCCGACGCCATTGAAAGCAGCTTCAAAATCTCCAGCCGTCGCGGCGACTTTTGACGAGAAAAACGACGATTGGATGACGGACACTTGGAAGAGTAATTTTGAGGATTTTAAAAAGCGATGCGAGATTTGCCACGCGAAAATTCAAAAATCAAAGAAACCGAACGAGTGGGTGTTCGACCCGGAATCCACCGAAGCGTTCCTGAGATTGGTCAAAACACAATTCGAACATCCAGGCACTGGTCCAGGTAAAGGGAAGTTCAGTAGCGTCGTCTACGCGGCGGCGGTCAAAGCGATTCCGGAGATGTACAACTTGCACGTTGCGAACATGAGAAATAAATATAGCAACGAAAGGCAAAAGCTAGCTCGCATGTACGTATGAACCATCTGCATGCGCATCAATATCATCATCATCATCGACAACTGTAATCCTCTTGACTTTCCTTAAAACTTCATCCATCGCGTAACTCGCTCCCATCTCGACTCGATATTTTTCCTCCATCACCTTCTGCATTTCCTCCTCGTGCTTCTTTGACAAATCAATCGTAATCTTTTCGTGCCTTCTCGCCTCTTCTCGCATCGCTCGTAAAGCCTCTCGCATCGATTTCATTTCTTTCCTTTCGTTCGCTCGTCGATCTTCCATTTTCTCCAACTCTCGTTTCAGTTTCGTTTCGTTTTTACGCGTGGTCGACAGCTCGTGTCGTAACGACGCGTTTTGCTTCTTCCAGAACGTTTCGATTTCCCTGTGTCGTTTGAATGATGATAATAATAATAACAGAGAATAATGGTTAATGGTAAACGAGGAGGAATATGTTGCGAGTAAAAAATACTTACCTCAACATCCCGTGACTGCACGTCGCCGAGCAATGGAATGAAAACATCGTCTCCCTATTCGGAGAAGGAGGAAGAGTAAACGAGGACGACTTTTTTGACGACGACGAATTGTTGGTGTTGGTGTTGTTGCTGTTTTCGTCGTTAGTGTTATTGTTCGTCGTCGTCGTCATCTCTTTCGTCGTCTCCGCTTTGCGTGAGAAGGAGGAGGAGGATCTCTTTTTTGCAAAAGACATGCGTTGACTGAGATTTTTTGACGAATAATTGACGTTTTTGCCGCCAAAACTGCCAAAAACAAAAAACACGCAAACAACAAAGAAAAGGTAATTATATCTCTACTATAAGTCGGCTCTCTGATGAACTTTGCTTTACGCGCGCAACAGACAGACAGAGAGACAGAGAGACAGAGTTTTGGAGAATACGAATAACAATAACAGTAATAATAACGAGAGAAGAGAAGAGAAGAGAAAGAGATGACTTCTGAAAAGGTACCCCCTGCTGAGATGCATTTCATCGTCCAAAACGTGTCTAAAAAACACAACATCGGCACCATCTGTCGCAACTGCACCGCGTTTGATGTGAAATCCATGCACTTGGTTGGATCCGCGCATTACAACGTTTTTGGGTCGCAAGGATCGGACGCGCACGTGAAGATTGAACACCATCCAACGTTGGAGGAATGCAGGGAGACGATGAGAGAGACTTATAATGTTGAGGAGATTTTAGGGGTGGAGATTACCGAGGAGAGCGTGGACGTGGCGAAGTATCCGTGGAAAGGCAACACGGCTTTTGTTTTAGGTGAGTGAAAAATCGATGTACTTGTTGCCTTTTTTCTATTATGTCTCTCTCTCTCTCTTTCTTTCGTTGCCGCCGTTCTCTTTCATTCCTCTTTGGAGTTCTCCCGATTGACGTTCTCGTTCTCGACTCGCAACGAAAACAGGTAACGAAGGCCACGGGATGACCCCTCAACAAAAGAAAATCTGCGACGGTTTCGTCTACATAAAGCAATACGGCGCAGGTACGGCGTCTCTAAACGTCGCAGTCGCGTCGAGCATCGTCATGCACGAATTCGCAAAATATCACAACTATTCCGAACGCGCTCGCGAGGGGGAAAAATTTATCGTCGCCGAGAAGCCGCTTTCGCGCCGGCCGAAAGGCGTCGCCGTCGGGGTCGGTTGGACGCCGGAAATCGCGCGCAAAGAGCGGGAAATGAGAAGAAGACAAGCGGAGAACGAAAAAGAAAGCGAGAACGACGAGAACGAGTGTGTTTTTGGTGATGATAAAGGCATCGCAGAGTATTAGAAGTAGAGAGTGGGCTATTAGAGTAGTTGTTCTACCGCGATTACGTAGGAGTTCAATACTGTTTTTCTAGCGTTCACAACATAGATGTATTGTAGCAGCCAGCGCGAGAGTACACTCGTATTAGAAGGAGGAACAGAAATTCAGTGAACACCGACGGTCTTCTCGTGCGAACTCCATCAAATGCGACGAGAAACACTTTTTTACTCGATCGAGAAGATGAAGAGACACACTCTCATGACTGTCTTTTAAGTTATCCAAAAGAGCTTTTTCCTCTCGTATTTTAATGCATTCACGCCCGACACTTTATCGACGCATACACAAAGAAGAAGAAGAAGAAAAAGAGCAGTACCACCACTCTTTCGAAGCTTTTGTAAAACAGATCAGGATGTCATCATCCTCGACGATGGTTCCTGGGAGTCGTAATAATACGAGCAGCAGTTGTCGCGCGAAAGATGAAGACGATGCGACAGTTGGTTTCCAAAATCTTGACCTAACGAGAATGAAAACGATTCAGACGACGACGACGACGACGACGACGAGTGATGCGAATGATAACGGAAGTCCCAAAAGAAGTTCATCCAGTCAGGACAACAACAACAACAGCAATAACAACAACAACAACAGCAATAACAACAACAACAACAGCAACAGCAGTCGAGGGGGAGAACAACAACAACAACAACAACAAAAACATCACCAAGAGGAGTTGTTACAGTTGGAGGAAGAATCGGGACGAAGGTCGAAGCGAGCGTCGATCGACGTGGGAGACGATGCGACGACTTTGGAACGGTTCCGCCGGATCGCCTCGCAACATCAAAAGCAACAACAACATCAAGAACAAGAACATCGAGAACAAGTGGAGGTTCTCAAAGAGGAGAAAGATGAAGATAAGCAGCAACAAGTCTCGGATTCGGCGAAATTTTCCGAGCGAATCAAAGCGCTTTTGGCGCAATCGAGAGACGAAATGAACAGTAACAGAGACGAAGATTACGACGAAGCCGAGGACGATATGTACAATACGTGCGTGTATGGAGAGTACGAAGGAGGAGAGAGAGACGATGAGGAGGAGGAAAACGACGCAATTTACGAGACCATCGTAGAAGAGGAAGAGAATTTGAGCGAGTTGTCGAGTAAGCACTCGAGCGGAGGGAGGGTAAGGGTAGCGGCGACAAAGTCGGATACTAGAGAGGATTTGATTAAAACGAAGAACGAGGAAGCGTCGGCAAAGAAGAAAGGAATCGCGTTTTCGTCGATGAAGGCGGCGAAAGAAGACGACCTCAAGAAGGGGGCTTCCGCGGAGGCGGAAAAGAAAAAGAAGAAGAAGAAAGGGTTCTTGACCGGTATCTTCTCTTCGAAAAGTAAGAAATCGTTATCGTCCGCTTCGGAGTTGAGAGAGCAGGAAGGAGAAGAAGAAAAGGTATTTTAGTAGAAAGACTGGCGCGGCGACGTGCCGTTGAAAAGTCGACTTTGCGCCATTAGTGAAAAGTCGCAAATTCGCTTGTACACATAAAACAATGAAATTTTCATGAAATAAAAATCAAGATATTCTTTTCATCAGTATAATACAAGCACTAGCACAACACAATAATATCATCATCACTATACACTACTACGCGCGCCGCTGTAGGCTCGGTTTCGTCATCATCATCACGACTAACCCGCCCTCGGCAGCACGAACCGTTCGTATTTCGACCACATCATGTTAAACGATTGCTGATAGGCGTTAATCATCGGGAAGTTCACCGAGCCTTCTAAAACCATCACGTTGTCTTGATTCTCCAAAACCGCTTGTCTCGTCCAGTTGAAACTTCCATTCATTAATTTCGTATTGCTCGTGTAATCTTTTTTCGATTGCCCGCAATCTATGATACAAAATTTATGGTGCATGTGCGGCTTCGTTCGGCACTCTTGGCTTCCGACTCTTTCGTCGCATCTGATTTGGATCCCCATCTTGTGATTATAATGAAACCCTTTGTTCGGACTTCCGAGTTCGTTCAATCGTCGAATATCCGACCCATTGCTGTCCACGTTATTCGCGTCCGTGATAATTCTCACCCTTACGCCTCTTTTCACCGCGTTCGTCACCGCCTCGGCGATTTCGTTACACGTCAGTTGGAATATGCACACGTCCAACGAAAACTCGGCGGAGTTCAAACAATCCAAAAAGAACGTCAAGTTTGTTTGCGCGTGCGCATACTCGCAAGCAGTGCCTCTTCTGCACACAAAGTTTGGAACGGTGATTGATTTGCACGGCATGGCTTTGTCCGGAAAGAACAACGCGTTCCCGAGAGACTTTATGCTCGCGCCGTTCACGCGCGTGATTTTGTGCGACCGCGGATCTTGCACGACAGATGAATTGGATTTTGTTAACTTTGATTTAGTATTACGCGTCGTCGTTTTAGTCGATTCGGTCGACGATTCCATCGGTTTCGAGACGCACAAGCCCATTTTCTTTTAATAATATATGTGTGTGTGTGTGTTTATGTATTTAGGCGCTTCTTCTTTGTGCGCGCGGTAATGCCAAAAGAGTGTGTTTGTGACGTCTCTTTTCCCCTAAATACGACGAGTGATATCTTTTCGTTTCACTCGTCA
>Ga0213868_10005119_pt1 | contig 11842 bp, 8 predicted proteins | sample PICome_9_FD_160087 | JGI IMG/M metagenome (GOLD analysis project Ga0213868, IMG submission 160087) | Coastal seawater microbial communities near Pivers Island, North Carolina, United States - PICO127 | ecosystem: Environmental > Aquatic > Marine > Coastal | place: USA: North Carolina | collected...
CATCAACATAACAAAACGATTGTGTTTGAGACCCATCTCCAAAAATTGTTAAATCCTCCCCTCGTAAAGCTTGCCCCATAAATGCTGGGATTACTCTTCCGTCATTAAGCCTCATCCTTGGTCCATAGGTGTTAAATATACGTACAATTCTCGTCTCAATACCATGAAATCGATGGTACGCCATAGTTATAGATTCTTGAAATCGTTTCGCTTCATCATAAACACCTCGCGGGCCAATAGTATTTACATTCCCATAATAGTCTTCAGTTTGCGGATGCACCAATGGGTCACCATATATCTCGGATGTAGACGCAATTAAAACTCTTGCATTTTTAGCCTTTGCTAAACCTAATAAGTTATGAATTCCTAAAGAGCCAACTTTCAAAGTCTGAATAGGTATTTTTAGGTAATCTATTGGACTCGCTGGTGAGGCAAAATGGAGTATGTAATCAACATCGCCTTCAACATCAATATATTCAGTTACATCGTGCTCAATAAAACTAAAGCTGGGATTATTTTCTAGATGCTCTATATTTTTATTATCACCCGTAATGAAATTATCCATTCCAATAACGTGGTAACCTTCTTTAATAAATTTATCACATAAATGAGATCCTAAAAATCCTGCGGCTCCTGTTATTAATACTTTTTTCATTTAAAAATAGTTATTTAATATAAATTTCTTCGATTAAGACGGGTTTCCAATTTTAAAACATATAATTCTATTCTTTTGAATCTTAAAAATTTAATAATTTTACTTAATCAAAAATAATAAAATCAATTCGCAAAATGTCTAAAAACACAACTACTTTTTATGCTGGATACTCAATATTATGGAGAATCAATTACATTTCTTTAAAAGCTTTGTATTTACTTTCAACAAAACTCTTTATTTCTTTTTCAAAACGATCTTTTGAAAACTTAAGCGCGTTTTTTCTTATCTCTTCTGGATTATACTTTAATTCTTCAAAAGCTATTACCGCCTCCTTAATAGAGACTGGACATTGTTTATTAAATAAATAACCTGTCTTTTTATGAATAATAGTCTCCTTTGTGCCTCCCTTATTATAAGCTATTACCGGTGTTCCACATGCTTGAGCTTCCACTGGTATAATTCCAAAATCTTCTTCAGCCGCAAAAACAAATGATTTGGCTTTTTGCATATATGATTTTAATTCTTTTGAATCTATAAACCCTAAAAATTCAATATTAGAATTCGCCAATTTAGTAAGCTTATCATACTCTGGACCATTCCCTGCGATTATTAACTTTTTATTTGGCAAATTATTAAAGGCCTCTATAATAAGATCAATTTTCTTATAACCAACCATTCTCGAAGCTGTAAAATAATAACCCTCTTTGTTTGTTTCCAACGTAAAATTTGAAACGTCAACTGGAGGATATATAACGACAGAATCCCTATTATATATTTTCTTTATTCTTTTAGCTATATAGTTTGAATTTGCTATAAAATAATCTACTCTATTTGAAGAATTAACATCCCAATTGCGCATCTTATGTAATACATATTTGGCATAAATAGCTTTAAGCCCCTTAAAACCGGATTCATTCAAGTATTCATGATATAAATCCCAAGCATAGCGCATAGGTGAGTGACAATAGCAAATATGCAATTGATTTTGGTTTGTTAAAGCTCCTTTCGCTACAGAAGCAGAAGAGCTTAACACCAGGTCATATTCACTTAAATTAAATTGCTCAATGGCATATGGGAAAAATTGTAAAAACTTCCTATGATTTGATTTGGCCGTGAATAAATTCTGGATGAAACTGGTTTTAGCCTTTTTTCCGTTTAAAATAAAACTTCTGTCTTTATTGTCTAAATAGTCTACTAATGCAAAATGATCAAAATCATCCCAAATATTATTAAAACTATTTACTACCTTTTCGGCACCTCCGCTTACATAATACCAATCATGAACTAATGCTTTTTTCATTTTTTTCTTTATCAATAGCAGCTAAAATATACTTTTCTAATTTTTTAAACGATGTATTCCAATTATACTTTGTTAAATCATAGTCTATCTTAGATCTATTATTTAATGCCAAATTCATTTTATTTTTTATATCGTCAATATCGTGTGGATCAAAATATGTGCAATTATCGGGGCAGATTTCACGAAACACTTTAATATCTGAAACACAAACAGGTGTATTTTGACTCATTGCTTCAATTATAGGTATCCCAAAACCCTCATATATACTGGGATAAACAAATAGTTTCGCCTCTTGGTACAAAACAGCTAGCTCTTTATCAGTAATGTTATGAAGAAATTTTATCCTCATATTTAACTCCTTGTCAACGTTTACAGCAGAAAAATGTTTGTTAAAATTACCAACAACATACAACTCCAAGTTTTTATCTGGAATTAATTTAAAAGCTTCAACTAGATTTATAAAATTTTTTCTAGGATTATGTGACGACACTGTTAGTATATAATCCTTGGTATTTATATTCTGTGGCCGTCCTAAAAATATAGGGCTAACTGCATTATAAACGACTTTTACTTTTTTTGACGTTATATTTAGCTCATTAATAATCTCTTCTTTAGAAGTATTACTAACTGTTATTATAAGTTTAGAGTTTTTAGCTATTATGGGTATAATTATATTATAAGCTAAGGCAAAAGTTCTTGAAAACCATTCAGGTTTAACTCTAAAAGCTAAATCATGAATAGTTACTATTTGATTTTTTAAAAAAACGGGGGCTGTATTGCAAAATGATATTAATAAACTTCTATTTTTAATTGCATAATACCTAAGAGCTATTTGTTCCCACAAATGTCCCTTTAAAAATGCACCTCCAATAATTTTTACTTTTAACTCTTTAGCTAATTCAACATGAACAATGTTTTTTGGAGAAACAAACTCAACATCAAGACTAGATTTCATTAATTCTTTACTTAATTCTATTGCATATCTTTGCACACCACTTATTGGTTGAGTTAAAAACCTTGCATTAATAATTATCATAAAATCTGTTTTTTTAAATTAAATAGTAAAAGGTTTCCGAAAAACGCATAAAACATGACCCGGTCAGACCTAATTAATATATTCTCACTGAGCGAAAATAAATTTTTCTTATAAACATAAAAAAAACTACTTGTAACTCACAAATAGTTTTTTTAGTAGTTCACTTTTACCTACTCTGAGGGGCCCACTTTATCCATTTGTTGTAATAAATAAAAAACATGACACCATAAGGTATTGATAGCAAATTTTCTATTATTGATATTAAACAATATATTTATATTCTCCATTTCCACTAAAAAAACGCCTTATTTTTCGACATATGTTTTTAACTCCCTTCAAGTAAGAAGAAAATATATGTAGCTAATACTATATTTTTTCTATCCTTCTCTTTTATTAATATTACTACTTGTAAATATATTTATATTATGTTTATAAAATAATATAATAATAAAACTAAACAAAACGTTTCCTGTCTGCCGTTCAATTATATTTTCTGTAAAAAACATTAACCCAAAAACTATTATAGACAATAAAAACAACTTATCATTATTGACAATGGAAGATTTCAAAAACACAAATAACCATAAAATAAATAATATCAAACCAATAATACCATTTGATAAAATAAAACTCAAATACTGATTATGAGAATTAAAATACCAATTATTCTTTTTAAAAACATCTGTATCATACCCTCTTAAACATGTCTTTATCCCTTTTATATAACCACGAGTTCCATTTCCTAAAACTGGAGTTTTTTTAGCATTGACAAATGAGCATTGATATATTGCTATTCTAACATTTGTTGAATTATAACGCAACTCTTTTGGGGGTTCAAAATTTGTTTCTATAACTTGAGTAAATCTAACTTTAATCATTGGGATTGATATAAAAATTATAGACAAAAACACAAATATGGTACAAAAAACCATTAAACGTTTTCTTATTGACCACCCAATTAAAAAAAACAAGCTTAATAATCCGATTAAAATCAGAGTTATAATAGACATCTTTGAACCAGATATAAAAACTCCTATTATACCCATTAACAAAGAAAACATATATGTATATGAATTATTTGAAATTTTAAAAACAGAAATTAAAGCAACAAAAATACTTAAAAGGCCAAAATATGTGGGATGTTCACCAAAAAAAGGAGTGTTTTCAATCGTCCAACGAAATATATCTCTCCCTCTATTTTGAGTAGCTTTTTGAAACATTTCCTCGTCAAATAAGCTATAAAAAGCATCACTGGTATATAGGTAATATATAACTATAAATATGAGAATACTACCAGATAAAGTAAAACTCTTAAGTAATATTTCTTTTTCATTATTATCCAATACAAACCGCTTACCTAAAATAATAAAATGTAAAAATGGGAATAAAAATAATGGTAAACCTATTTCGAGTGCCCTAAACCCTTGACGAATATCATCGGTATAAAACATGCCAATTAAATAAAGACTAAAAGGTATAGATGTAAAAATAAAGCTCTTTACATCTGGACTCCATCTATTTTGAAAGTCACTAATCAAATAGATTAATGATAGTAAAGAAAAACTGATAATCAAAATACTAACACCCTTAATATTAAACAAAGGAAAAAGGGACACTATCAATAATCCGTATAGAGGCAATTTTTTAGTCATTATGTTATATTATCTGTACTCGTTATCCACCAATTTTTAATAGCCAACAAAGGGAAGAATACTAGAAAGGGGATAGATTGAGAATAGGTAACAAATAAACCTGAAACAATAAAGCCGATTAATAAAAATAAGTTGTCTTTAGTATAAGCCGTTTTTTTAAAAAAGAAATATATTACTAAACAAACACCTAATAGCCCAATACCATGATATACATATAACCAATAACTATCCATTATGGAAACAAATCCAGACCCTTCAGGAGCTGCACCGCCTATTCCTCCAAGATTCCCTCCAAAAACAATATTACTATCTAGATCTACTACATTAATCCAATTATCTATTCGTATCCATAAGGACTCTAAGCTTAATAGGTTGAGACTAAAAAGATATACTAATAATACAATAATTATCGGGACAAGTGCAATTGTCAATTTTAAATATTTCTTATTAGACAATATTTGAAGCAGAAAATAAATGATGATAACCAAGTACACACTTCTTGTAAAAGAAAGAAAGACAAGTATTAATGGTATCCAAAAAAACTTTTTAATTTTTGAATGTGATATTATAAAAAACGCAAACACTCCAAAAAAACCAACCGATGTTGACTCCCCAATCAATCCTGGGCTACGATAAAAACCTCCTATAAATGTGCTGATTTTAAATTTTAGTAAAGGATCAAAAGGCCAAAAGAATCTTCCAGTGATAAGTTTCATATATTGTTCTGCTCCAATTACCATAGTAATAATCACAAAAATAATATTGGCGATTACCAAATACAATAATCCTTTTGCAATAGTTTCAAAATATTGCTTTTTAAAATTAAAAGATTGATAAACTATAATAACTAGAAATAAAACAACAACTTCTCTAAGGCTGTATAAAAAAGAAATAACTGAAATTCCATTGTAAATTAAAATAATATATTGTAGAAATAAGTATGAAAATAATACGAATGATTCTTTAGATGGAATGATTTGTTTTAATGAACATAATCTTATTATAAATGGGATAAACACAAGTAGTAAACCAATTGGATGTAATGATTTCTTAACCTCCCAAACACCTATTACATTAAAAATATTGTAAGTTAAAATGCCTTGTGTCGCAAGAATTTGAACAAGGATTCCAAAAAATATGATACTTGTTAATTTTAGTTTCATAATTATTTCTCCATAATATTCTTATACAAAATTTTATAAGATAAAATGGTTTTTTGAATATCAAACTGTGACAAAAACGAATAATCTAGTTTAAAAGTGTCAAGTTTTTTTGGGTTTTTTAACAAAGATGTCAATACTGTTGTTAATTCTTTTGATGTTGGTTTAAAAATAAAATTTTGGTTATTCTTTAATAATTCTGGTATTCCACCTGTTTCGCTTCCTAATATTGTTTTTCCTCGAATAGCTCCTTCTAATATAACTCTCCCAAAAGGTTCATTCCATATAGACGGAACCACTAAAACATCAATATTTTCATAAAATAAATCATTATCAATGAAACCTAAAAATTCAATCTTATCTGATGAACAAATCTCAAATAATTGCCTTTTATAATCATCATTGATTCTCCCAGCTATAACTAAACTCCAATTATCAAATTGTGATAAATTATTAAAACTTTCTAACAATAGCTCTATACCCTTTGAAGCACTTATTTGCCCAATAAACCCAAAAACAATTTTATCCTTTTCTTGAACAATTTCTTTCGGTTTTTCATTAATCTCTATTTGAAACCCATTATATATAACTTCCTTTTGTGAATCTAAAAAGTATCCCTCTTTCATATGATCTTTTAATATGAAATCACTTACCCCCACAACACAATCAATATCTCGAGAAGCTTTTTTCTTAATAATTGACAGATAATAACAATCTGCACACCTATTTACACAAACCTTGTTGTTTTTATATTTTGTGACACTAGGACATTGTAAATAATAATCTCTCAAAGTGTGTATTACTTTAATGTTCAGTTTTTTTGCTATTGACCAAACATTTATTGAGAATCCACTTAAGTTATTTGTGTGAATCAAATTTGGTTTAAAACTATCTATAATTTTTATAATGCCTTTAGTATAATCTTTATTCTTTACATCTTTAAGATGCCACATAAATTTATCAACTTTAGACTTTTTTTTACCAGAAAAAGGCCAATACTTATTCTGTATTTGCATACTCCAAATACAAACACCATTTAATTCAAAATACTTAGTTTCTTCTCCCAATGTAATTACAGCAACTTTTAATCCAGATAAAACCAAATTTTCAGCTAAGGCTTGCACAGATCTTTCAGCTCCACCAAACTTGTAAGGGTAATAAAGTGTGTTAACTAATAATATTCTCATAAAGATATTCTCTTTATAGTATTAATGAAAAATCTTTTTAAATTTCTGTAATCTTTGGTGTTCGCAATATAAAACCAGAGACTCCTAGATACTTCATACTTTTTAATCACATCATAAATGACATCTTTTTCCTTAAATTCTAGATAGCCTACTTCGTTAACTAAGCCTAATAAATAATTAGAATTCTTTTGCCAACTTAAATTTGTATGAGCAAATGAATAAGAGTCATCCTTAAACTGATCTAATAATTTAATGTTATCCACATAAAATTGCATCTGATTTTTGAGGTCTTCGAGTTCTACCTCGCTTTCGTCCCAATAATAACCATCATTCCTTTTATTTTGACTTTTAACCTTAACCAGCTTCCCATTTATATTACTTTTTACAAACTCATTCATTGGAGCCATATTGGTTGTAACAACTGGCATACCACAAGCACTTGCCTCAGCAATTGTTAAACCTATTCCTTCTAGCCTACTTGGGTAAACATAAATATCTCCTAGATAATACAGGCCTGGTGCTGGAACAGTTTTTTCAATTATTTTAAGCTGTCCCTTCTTCTTTAATTCATTAATTTCTTGAGTCAATTCAGGAAAAAAATTTGTAATTTTTGACTGAGTATGAATTATTAACTTTGCCTTTTGGGACTTAAGTTGACTAAACGCTCTGATTACATAGTCGCATCCTTTTCTATAAGGATTCCTACCAGCAGAATGAAAAAAAACTATTTCGTCTTTACTGGTTTTTTTTTGTTGTCGTTTATTATATAATTTAGTATCAGTGCCCCAGGGAATATAAAATGGATTTGGATGCCAATCAAAAACCTTAAAATGCCTATGAGTGTTACATACTACAAAATCATACAATTCAAAAAAAGGTACTGTTTGTTTAGTATAATAATCAACATACGCTCCTGTTTTAACTTTTAAATCATGACATAATAAAACTGGTTTCCACAAATGTTGTTCATTAAAAAAAACGATATCAAGATTATTAGATAATATCCACTCTTTAAATTGTTTTAAATCTATTAAATCTAAGTTACTGTAATTAAATCTTTTTCCATATGTGATATTACCTTTGTTCCAGTCTCTATTAAGCTTAGCGACATCTTCTCCTCCACGAGCATAAATAAAAACCTCATGCTCTTGCTCCCAAACTTCTTTAAATTGTTTAGAAACATAAGCAGCTCCCCTTTCAAACCATGTTGTTACAATTCCAATTTTTTTCTTTTTCATTTTATTTTATTTTTTAAGCTTAAGAAATAAGTTATATAATTTCGTTTTCTTTAATAAAACAAAAATTAAAAAGAAACCACACTGAGCTATCAGTGATAACCAATGGTAGTCAATATACTTATTTATAATTACCAAAAAACCTGACAATAAAACTAAACCTACTAAATCTTCTCTAAAACTCATTAAGTAATCTAATGTTTTTAGATTTACTAACTTAAAAGTTATATAAAACCCAACTATCATTTCTATAGAGGCAAAAATATTTATACCTATTGCAATGCCTAATGCCGATTGTAATAGAATATACCCCAAATACATTCCCATAAGCCTTAACGGAATAGAAATAAAAAGAGAGAATTTCCATTGAACTCCAGGTTTACCGGTTATTAAAAATAAAATACCTGAAGGTGACGCTAAAATAGTTCGAATTGACTGGAAACCAAATACAATTAACAACAACAAAATAGCATTCCATTTATTTGTCAAGAAATATGGAGCAAGTATTTGGCTTAAAGAAACTCCTAAAATAATCAAAGGAGAAAAAATAAAGAAAAATAAGTAGGTATATTCTGTATATTTTTCTGCTACAACATCTTTTTCAAATCTCGCTAAAATAGGATAAAGCGTTTTATTAAAAACCTGTACTAATAGCCCTACTGGTTTAATAATTAAATTAAACGCTAAAACATATAAACCCGCTTCTCTTTCTCCTAGTAATTTTCCGATTAATAATACATCTAATTGTTGAGCAAAAAAATTAACAACGTTAAATATAAGAACATTATAGCCGAATTTAAGATGTTCTTTTACAACATCAAAGGCAAATGTAAACGACTTAAAAGTGCTTTTGTAGGATATTACCAAATACCCTAGAGAAGCAAAACCTACCGTTAATAATTGCTGTATTATCAAGGCCCAATAACCATAATCAAATAATGCTAATATTACAGCAGATACACCTGCAAACGTAACAGCAATTAAATCAATTATTGCTATTTTTTTAAATTGTAGGTTTTTTTGTAGGACCCCTTTAGATACAACTCCAAAACTAGAGAAAAGGACTCCTAAAATTAATGATCTAAAAATTATTTGAATCTCATCGTTATTATAAAATTCAGAAATGACTGGTGCTGATATATACCCTAAAGCATAGATTAGAAATCCAATCCCTAAATTCAAAATAAACAAAGAGAAAAGATGCTCTTCTTTAAGGGTTTTTGAATAAATAATTGAACTATCAAAACCAATATTCAGCAGTGTATTAAAAAATAATACAAAAACTGTTGACATACCAATAATACCAAATTCTTCAACAGAAATAATTCTAGCTAAAAGGATTAATACTATTGAAGAAAATAAAACTTTATAACCTTGTGCTATCGAATTCCAGCCAAAACCCTTTACTCCTTCATTCATTTTTGGTTTTATTTCTTGAGGAATTGGTTAAAATATAATCAACTATTCTTTTGCATGCATTTCCATCTCCATAAGGATTATGTAATGTACTCATTTTCGAGTAGGCTTCTTGATTATTTAATAAACGATTAGCTTCTAAAACTATTTTATCTTTATCTGTTCCTACTAAAAAGACTGTTCCAGCTTCCACTGCCTCTGGGCGCTCAGTAGTATCTCTCATAACTAAAACAGGTTTTCCTAAACTAGGCGCTTCTTCTTGCACCCCTCCGCTATCTGTAATAATAATGTAAGATTTACTCATTAGCCAAACAAACGCGGGATAAGATAATGGCGCTATTAAATTTACATTATTTACGTCTCCTAGAAGATCATAAACGGGCTTCTGTACGTTCGGATTAAGGTGAACAGGGTAAATAATTTGTACATCTTTGTTTTCTAATGCTATTTGTTTTAAAGCACTACAAATATTTATAAATCCTTGTCCGTGATTTTCTCTTCTGTGCCCAGTCACAAGAATTAATTTTCTAGAAGTATCTACTAATGTTTTTAAGGTTTCTACCTCATCATCTGTATAAGAGCTTGAGGTAACTTTATTCGAGCTAAATTGAAGTGCATCAATAACAGTATTCCCTGTTACTAATATTGAATTAGTATTTATATTTTCGTTTAATAAATTTTGTTTAGATGTTGTGGTTGGAGCAAAATGATAATCTGAAATAGAACCAGCTATACTTCTATTCACCTCTTCTGGAAACGGCGATCTCTTGTTAAATGTTCTTAAACCCGCCTCAACGTGACACACTTTTGCTCCAGAATAAAAAGAAGCTATACTAGCTGCCATAGTTGTTGTTGTGTCACCATGCACGTAAACGTAATCTGGTTTAAAATCCTCTAAAATGGGCTTTAAATTGATAATAATATCTGCCGTTAATGAATATAGGTTCTGATTTGGTTTCATCAAATCTAGATCAAAATCAGGTGTAATTTCAAAAAACTCTAGAACTTGATCTAACATCTCACGATGTTGTGCGGTAATGCATACTTTCGTGTCAAATTTATCATTATGTTTTAGAAACTCCTTTACTAAAGGCGCCATTTTAATTGCTTCTGGTCTTGTGCCAAAAATTATCAGGTTTTTAATTTGCATATAATCAATATAATTTTATTTCCTTTTGTTAGACAAAAATAAACTGACTCTATTCGGATTGTAAAATGACCATCAACTTCGAATAGATTTAACTTTATTTTATTCCTAAAATATTTATTCTAATATTAGCTTTTATTTATAACAAACTAAATATTGCTACTTTGAGGCTATCTCGCCAAAAAGGGATTTCTAATTCAATCCTATCTTTAATTTTAGTTTTTTCCAACACGCTATACATGGGCCGTTTTGCTGGAGTTGGATAAAATTCTGTTTTAATTGGGTTAACTTTAATTGAAATGTTTTGAGAATCAAATATGGCTTTTGCAAAATCATACCAACTAGCAATACCTTGATTACTGTAATGATATAATCCAAAATTCATATCATTGGAATTAACAATTTTTAATATAACTTCTGCTAAGTCCCGTGCATAGGTTGGTGTTCCTATTTGGTCGCTAACCACACTAATTTCATCTCGTGTTTCGGCTAATCGCAACATCGTTTTCATAAAATTATTTCCATGTTCGGAATACAACCACGAGGTTCTTATAATAAAATATTGTTTTAAAGCTTGTTGTATTTCTACTTCTCCTTGTAGTTTAGAAGCTCCATATACACTAATAGGATTGGCTACATCTGTTTCTGTATAAGGTTTGTTTTTTTCTCCATCAAACACAAAATCGGTTGAAACATGAATTAAAACAGCTCCATGATCGTTGCACACATGTGCCAAATTCTTTGCTCCTATTGCATTTATTTTAAAGGCTTTTTCGGCTTCCGTTTCGGCTTTATCAACTGCTGTATAAGCTGCACAATTAATACAATAGTTTATTTGGGGATTAGATTTAAAAAATGTTTGTATTTGATTCAAATCACAGATATCTAATTCTAGATGGGCTGTATAAATTACATTTAAATCATCATACTGTTCTTCAACATCCTTTATACAACTGGCTAATTGTCCGTTACCTCCCGTAACTAAAATAGTTGTCATAAAACAACTTCTTTTAAAGTTGGAAGTTCTAAATCCTTTTCGGAAATTATAAATTCT
>Ga0213868_10005120_pt1 | contig 11840 bp, 9 predicted proteins | sample PICome_9_FD_160087 | JGI IMG/M metagenome (GOLD analysis project Ga0213868, IMG submission 160087) | Coastal seawater microbial communities near Pivers Island, North Carolina, United States - PICO127 | ecosystem: Environmental > Aquatic > Marine > Coastal | place: USA: North Carolina | collected...
CGCCTGAAGGAGTTTCGAGTCATAGCCACTCGCTATGAGAAGCACCGTGAGAACTTCCTTGGATTCGTCACGCTTGGCGCTATCCTGGCATGGATCTAACCGGTTTTAAAACACGCCCTAGTCGCCCGGAATGATTACTCAAAGCTATACCGTAGTGCCTATGTCGACTGGTAGGGGCATTGTAGTGTCAGCGTGGCCGAGTGGTTGGCTGCAATTGAGACGATGATGAAGCTAGGAATGTTTGGTAAGCTGTGGAGACTGAAGGCGCCTAGCGAAGCTTGTCTGCGGAAATACGATAGATCCGAATTGCGTTCTCCCGCATGCCTTTCTTCAGAGCTGCGTAGCTTTTTTTCTCGAGGAATTCGCGCATGATTCGCACCACATCGTCTACCTTGCCAAAGTGCTCACAAACAGCCCAATTGGTGGCAAAGATCACCCGATCTTCGCCGAAGGTATCGAAGCACGGATTGAGAACCGGAAGATAGTGAGACAGATCAACTGGAGCTCGGTCCTCAAACGCTTTCACTTCGGCGAAGTTTATGATGCTGGAGAGCTTACAGTAAATGTTAGCCTCTTGCGCGCAGTCAATGAGCACCTTCTTCCACGCTGCGGATATCTTTCCGTCCACTATGCGGGCGCGCAAGCAATGGTTCAGCACGATCTTTAGCCCCTGAAACTCACGTGCCAAGCGGATGGCGTCCGCCGCATGTTGGTGTGCTATCAAGAGATCGATGACCATCCCTTCCTCATCAAGTTTCTGCAGGTGTCGCCGCGCAGTTTCGTGATCCAGATGAGCCGCCAGTTCATCCATGCGAAAACGATAGCCATTCAGGTAGCCACTCTTAACATATCGCTCATGGTGCGTGAGAAAGTCTTCCTCAGTAAGGTCTCCACGTGCCACGTAACCGCACACCAGATCCGACTTCGCTTGCGCAAGAACCCAATCATTGAATTGTGGCTGATCTTGTTCGACCGCCTCCACGATCATGGTTGCCTGTATCCCCAGCCGATCTGCCAGCGATCGGTAGTCCTCAGGCGTCATCGCCATCCCTAGTGTGTCTTTCGGGTGATGCTTGTTCGTCTTCGACTCGTGTGCAACTTGCGCATCGCTCTTGAAGTGTGTGTGCGGATCAATGATCCAAGGTTCCTCCGCCCGCACGGCGGATAGCGCTGCGATGAGTATGAAGGCGCAAAGCCACCAATTCCTGATACAGTGTGTTAGCCGCATCCGAACACGCAAACACAGAATGTATGCCGAGGTCACCTATCGATTCGTTTATTCGATGTTCGCGATCAATGATTGCGGAGGGTTAATCTACTGTTAGTATTTCTCGAAATAGCTAATACAGCAATTCGAGATTGATTCACGCCAAGGTAGGAAGCAGACCGCGCCTGGTTGGCCAACCCTGCAGAAGTATGGGAGAAGCATGTCATGAGAAATTCAGGCGCTAGGATAATCTTGCAAACCATCCTTATTGGCCAAAGCGTTTCATCACACCCTGTTTCCGCTTCCGAAATACTCTGGAGCCAGTACTGCCAGCACCTTGGCAACATGAAGCTGATGGTTCAATTGAATATTGATCTTACCTCCGTTAATGGAAATGCTGAGAGAGCGAATTGCAATTTCATCCGATGAATGAAGAACGAAATCCGATCAAAGCGGAAGACTCGGGCTGGTCGCATACGATAAAATTCCAATCCTGAAACTTTGTTCAACTAAGACAAGATGAACCGCTTAGTCACCCTTCTTGTTCTCTCGCTCCCGACACTTTGTCTTGCTAGTTGGCCGCCGGCGGCGGGACCTAACTACCAGTATTTAGCAGAGGGCAAAGCGCTAACAAAGTTTAGCGTTGCGCGCGGTGAGGGAGTGCCATAGCGTGTAATAAGTATAGCGTCAGTGTTTTTGCCTGTTGGGATGAAGCCAGTGTGCGGTTGAAAGTTCGTGAAGATTCGGACTTTGAGCTGCAACCGGAATTCTTCGGTGCGTAGTCAGTTTAGAATGAAAGGCGCAACCAAGGGGGAATCTAGTACGAGCGCCTGCCGCTCTTCAGCATGGACTCCCTGCCCAAGCGCGGCAAGGAACTACAGTCGGACTACGTTGTTAAGATCGAAGACGCGGCAGAAGCCCTAAGGGCCGTCGCAAGTCTTGGCGACCGCATTCGTCCGGTTCTTCGCGCTTCTGAACTCAGAACGGTTGCTGCTGACGACCTCTGGATGAGTCCCTGTCATCAACGACCAAGCCTCCCAATTCATTTCACCTGGAAGCCAGACAAAGACGGCGTGCGTGTTTTGTTTCCCGCAATCGAAGACAAATTGGCTCCATTCGAGGCAAGACCTCGCGGTAGCAAGTTGTTTGTTATGGGTTCATCGATACTTCGATTGCGCTACGAAAAGGTCGAAGACTTCCGAAAGCTCGCTCGTAAAGAGGATGCCCAAGGCAAATGCCAGAATCAATTCACGCGTGAACATCTATTTTGAGCTGGTGCCACCCTTGATCACACGCCTCTTTATACCAGCGGCCCCAGTGCAAAGTCTGGCAAAGTTCGTTCTCTGGCTTGCGGACTCATCGCATCGTTTCATTTGCGAATTTGGTCAGGAAGCCCTGAAGCTTACTTCGAGTAGTCTGGATGACTGCCATCGACGGGCATGGTGGCATTCCAAGCACGAAGGGCCTTGTCTAGTTGGGCGACGACGTCAGGATTGACCTTGGCGAGATTGAAGGTTTCGCCAGGATCATTGGGGAGATCGTAGAGCTGAGGATCGCTACCGTCGTGGTTGACCAAGTACTTCCACTTGCCTTCACGGACAGCAAGGTCGGGGTTGTCCTCTTTGTAACCGTGATTATAACCAGGGCGATCAGGGGGACGACGCCAGAAGATGGGCGCTTTGCGAGAGTCCTTGGATTGGCCTAACAACGTGGTGGAAAGATCTTCGCCGTCAAGCTTCTCCGCCGGTGCTGTGCCAGCCAAGGCATAAAGGGATCGATTGAGATCGAGCGCGCTGAAGACGGATTTCTCGTTCGTTGTCCCTGCCAGTTTGGCGTCTATCAGGCCTGGTGCCCAGACGATCAGCGGGGACCGAATGCCTCCCTCATACATCCAGGTCTTGGCACCGCGAAAGGGATCGGATGTTCCAGCGCCAGGTTCGTGGCCATTGTCAGAACAGACGGTGATGAGGGTGTTGCCACGAAGTTTCGGATCGTTGCGCACCCGATCAAAGAGTCTGGCGAACTGTTCGTCCATGGAGTCGAGCACGCTTTGGTAGAGGGCGCGTTTGTCTCCTTCCCATTTGTCTAGAGGCGGCCAGAAGGGGCCGTGGACATCATCTGGCCAGAGATTGATAAAGAAGGGCTTCTCTTCGCCTGCTGATTGATCGATGAATGTGAGGGCGGCATCGACGAAACCCGTCGTGATCTCAGAGCGTTGCCTCCACTGAAAGCCATCGCCCAACTGCTCGGCCTTGTCCCAGATGCGCCCGACAATGGGTTCACCTCCGTCTGGGTTCGGTTTCTTTGTCAGGGGTAAGAGCTTGGGACCCATACCTTCAAAGTTAGTGAGGCTTCTGTCGAAACCATAGTCCGTGATAGGTGGCGCATCGTCCACATCACGCTGCCCGCCCATGTGCCATTTTCCAAAGTGACCCGTGGAGTAGCCGTGTGCTTTAAGCTGTCGTGCTAGGGTTGGCGCTTTCGGATCGAGCCACTGGGCCATACCACGCTTCGTGTTGCCACGACGGTTATTGAGAAAAGAGGTAATGCGCCAGCGGTGCGGGTATTGGCCTGTGGTGAGAGCGACTCGCGATGGTGAACAGATAGGCGAGTTGACGTAGAAATTCGTGAATCTGATACCCTCGGCCGCGAGGCGATCGACATGCTGCGTTTCGACGGTGCCGCCAAAGCAGGAAAAGTCGGAATAGCCCATGTCATCGATGAAGACGACGATGATATTAGGTCTATCGGCAGCGTGAACCTTGGACAGAGACGCGGAAACACAGAAGAGGGTGACGAGTATTGAGAAGATGCGCATTTTTAATATGGGCTACCTGCGTTTGCGTGAAACAGGTTTCGGATGCTTTGCAAGGATGGCTTTGAGTTGTTCGACGATCTGTGGCTGATTCTCCGCTAGGTTCTCTCGTTCGAGTGGGTCAATTTGGTAGTCGTAGAGTTCGTAGACAGCGGTGTTGCCATTGCCGCCACGCCACTCGACCAATCGATAGCGTTCGGTGCGAATGGCACGACCTAGCTTGGCTTTGGGGTAGGCGTGGAAAGCGTGATCGCGAACGCGTTTGATTGGGTTCTTCAAGACAGGAACAAGGCTTACTCCATCGATTGGTTGAGGTCCCCCTGGAGCAGGTAAGCCCGCTAGTTCAGCGAGCGTGGGGAAGACGTCAGCACTTTCAGCAGGTTGCTTAGTGGCAGTGTTGGGACTGGTGAAGCCTGGTGCCCGGATGAGAAGCGGAATGCGGTTGGCTTGCTCGTAGTTGGTGTGCTTGGTCCAGATGCCAAGGTCGCCGAGGTGGAAGCCGTGGTCTCCCCAGAGCACGACGATGGTGTCGTCGTCGAGTTCCAACGTATCGAGGGATTCTAACACCTTGCCGATCTGAGCATCGACATAGCTAACACTGGCATAGTAGCCGTGAATCAATTTTCGCGCGGTTTCATCACTGATCGAAGCTGGATCCTTCTTGTCAGGCACCGGGAAGTAATTTCGAATTTCACCGCCACGCTTCTGGGCGACTTTAGGAGAATTTTTCGGGTGCTCGCGAAACTTTGGCAGTTTGAAAGACTCGGCGTTGTGGAGGGCCCAATACTTTTTTGGCGCGGAGAATGGTAGGTGAGGACGAGCGAATCCTGCAGTGATGAAGAAGGGCGTGCCGTCAGCGGCGCGGCGCTTCTTGGCGGCTTGAAGTCGGCGAATCGTTTCAGCGGCGACGCGGCCGTCAGCGTAGGCTTCATCCGGAACATCGGGATGCTCAAAGGCAGCGCCTCGTGGGAGTTTGTTCATCCCTCCGGGAGGGGCTTTCTTATTTTGAAACATCGCTTCCTCGCGTGTGAGTGTGCCTTCGGGCTTGCTCGCAGTATCACGATACTCAATGACTTTCTCTTTAAAATGCGGGACGGAGAACGAAGCGGGATCGCCGTGATTGCCATGACCAATATGGTAGACTTTTCCCAGTGACTCCGTCCGGTAGCCACCGTGTTTGGCAAAGTGCTGGGGAATCGTCACAGCATCAGGGATCGTCCTGCGAAGATGCGATCCCAATCCATAGAGCCCCGTGGATGTTGAATGTGAGCCTAGCATCAGCGCGAAACGCGAAGGCGCACAGACTGCTTGATTGCAATAGGCGAGGTCGAACTGCATCCCTGAGGTGGCGAGCTTATCCATGTGTGGCGTCTTGGCCATCGAATCCCCGTAACATCCGAGAGCCGGTTTTAGATCATCGACGAGAATAAGTAAGACATTTGGTTTCGAAACAAACGCAGTGGCAGCTTCCTGCGCCCCAAGGCCAAAGGTGAAAGCTGGAAAGATGCCTATGATGACCGTTCTTGCGAAGGAGCTTACCGGAAAAATTAGAGAAATCAGATTCATTGCGGGAGTAGTGGTCAAGCTCACCCTGGACGATATCTCTCCCCCCCACAAGCCTTTGCCCTTGAGGAATTGGACACCGTTCAATAGAAATCGAACAGGCTGCCCACGGCCATCAAACGTGAACGCCCGCAATGTCTCGAACACCAGGGCAATGCGTTTGTCAGAGACGGCGACCGCTAGGGATTTGACCACTCGTATGCGCTTGCGCTACCGACCATGATCCTAATATCGTGTTTCATCTCCGACAACCTTCGTCACCTACATGCCAACTTACCATCTCTCCAACAATCTTCGAACGGCGTTTCTACTTGCCATTGGCAGTATTCTCGTTCCGCTAACGGAAGGATTTGCTCAGGCTAACAAGCCTAACTTCATTATCATCTTCACCGATGACCAAGGTTATGGCGACTTGAGCTGCTTTGGTTCAAAGACGATCAAAACCCCGAACATCGATCGACTTGCCAGCGAAGGGAGGAAGTTCACCAACTTCATGGTGGCTTCGCCAGTTTGCACACCTTCGCGGGCAGCGCTCCTCACCGCTTGCTATCCCAAGCGCATCGGCATGCACCAACACGTGCTCTTTCCTGCGTCTAAGAAAGGATTGAATCCTAGCGAACATACAATCGCTGATCACTTGAAGTCACAAGACTATGCTACGGCCTGCTTTGGCAAATGGCATCTAGGTCATCATCCCGAAGTCCTACCGACGGCCAATGGTTTCGACACTTACTACGGCATCCCATACTCGAATGACATGAACCATCCGGACAACAAAGGCAAACCAAAGGGCGGTCCGGACGGCATGGACATTCTGTGGAATGATCCGGAATCGACGCTCACGAAGTGGAAGACACCCTTGTTTGAGGACGAGAAGATTGTTGAATTGCCAGTCGATCAACGAACGATCACGCGACGCTGCACACAGAAAGCCATCGACTTCGTCAAAGCTCATCAGGACAAACCTTTCTTCGTCTACTTGCCTCACTCGATGCCTCACATTCCGCTCTATGTTCCAGATGAAGTGCGCGATCCTGATCCGAAGAAAGCTTACATTAGCACCATCGAACACATCGACAGTGAGGTCGGGCGGTTACTCAAGGCACTTGATGAGTTGAAGCTCACTGGCAATACTTATGTCATTTACACCACAGACAATGGGCCTTGGTTGAGTTTCAAACATCATGGCGGATCGGCCGGTCCTTTGAGAGAAGGCAAAGGCACGACCTTTGAGGGAGGTCAGCGTGTGCCATGCTTGATGCGCGGGCCCGGAATCCCTGCAGGGACAGTTTGCAACGAACTCACGGGAACCATCGATATTCTTCCCAGTATTGCGGCGATTACAGGCACACCCTTGCCAGAAGGGAGAAAGATCGACGGTTTAGATGCATCTGGGCTTTGGCATGGGTCCGCTGACAAGTCTCCTCGGGAAGAATTTGTTCACTACACGTCGAACGGACGACTGGAAGGCCTTCGCCAAGGGAACTGGAAATTGCTCGTGAAGGTGCCTCGGCCTCGGAGAAACCAGAAACAACAAGCGGCAGCCAAACCTGCACAGATACTGCTCTTTGATCTCAGTAAAGATGTCGGCGAGCAGAATAATCTAGCAGAGCAACATCCGGAAGTTGTGACAAAGCTCCGTGAGCGAATGGTTGCTTTAGACAAGGAAATTTCTGAGAACGCTCGTAGTCCTTGGAGAACGGCTGAGAGCAATTGAACCTGCCAGTTTCAAGGTAGCCAATACTCAGACCTTCAACATCATTAAGGGTTGGCGCAAAGGCGCAGAGGATTTGTGAGTACGTAGATTCGATTGGCAATTGAAACCACCCTTACCACGTCCTCAAGCACGAGTCATCTCGACCAATCGCTTCCTAAATGAAGTTTATCGTTCTAGTCTTGTTAGGTGGCTTGATTGGCATCCACGCTGCCGAGCCGGTCCGCGCTCTCATCATCGACGGACGCAACAACCATGACTGGCGTTCGACGACCGATCATCTGCGCGCCACGTTGGAGGCTGCCGGGCGATTTGAGGTCACAGCGTCGACGGCGCCCCAATTGCGATTTCCAAACGTCCCACGAAAGGCCAAGCGCTCCGAGGATGAGTCCGCCTTGACCGAGGCACGGAAACACTTTGAGAAGCCTCAGGCCGAGGCGAAGGCAGACCTCGCACCCAGGTGGGACAAGTGGGCACCCCACTTTGCGTCTGCCGATGTGGTAGTGCTGAATTACAACGGGGAAGAATGGCCGGTCAGGATACGCAACGCGTTCGTCGAGTTTGTCCGTTCTGGAGGTGGCGTGGTGCTCATTCACGGATCGAACAACGCGTTCAGGAATTGGCCCGAATTCAATGAAATGATAGGACTTGGCTGGCGACCGGCGCTCATCGGAAAGGCGATCAAGGTCGATCCAAGGTCGGGCAAGACATACATTGCAAACGAGATCGATTTGTCTAACAACGGAAACTCTGGCCACGGATCGAAGCACGCCTTCCAGGTGACGGTGCGTGCACCCGATCATCCGATGATGCAGGGGCTTCCGCCGATTTGGATGCATGCTAGGGATGAGTTGTATCACAATATGCGTGGTCCAGCCAAGAACCTCACCGTTCTCAGTAGTGCTTACTCGGATCCCAAACAACGAGGCTCCGGTTTGCACGAACCTCTGACTTGGGAAGTCTCTTTCGGAAAGGGACGTGTCATCGTTACGAGCATGGGTCATCTTTGGAGAGGCGACATGGAACGTGGAGAACAGGCCGCGCTTCATTGCGTCGGGTTCCAGACGATCTTGGCCCGGGCTTGTGAATACGCGGCCACCGGTCAGATAACCCTCCCAGTGCCGAACGGCTTTCCAGGGACTGACAATATCCATACGGTGGCTCCTCATGCAGTAGCCTGGCCTGAGAGGCCGACGGAGTCGATGGGCGATCACGAATCGATGGTCGCGAAGAAAAAAGTTGATCCTTACAGTATGCTCACACCGGAAGAAGAACGGGCGACCTTCGAACTCGCGCCCGGATACGTTGCTGAACTCTTTGCCGCCGAACCGATGGTTCAAGAGCCTGTTCTTACCGTCTGGGATGCGGATGGCGCGATGTATGTCGCGGAGATGCGCAGTTACATGCAGGATGTCGAGGGAACAGGCACCAAGACGCTGCGTAACGGACGGGTGAAGCGTCTCGTCGATATCGATGGTGATGGGCGTGCGGATGTCGCGACGGTCTTCATCGATAAACTCAACCTCCCGCGAATGATTCTGCCGCTGAGCGATGGTTGGATTGCTGTTAGGGAAAGTGATACCATGGATGTGAGAGCCTGGCGGGATACCGATGGAGACGGTGTTGCTGATGAATCGAAGATGCTCTACAAGCGCGGCCCCTATAGCCGAAATAGCCCTGATAAATCAGTCGAACACCAGGATTCCGGTCTGATGTGGAATCTCGATAACCACATCTACCTAACCTACAACATGGAGCGGTATCGATTCACCACAGGCGAGTGGATCGCAGAGAAAAAACCTGGACATTGGACGCAATGGGGACTCGCCCATGACGACGTCGGAGACCTTTTCTGGTCTACCAACTCCGATCCCGTCATCAATGCCTATATTCATCCACGTTACTGGGGGATCCCGCGCAAGATTGCTTCTAACATACCGCCTGTACCCGTCATGTTGCCAGCGCACTACGACCCCGGTTTCATGCTGGCCTACAGCAGCTGTTTGCTCAATGATCGTGGTGGGGCTGCTAGCGCTGAACGAAGTTTCACCTCGGCTTGTGGGCAAAGCATCTATCGCTCTGACAAATACCCTATCGAAAGTCGGGGCAATTATTTCATTTGTGATCCGACGATTCACGTGGTTCGCCGAGCGCAGGTGTCCAAGGACGACGCCATGATTCGCCTAAGTAAAGCCGAACCCGCAGGCTACGAGTTCTTACGCAGCTCGGACATCAATTGCCGTTTCGTCAATAGCGCGGTAGGTCCTGACGGATGCCTTTACATCACGGACATGTATCGGGGAATCATTCAGGATGCGCCTTGGCTCAACCCTGACAGTCGGAAAAACATCGTGGCGAATGGATTGGATGACAACAACCAGCACGGCCGTATCTGGCGCATTCGGCACAAGGACTTTGATCCCCGTGGCAAAGAAGCGATGTCGCCAATGAGCGCGGAACCCACGATCGCCTTGCTCCGACATCTGGAGAATCCGTCTGGCTGGTGGCGCGACACGGCTCAGCGCGAGATCATTCTCCGTCAGGATCGCGAAACCGTTGTCCCGCATCTCGAGGCGATATCTCGATTTGGAGAGAATCGGCTTGGACGTCTTCATGCCCTCTGGACGCTAGAAGGCTTGGGTCGGGCTGATCTCGAACTTCTTCGCCACGTGGTCAACGATGACGATCCACGGTTGCGGCGCGCCGCCATTCAAATTGGAGAAGCCTTGTTAGTAGAATCCGAAGGTTTCGATGCCATCGCTCGCCCGCTGATTGAGGATCGCGATGCCGAAGTCGCCAAACAGCTGATCCTTTCCCTTGGCCTCTACCGCGATCATCCAGATACGCTCAACGTGATCCAGCAGACCGCGCGTCGCCATCCCAAGGCCACAGGCGTGCAACTCGCGACCACGCTGAGTCTTTGGGGCATGGATCGCCTAGCTCTCATTGAAGAGATCAGGGCTGGAACCGCCTTTGATCCAGCCACGAACATGGTTTGGAAGAACATGCTAGGAAACTGGCAGCGTGGCCTTGCGTTCCCTGATGAAATGCCCAAGGACGAACGTCGTCGCATTACCGGTGGCGAGAACATGTATTTCCAATCCTGCGCCACGTGTCACGGACCTGATGGCAAAGGGCTCAATGTTCCAGGATCGGATCTCCTATTAGCACCTTCGCTAGTCGACTCTGTGCGAGTCAAAGGCCATCCCCATCAGCTGATCGCGGTCCTCCTCCACGGGCTCACAGGACCGATCGACGGCAAGACCTATCAGGCAGGCTTCATGGCACCCGCTGCCGCACTGGGAATCACACGGGACGACCGATTGGCGGAGCTTATCAGCTACCTGCGATTCACGCATGGCAATCGTGCATCCAGCGTGAGCAAGGAAGACGTGGGAACGATCAAGAAACGGCATCGAGAGCGGATGACACCGTGGACGGACGCGGAATTGCGCTCTCTACCTCGATTGCGTTGAGCGAAAACTCGGCGTGAAAAGAAAGGGTGAGTTAGGAAATTGATCGAGAAGTCTCTCCAGAATGCCTAAGTATCAAGGCTAGGCAATGCCGCTAGTCCAGCTATCATTCGACCACAAACCAATGAGAAACTTAGTAGCTGTAATCGTCTTTGGCCTCTTTCTATTCGTCAGTCCGCAGGTGTTTTCAGAATCCGGCGCTTCGGAGAGACCGAACATCGTTCTCGTCATGGCAGATGACCACGGCTACGGCGACTGTGGTTACACCGGGCACCCCTTCGTCAAGACGCCGCATCTCGACGCCATGGCTAAGACTGGCGTGGTCTTCAATCGCTTCTACGCCAGCTCGCCTGTGTGCTCACCCACCCGCGCTGCCGTGATGACTGGCCGCCACGCTTTCCGCGTCAACGTCCCCAACCATGGACACTACCTCAGATCTCATGAAGTCACCATCGCTGAGGTACTACGGGACAACGGCTACGTCACCGGACATTTCGGTAAATGGCATATCGGCTCCGTTCAACCCGGTAGCCCGACCTCACCGGGTGGGCAAGGCTTCGACGAATGGCTCTCCGGGCTTAACTTCTTCGACAAAGATCCCTATCTCAGTCACAACGGGAGCTACGTTCACAGGATGGGCCAAGGAACGACCATCGCCACCGATGCCACCATCGAGTTCTTAACGAAACACCACAAGGGCAGCAACCCCATGCTCGCCGTCACGTGGTTTCCTGCACCGCACGACCCCTTCGGCGAACTCCCTGAAGGTATTGAAGATGCGGCTACGCTTTACGACGATCAAGACACAAAGAAGGCTGGATACTTCCGCGAGATCACCTTGCTTGACCAACAGGTCGGCAAGCTCCGCGCCACGATCCGCAACCTGGGCATCGCCGAGAACACTATTTTCCTCTATTGCAGTGACAACGGCGGCCTGGTCGACGCCACCGCCGGCGGACGCGCGCTCAAAGGCAGCATCTACGAAGGCGGCCTTCGCGTCCCCGCCATTCTCGAGTGGCCCGGCACCTTCAAGTCAGGCAACGTCGCAACTCCAGTCTACTCCTCTGA
>Ga0213868_10005121_pt1 | contig 11839 bp, 5 predicted proteins | sample PICome_9_FD_160087 | JGI IMG/M metagenome (GOLD analysis project Ga0213868, IMG submission 160087) | Coastal seawater microbial communities near Pivers Island, North Carolina, United States - PICO127 | ecosystem: Environmental > Aquatic > Marine > Coastal | place: USA: North Carolina | collected...
CTCTTCTCTCTCTTATAATAACACTCTCTCAAAGATAACACACTTTCATATAATAATTACGCGGACAAGAAGCCTTCGGTGAACTTGGTGCACAATTCCTTCAACTTCGCATCGGTGGCGTCGGAGATGACACCTTCGGTGCGGATAGCTTCTAAGATGGAGGCGTCGACTTGTTTCATCAAGCCGGCTTCGAACGCGCCGATGTCTTTGACCGGAACCTTATCTAAGTAACCCTTCGTGGCGGCGTAGATGAAGACGACTTGGTTTTGGACCGGGATCGGTTCGTATTGGCCTTGCTTTAAGGCTTCGGTCAAACGCGCGCCTCTGTTCAACAAATATTGCGTGGCGGCATCCAAATCGGAACCGAATTGCGCGAACGCGGCAACCTCTCTGTATTGCGCCAATTCCAACTTCAAAGAACCGGAAACTTGTTTCATGGCTTTCATTTGCGCGGCGGAGCCGACGCGGGAGACGGACAAACCGACGTTAATCGCCGGTCGGATACCTTTGAAGAACAATTCGGTTTCTAAGAAAATTTGGCCATCCGTGATGGAAATGACGTTCGTCGGAATGTACGCCGACACGTCGCCGCCTTGCGTTTCGACAACCGGCAACGCGGTCATGGAGCCTCCGCCGACGTCGTCGGACATTTTCGCCGATCTTTCTAACAAACGCGAGTGCAAGTAAAAGACATCCCCTGGGAACGCCTCACGTCCTGGCGGTCTTCTCAACAAAAGACTCATTTGTCTGTACGCGACAGATTGCTTGGACAAATCGTCGTAGATGATCAACGCGTGCATGCCGTTATCGCGGAAGTATTCCGCCATGGCGCACCCGGAGTACGGCGCCAAAAACTGCAACGGTGCCGGATCAGAAGCCGTCGCCGCGACAATAATCGAGTACTTCAACGCATCTTTATCGCTCAAAGTCTTCACCAACTGCGCAACCGTGGATCTCTTTTGGCCAACCGCGACGTACACGCAATACAACTTTTTCTTTTCGTCCGTGCCGTTGTTCACGCTCGCTTGGTTGATGATCGTATCAATCGCAATAGCCGTCTTTCCAGTTTGCCTATCGCCGATGATCAATTCTCTTTGTCCTCTACCAACTGGCACCAACGAATCCACCGCTTTTAACCCGGTTTGCATTGGTTCGTGCACAGACTTTCTCACGATGATCCCCGGCGCTTTCAACTCGACGCGTCTTTGCGTCACATCCGCGATCGCGCCTTTCCCGTCGATCGCGTTCCCGAGACCGTCCACGACTCTCCCTAACATCCCTTTCCCAACCGGAACGTCCACAATTGACCCAGTTCTCTTCACGATGTCGCCTTCGTTGATCGTCGTGTCCGATCCGAAGCACACCACGCCGACGTTGTCGTTTTCCAGGTTCAACGCCATCCCTCTCACCCCTGAGGCGAATTCGACCATTTCGCCGGATTGGATTTTGTTCAGCCCGTACACGCGCGCGATGCCGTCCCCGACGGATAACACTCGCCCGATTTCGTCGATGTTCAAATCCGTGTAATGGTTCGAGATTCTTTGTTCGAGCAACGAGGAGAGTTCGACCGCGCTCATCGCCATGGCAGCTTTTTGTTGTTGGGGAAACGACGAGTTCGAGCCGATTTTATTCGAATGTCTCAACGCGTTGTTTAAAGAAGAGGTGGAGGAGGAAGAAACGTTCGACGCCTGCACCACCGCGCGGGCCGCTTGGACGCTGATTCTCCGGAACATGTTTAGATGTTTGTGTGATCTGCTTTTCGTTCGATCGACAGTCGGAGAGTGCGGAAAGGAAACGCAAGAGCGCAGAGAGAAGGAAAAATCCGATCAGATCGTTTAGGTTTAAACCCTAATCTTATATGAAACCCTAAAACTGATGCCTTACAATTTTTTCTCTTCTATTCCGGGTGGTGGTGGTTCTTTTTATTCTATTCTATGTATTAAATAATATTCAACCGTCGCATCAACTTATCGGTCAATTGCGCGACGATGACTTCAGTTTTACTCCTCGCCAAGCGTTCTAACTTTGTTTTCAAATCGTGCGTGCGCATGATATCTCTCGGTGTGTCCGCGTGTTCGAGTATGTGACCCATGGCTTTTAAACCGGCGAGTTTACAACCGGCGGTCGCCGCGGGCGCTCGAACGGAAGGTTCGTCGAGGACGACGCCGAGAACGGATGTGACGACGTTTTTCTGTTCACTCACGGCTCGGGAGAGGCGGCTGGATTCACCGATTAAATTCGCGAGCGCGTGGAGTGTGCTTTCGCCGTTGATGTTGCTTTTGTTTTTCCTGGAAAACGCAAAGGCGAGGACCAAGACGTCCAAGGCGTCCGCGGTGAGTAAACGCGCTTCGATTTCCCAAGGTTCCGCGTTGAGCCAAACGACGCAGGCTTGTAAAGCGAGAATTTTGCGTTCGCAGTTGCCTTCTTGATCGATGACGGAGACGAGCGTGTCTAAGATGCCGTGTTTTACCAACTTTTCTCTCGCCGCTCGAGACGCGGAAACGCAGCTGCACAAGAGAGGCAAACAGACGTCTTTTTCCGCTTCCGTGCCGCTCGTGGCGATTTCGCACAGAACCCAACTCGCGTGGCACGTTGCCGCTTGTTGTTGGTAGGATTTTGAAGCGACGCACAGATTTCGAATCGCTCGCAACGCCGCTGCTCGCGTTCGACCGTTACAGGCGACAGATTCGTAGAGTAAATCGACGTTGATCACCCCGGCGCGTTTCGAGCCGCGTTCGGCGTCGAAACCGAGATAACCGATTTGGTTATCGTCGTCGTTGTCTTCTCTCCACGTGATTTCAATCAATTGCGCGAGTTTGGGAATGCATCCTGACTTTTGTAATCGATCTAAAGTGTCCGCATTTTCCGTCAAAGACTCGATCGTTTTCGCCAATTTTTCTCTGGTTTTCTTCGACACGACGCAGATTTGCGCCAAGAAGCCGTGGATGACGCCGATGTCGCAGAGCAAGTTTTTCGTTTGCGTATCGAAAGATTTGAACCCGGTTCTTTTGGCGTTTTGCTCCAATAAAGCGAGGTACTCGTCGTCGTCTGAATCGTCATCGTCGTTACCCCCGTCTTTATTGTCATCGTTCGTAGACTTGTCTTTGTTTTTTTTCTTCTTCTCGTCGTCTTCGTCCTTGTCCTTCTTTTCGCGGTCGGCTTCGGCCGCGCTACCTTTCCCTTCGGAAAGCATTTTCGATGTCATCGCCTGGTTGCTCAACAAGTTGGCGATGAAATCAGCAATTTTTTCGTTCGTTACGGTCGATGAGGACGTAAACGTCGCCGGGTCTTCGTTTGCTACTTTTGCCTCTTCGAGATGGCCAAAGTGCGTTTGACCCAACGCTTGCACCAAATGCGGAAAGACGTTCGCTTTGGCCAACGCCCGCACGTTCGCCCACGTCGCGTCAAGTTGCGCGGCTTCCTCCTTTATGATTTCCATATCCGACTGACGAATTTCGCGTTCGATGTTTCGTAACTCTTTATCGTCGAAACGCGATCGGTCTTGCAATTTTCTCTTCAAAGATACCATCGCCTGGCGCATTCGTACCGCTTGGATTCTTTCGCGAGGTTTTGGAGGGATAAAGGCGGCCCGAGCGCAATCGACGGCTATTCGCGTCAACGCCTTACCGGATTCTCCGAAATATCCGACGGACAAAGCTTTTGCGATCCCGGGCGCAACACTCGGCGCGATGGCGGAAAACGCGGGTACCTGACACTTAGCGACTGATTCCAATAAGTTTAAAGCCGCAATCTTCGCTCTCCGAGAAGACACTTCAAAGTCTTTCGCGGCAACTGCACTGGCAAATCTACACACATCTAAAGCGACGAGTGCACTAGCTAACGCGATTCGACTCGTTTGATCCGCCGCACGCATGGCGAAAACGAGCGCTTCGAGTGCGACACATCTCGATCGATCGTATTCCGGCGATTCGTTGGACAAAATATCCGCCACGGACGCCAGCACTCTGCGCGAGGGGATAGCTTTACACGTGCCGTACGATTCTACCGCATCAAGCGAGGACGTCGCGTGCGTCTTTGTTGATGGTTTTGTTGCGGTGGTACCATTTTCTTGGTGATATCCTTGCGTGGCCTCTTCCATGATCGGATGCCCGCTTCCATCGAACATGAGATGGTAGCGTTCCATGGAATCTTTCACCGATATCCCGGCTCTTTCGACTGCACCGTTGTCTTTCAAGTCCATTGCCGACGCGAGCGATTCCCACGCGTCGTTTATGTGCGCTTCATCAAATTGCGACGTGCCGTACGACCCATATAAATCATCAAACGAACTCGAACGCGAAAAGCCGCGATTGATGCGAAGTAAAGCGTTGCCGGAGAGCTTCGCGCCGTTCAAAGCAAACTCACCGTCGTCTTCAAAGCTGCTTCTGTTTTGTTGATCAGAGCTCTGGTCGTCTCTGAGATGCTCGCCACCGTTTTGAGAGACTGGCGTCCCTATGTAAGACTTTGGCGTGGACGGACCGGAACTTTCGTTATCCGAATCCGCCGAAGTGCGAAAAGCGGAGGACCTGTGATTTTTGTTGATATTGTGCGCCGTTCCCGCCAGTTTCCGTCCACTCCGAATATCGAGCCATTCTTTTAAGAGCGTCCCTCTATCGCTGGCAGTAACCGACGGTGGCAAACTTTTCACGTCTATGCGCATGTTGTTTCGCTTATATCCTGGTCGGCTTCCGTTCGCACCGCTCTCTCTGTCTGTCGCGGCGCTTGCGTTTTTATCGTCATCGAAATCGCTCTCTTCGTCCGAGGAAAGATTCGAATCCGATTCGCTGCTATCCTGTATGTTTCTCTTCTTCTCGTTATCTAACACCGCATCTGCCGCCATGAGCGCCGCCGTCGCGCGATCAATCGTCGTTAACTTTTTCAAATCCGGTTTTTCGTCGCCTTCTTTTCGGAGTTTCTTCTTTAATTCGCGTCTCTCGAGCTTTAATCTCCGCAAATCCGCGCTGTTCTTTTCGTCGTCGACATTCGCGTTGATCGTCGATATCGGTCGTTCCGAGGAAAAGTAGATGGAATCCCTGTACTCCACGTCGACTACCATTTTATCTACCGCGCCAGCGAGTCCATCTGCAATTCGCATGGCGTTAGTGTTACCTTCTTGTTCATTATCGGCTTCTATTAAAGCGTTGTGCGCGTCTCTGATTTCTTTCGGAAGCCAAGTCGAAGCTAACTCGTTTCGAGCGTCTTCAATCCACGGGTGCTTTAACAACTCCCTCGCAGTCGGTCGCGTCGACGCGTCTCTTCGGAAACACTGTCTCAAAAAATCTTCGCACTGTTTGGAAATACCCGAAGCTGGAAGCGGCGGTATGTCGTCTCTGACCATTCTAAACAACGCCGCCATTGGCGCTAAATCAAAATAAGGCGGCTTTGTAGTCAATAACTCAATCAACGTACAACCAACGGACCAAATATCCGCTGCGGTAGTAACGCCGCCAGTCATTTCGATAACCTCCGGTGCCATCCAATACGGCGAACCGACGACATTATCGCTGAACTGTTGAGGTGAGGAAGGCGACCCGCCGTTGTTACTGCCGGGAGATCTCAAAAGGCCTTTCGCTGGCGGCGTTTCCAACGTAACGTCGTTGCTCGCATTTAAACGCATCTCGCCGTTATTGTTCTTATTCTCCTTGGCACCTCCTCCTTTCGGTGAATTTCCGGGCGACCCGAGCGACTGCCGTCTCCCACCTTTTTCCTTCTTTTTCGGCGGCGCCGGTTTCCCGCCGTCGAACAAACCGCTCGCATCACTACCGCTATTCTCCTTCGACAAACGATTCTTCAGCGCCATTTGCGACCTCCTACTTTTAACGAGCTTTGCCGTTTCTTCTTCCTCTCTTTTCGTTCTCAGTAGTTCTACATTCGGAGACCGCGCTATCTCGACGTTGCTATGACTAGTGTTGTTGCTCTTGTTATTATCATCCCCGTTACTATTCTGGTAAACGTCGCCAACTTTACCCGTGGCCGTCGCCGTGTTCACTTTCGTCGCCACGCCGAAGTCCGCTAATTTAACCACTCCATCCCTGGTGCATAAAATGTTCGCCCCTTTCACGTCTCTGTGAATCACGCCTTGCTCGTGTAAATATCTTAAACCTTTCAAAACGTGAAACACGTACACGGCGGCTAAACTCTCCGGAAACGGTCCAACCCCTCCAATCCCGCCGGAAATGCTGTTCGACGACGAGAAACTCTTCAACGCGGACGCTAACGACCCGTTCTCGCAATACTCCAGAACGATGTACAAGTGATGGTCGTCCCGAATGGCTTCGATGTACCGCACGACGTTTTCGTGTCTTAAAGAACTCAACAAGTCCACCTCCCCTGTGACGAGCGTTAAATCTTTTTCCAAAACGCCCGCCAAAGAAATCTCTTTTATCGCGACGACTTTCTTCGAAGACGCGTCGATGCCTTTGTACACTTGGCCGTACGCGCCTCGACCGATGGTTCGAACCAGTTGGTACTTGTTGTTCAGCTCACCGACGATGACTTTAACCCCACGATGAGCGCTTTCGTCGTTGGTTTGGTCGTTGGTGGAGGAGATTCGATTCGTGTTTACGTTCACATTCACGTTCGTCGTCGTCGTCTGAACAAAAGTCGTAAAAGTCGGTGGGACTTTCGACGACGACATCGAGTCTCGACCGAACGTGGTCTCGTTCTTAAGTTCTCGTTCGTGCGTTACTTTTGAACGCTTTCCGAGTGAGGAAAAAGTGTTGGATTTTGCTGCCCTTTCGTCAAAATTCGTCAATCGAAAGGTCTGGATGTTCTTTTACACTCGCCTAGGTACGCCCGCGCGCGTTTTATTATACGGTATAAATATGATGATACAAAAACGATACCTAGTAGTAGTAGTAGCAGGTAAGAAGAGAGAGTGCGAAGTTATGTACAGGAAACCCTCACTTAAATGTAGCATCACGCGGCGGCGTACCCGTCTCCGAGTCTTCCGCCGCCTTCGCGTTGCATCGTCGCCAGACGGTCTTTGGCTAATTTTTTCGCCTCTTCTCGCGCGTTTGCGATGTTTCGTCGCAGGAGCATAAATCGGAAGACGAGGGTTGCTACGAACGCGATGATGATTGTTGCGAATGGGTTATCGATTATCGCGCCTTTTCGTTGAAGAAGTGGGAGAATCAGCGCGGTGTATTTCTCTTTCGCGCGTTCCGTGGAGAGCAGGATGGAGACGGCGAATAAGAGAAAGAGGAGGAAGAGGAGGGATGCGAAGACGGCCCAAGAGAACTCCGCTTCGTTGGATTTCAATTTATCCTCTTCGTCTCTCGCTTTTAACGCGTCTAAATCGTACCCATCGCGTTTCCAGGTCATTTGTAAATCGCCAATTAATCCGTGTTTAAAAGCCGCTTCGCAATAGGCGAAGTAAAATTCGTACATGCGCACGAAGCGTTTGCTGTACCCGAGGTCGAAGACCTTTTGTTTGCGAGCGAGCATGCGTTCGCGCCACAAACGCAAAGTAACCGCATAGTGTAAACCAATGTCGTCGTAGGAATCTAAGGATAATCCGTTTGGAGCTGCATTTTTCATGGCGGAGATGGACGGTAAATGACCGCCGGGGAAGATGTACGCGCGGATGAAATCCGAAGTGGTTTCGCAATACTGTTTGTATCGTTCATCCGGGATGGTGATGACTTGAATCGCGCACGTGCCGTTTGGTTTTAAGCAATTTCGAACGGTTTCAAAAAAAGTTGGCAAGTGTTCGTGCCCGACCGCTTCGAGCATTTCGATCGAGATGACTTTATCGTACACGTTCGTCTCGTCGCGATAGTCTTGAATTTTGATTTCAATCAAGTGCGAGAGTTTCAATTTAGCCACTCGCGCGCGCGCTTCTGCGGCTTGCTCTTTGGACAACGTCAACCCAGTGACTTTACACCCAATTTTTGTCGCCAAGCGAATGGCGAGTTGGCCCCACCCGCAGCCAATTTCGAGAACCTCATCGGTTTTCTTAAAGTCGAGGCGAGCAATCATGGCGTCGATTTTATCGTATTGAGATTGCTCGAGGTGAATTTCTTTCTCCTCGAACGTCATTTCTCGGTTGCCATTCATGAGAAGCTTATCAATGTACATGTTATCGTCGCCGTTCAACTCCGCGGGCGTTCCGTCCGCGTTCTTCACGTGCACCGCGGACGAATACAACAACGTGTTGTCTAAGAACAAGGAATAAAACGCGTTCCCGGCGTCGTAGTGGTACTCGATGTTCTTCTTCGACCCTTCCTTGGTGTTCGATAACGCTTTGTGCGCGGCCATTTCCGCGGCGCCACCAAGGATGGACAAGATTGCCGCCACCAGCTCTTTCGGGTTGAACCAATTCTTTTTTGGATTGGACAAACCTTTCTTCCTGTTTGATTTTTCCTGCTTCGACGGGTGGCCGGAACAAATCAAATCCAAAAACGCCATCACGTCGCCGGAGAAATCGTTGTTCATGTACGCCTCACCAAGTCCGATGTCCTGTCTCGTGATGCACTGCTTGAACATATCTTCGCTAAATATGGTCAAACGAACTTCGTCTGGGACTGGTTTACTCTTGTCCCTCTTCCCGGAGATGGAAAAATCAACGCCGGTGGGTAACGTAAACGTCAATTTCGCATTCGGCGGCATCCATTTCCCGGCAATCGTTTGGAACATGCTCATAAACGCTGAACCGAGCAAAGATTGTTTCGGCTCGACGTCAAATCTAGGCATCCATGGAACCACGTCGTCTTTTCCTAAAAGTTTCTTGCACATCTCCACCGCCGAGTGTATGCCGTCTTCGTGGAACCCGTATCTCAACCACGCGCCGGTAAACCACGTGTTGTTTTCACCTTGTAAGCGACTCTTCAAATCCTCTTGCGCCTTGATCGCGTTCTCGTTAAACACCGGGTGGCCTAAGTATTTCTTAAACTCCACCCTTTCCTCGTCGATTTTCTCGGTCGGATTGAGCGTCACAAACACGTCCTTCGCGCCTTTAGGTAAATTTTGCAACAAGTTCACCCAATACGTTACGCACACGGAATCGTTCTCGCCCTTCTTTCCGATAGATTTGCAGTTCCAACTCGCCCACGCGCTTCGATTTTTTGGCATAAACTGCGGGTCGTCGTGTAACACGACCTCGTTCCTCGTCGTGCGAAAATTCGATAAAATCTCCAACTCTTTCTCCGTGGCGTTTTTGCCAATCATCGCCAACGCTTGGTGCGCGTGACAGGCAAAAATCACGTGGTCAAACTTCTCCTTCGTTTGCTCCCCGGTCGCCGCTTTCTTAGTTTCGGTCGTTTTCACTTTAATTCTCGATTTCGAAGCGTCGTCGAAATATCTGTGCACCGTGTGCACGTACCTCCCCGTCTTCACGCACCCGTCCGGCAACGCCTTCAAAACCGCCTCCACGTACGCCTTCGACCGGCCTTTCACCACCCTCCACACCGGTCGTTCAAAGATCTCCAACAAGTGGTGATTCGCCCAAAATGTAATCAGCGGTTTCAGAGGAAACCCGAGCGCGTCTTTATCGTTACAGCTCCAAATAGCCGCGCACATCGGCAACACGTAGTGGTCGCGGAAGTAATCCGAATACCCGTTTTCCCGCAAATATTCCCCCAACGTTTTCTTCTCCCAATATTCCTTCTTTGAGCCGCTCAACACGTCGTGTTTTACTTTCTTGAACTTAAGAATCTCCCGTATCATGTTCCAAAACTTTGGATTGATCAGGTTCCGTTTTTGCGCGAAGATCCCACTTAATCCTAAACTCCCCCACTCCGTCCTTTCGCTTTGTAACGAGAAACTCATGTCGCTTTGCTCGTGTTTCACGCGCAACTCCTCGAACAAACCGACCAAGTGTGGATACGTGGTCAAATTGAACACTTGAAATCCTAAATCAACGTCCAATTCTCCGGCGTGTTTTGACTTCTCCCGCGTCAACGCGTGCCCGCCGGCGGTGGGTTCGGACTCGTACACCGTGACCGCGAATGCGTTCGATTGGTGGAGCAGATAGGCGGCGGATAAACCGCTGATGCCGGCGCCAATCACGCAGACGGTTTGTTTCTTCTTTGAGCTTTCATTCTCGTTGTTAAAATCGTCGTTGTTGTTGCCGAGTGGTGATGATGCCATGACGATTTTGACGTTTTTGTCGTTTGTTCGTGGAACGACGAGTGCAACACGTAAATGTTCTTTTTCTGAGGTGTTGTTGTGGCGTTCGTACAATGCAGAGAATATGCGGTGCGGAGTAGTCCACGACGTAGAATAGTATAATTAAAAAATCAAACGACCGAGCGCAATGCGGACCGGCCTGCGGCACCACTGGCGGCTTGTGCGCCCATTTGCGCCCCTACCGTGCTGGCGTTGTGCCCACCAGCTCGGAAGCTCGTCCAGACGAGCCGCATGGAGACGACCGAGAGAACGGCGTCTAAAGCGAACAAACAAAACGCGACGGCGTAAAACGCGCCTAAAACTTTATCTTTGTTCAGAGCGGATTTGATGACCATCATTCCAGCTAAGGACCACTGGTCGCCGGCGCCACCGGGTGGGGAGATGCACGCGTAGACCATGAAGGCCAAGTGGCCGAGGTACATGAGGAAGAACCAGCCGAATTTCAAACCCGAGTCGTTTTTCGCCGCCATGTACAGGCGACGGTACCAGATGAAGTACGCGCCGGGGACGCCGGCGAGAAAGTAGATGATGGCGACTAACCAAGAGACGACTCTGCCGTCGACGAAGAACGCGCCGGTGACGGCGCAGAGGTTCATGAATAACGCCAAAACTAAGCAGAGGTAAGAGTAGTAACACATCCGCACGGCTCTTTGGTGTTGGGAAGGAATTTCCGCGTCGATGTTGTGGTACGCGATCGCCCAGAATTTAAACGGCCAGTTGTTGACTTGTTGCCCTCCACTGCCACCGTTAGCGCGCATGGCGGCTTCTCTCGCGGCGAGCTCGCGTTCGCGTCGCGCGATATCCCCCTCGCGCTTTTCGAGTTCTTTCCTTTGCTGGGCTAAAGACTTATCTCCTCCTCCTCCAACGCCGCCACCGCTGCTACTACCAAACGCGCCAAACCCAAACCCACCTCCAAACAATCCACCCCCACCTCTTTTCTCTTGTTGTTGTTGTTGTTGTTGTTGTTGTTGCGGATTCGTCGTGGCGGCGTTATCGTAGGCGCCGCCGTACGCGCCAAACGTGTCCATCCCAGAATCTCTCGCGACCGCCCCTGTCGGCGCTTCGTACACGTCCGTTGCCGCTTTCTTACTGTTCTTATAACTGCTTTTTACTGCCGGTGGTGACGGCGCCGTGCTGCTCGATCCTCCTCCTCCTCCTCCTCCTGATGGTGGTGGTGCAAACGGATTGGAAAACTCCGTGGAATCTTCGTCGTCGTCGTCGATGTGTACCGTCGTCGTCGTCGTCGTTTCTTGCAAAGACCCGCCCCCGGCGTTCGACCCGCCCCACGCGCCGCCTCCTCCATCGCCGGTCTGTTGGAACGGATTTCCGTTATTGCTCATATTTCTTCACGACAGAAGAATATATAAAGAGAGAGAGAAGAGAGAGAATTTGAGATCCAAACGTCTCCTCTTCAACGGTCTTTCTTCAACAAATTGCTTCACGAATTTTTCAAAATCGCGCCCTCCACGAATCTCCTCTTCCCTTTGTCCTCCTCCTCAAAGAGACTCTCGTTTCGGTGAAGAAACGTGTGGTGGTTTTGTCGACGAACGCTTTCTTTTTCGCGCGTAAAGTGTCTTCTGCGTTGCCCGCGTTGTTATGAAGAACAAAGCGTCCTCTCCTTTCTTTCCTCTCTCCTTTTAAACTCGGTGAAAAGAAGAATATATAAAAAGTGTGTCGCAGAATGCGCTCGTCAAACAAGTTGCTCTTTCTC
>Ga0213868_10005125_pt1 | contig 11836 bp, 9 predicted proteins | sample PICome_9_FD_160087 | JGI IMG/M metagenome (GOLD analysis project Ga0213868, IMG submission 160087) | Coastal seawater microbial communities near Pivers Island, North Carolina, United States - PICO127 | ecosystem: Environmental > Aquatic > Marine > Coastal | place: USA: North Carolina | collected...
GCAAAATTAGAAGTTTTGATTTTGAAATCAAATCACATGTAGAAATTGGTGAAAAAAATAAACAAATTGATTTTAAAAATTCTGTAAAACTTTCTGGTTCTAGATTTGTAATACTTAATTCTAATTATGCTTTATTAGAAAGAGCTTTAATAAACTTTATGTTAGATACGCATGTAAATAAATTTTCATATAAAGAAATTTCACCTCCATTATTAGTTAACGAAAAAGTTATGTTTGGCACTGGCCAATTACCTAAATTCGAAGAAGATCAATTTGAAATTAAGTTATCTAAGGATGAAGAAAGAAAATTCTTAATCCCAACAGCAGAAGTTGTTTTGACCAATTTAGTAAGAGAAACTACAATTGATGAAAAAGATTTACCTTTAAGGTTTGTTGCAGCAACCCCATGTTTTAGGAAAGAAGCAGGTAGTTATGGAAAAGACACAAAGGGAATGATGAGACAACATCAGTTCTATAAAGTTGAATTAGTCCATATTGTTGATCCAGCCAATTCACTTAAAGAACTTGATTTTATGTTAAGTTGTGCTGAAGAGATACTTAAATTACTAGAAATTCCATATCAGGTAGTTTTATTATCTTCTGGTGATATGGGTTTTAGTGCAGAAAAAACATTTGATATAGAAATTTGGATTCCAAGTGAAAATAAGTATAGGGAAGTCTCTAGTTGCTCATCTTGCGGAACCTTCCAAGCAAAAAGAATGCAAGCAAAATTTAAATCATCTAAAGAAACAAATTTTGTAGCTACCTTAAATGGTTCAGGATTAGCTGTTGGAAGATTAATGATAGGCTTGATTGAAAATTATCAAAATAATGACGGGACGATAACTATTCCACCAGTTTTAAGAAAATATATGAATAATCAGGAAAAAATTTAATTTTTTCGCATAATATTCTTGTTAAAATATTTTATATAATATAATTACACATAATTATGAGCGGACAAGGAATAGCACAATTTATACCACTGATTTTAATTTTTGTAATTTTTTACTTTTTTTTAATCAGACCTCAGCAAAAAAGAGCCAAAGAACATTTAGCTATGGTTGCATCACTAAAGAGAGGTGATGAGGTGATTACATCTGGCGGAATTATAGGAACAGTAGATAGAGTTTTAGAAGATGATAGAATTGAAGTCAATCTAGCTGATAACGTTAAAGTTCAAGTTATTAAATCTACAATAACTAGTTTATTAAAAAAAACAGACTCTAAATAATTTTTTTTTGTGCTTAATTTTACAAAAATCAAAGTAACTTTTGTATATCTAATTCTTTTAACTCTAATTTTTTTTGCATCATTAAATTTAAAGTTTAATAATTCAATTGATAAGAAAATTAATTTAGGTCTGGACCTTCAAGGTGGTTCTTATATTTTGCTTGAAGTTGATACCAATCCATTAATTAATCAAAAAATTCAAAGTAAAGTTATTCCTATAAAAAAATTATTAAATGATAATAATATTATTTATAGCGATTTCAAAATTTCCAATAACTCTATAAGTTTTATAATTGATACTGATAAACAAAACTTATTCAAAAATATTTTTTTAAAAAAAAATGATAATTTAGTTAACAATTTTATTACAGATTATAATACCTTTGAATTAGATATTACATTTAATGCTAATAAAGCTCTTATTAATTTTTCAAATTATGGATTAATAAGTCTAAACAATGCTGCGCTTAAACAATCAATCGAAATTATAAGAAGACGAATTGATGATGTCGGAACCAAAGAACCTACAATATTACAAAGGGGAGATAAAAGAATACTTGTTGAGTTACCTGGTATTGATAATCCTGAAAGAATTAAAGATTTATTAGGAAAAACGGCTCAATTAACTTTTAGGTTGGTGCAAGACGATGATGGTTTTGGTTCTGAAAAACTTATTATTTCAGAAACAAATGAAGAATTAACGGTTAATAAAAGAGTTGTTATAAGCGGAGAAAATTTAATTGATGCTCAACCAAAATTTGATAGTCAATCTAATCAACCTATTGTTTCTTTTACACTTGATCGTTTAGGTGCACAAAAATTTGGTAAAATCACTACTGAAAATGTTGGTAAAAGATTAGCAATAGTTTTAGACAACGCTGTAATTAGCGCACCTCAGATTAGAGAACCAATAACCGGTGGCACCGGAACAATTTCTGGGGGTTTTTCTTTTCAAGAGTCTACAGATTTAGCATTGTTACTCCGATCAGGTGCTCTTCCAGCACCAATTAATATTGTTGAAGAGAGAAGTGTAGGTCCGGATTTAGGAAAAGACTCAATTGAAGCTGGTATCTTTTCTTTGGCTGTTGGTTTTACTCTTGTGATTATCTTTATGCTTATTAAGTATAAAATTTTTGGTTTAATTTCTAATATTTCTTTAATTTCAAATTTATTTATGCTTTTGGGTGTAATGACCTTATTAGAAGCAACTCTTACTTTACCTGGAATAGCGGGTATTATTTTAACAGTAGGTATGGCAGTAGATTCAAATGTGCTGATATACGAGAGAATTCGTGAAGAACTTAAAACAGAAAAATCGATCATACATGCTTTTGACACAGGATATAACAAAGCAAAAATAACAGTGATTGATGCTAATATAACAACATTAATTGCAGCAGCTATATTATTTGTATTTGGTACAGGTCCTGTTAAAGGCTTTGCGATTACTTTAGGTGTTGGGATAGTTACTACTTTATTCTCAGCATATTTTATAGCGAGACACCTTACATCACTAGTTGTTCTTAATGACAGAGAAGGGAAGTATTTTAAATTATAATGGAATATAAAATTAATTTTTCAAGTTTGTTTAAAATTGCTAACTTAATTTCTTTTATAGCAGTTCTTGTAAGTATTTTTTTTCTTTTCTTTAAAGGATTAAACTATGGTGTGGACTTTAAAGGTGGAACATTATTAGAAATAAGAATTGATAATCCAAATATAGAAATTCAAGATATTAGAAATTCCTTAAAAATTAAAGATTTAGGAGATGTAAATGTTAAACAATTTGGAAAAAAAGGAGATTTTCTAATTAAGTTTGAAAAAAGCTCCAGCGAAAATGATCAATTTATTGGAGAACTAAAAGGAGAAATATCAAAATCTCTTAATACGGAAGTTAATTTTAGAAGAGTAGAAAATGTTGGACCAAAAGTTAGTAGTGAGCTTTTGAAAAATGGACTTACTGCAATTGCATTATCTTTAGCTGCAATGTTATTTTATATTTGGATTAGATTTGAATGGCAATTTAGTCTTGGGTCCATAATTGCCCTAATTCATGATGTTATTATTACTTTAGGTATTTTTTCAATTCTTTCGTTTGAAGTAAATCTTTCAATTGTAGCAGCTGTTTTAACAATTGTAGGTTATTCTATGAATGACACGGTAGTAATATTTGATCGTATAAGAGAAAATCTTTTAAAATTTTCAAAAATTGAAATTAATGAAATTGCTAATATTTCTATTAACGAAACACTTTCAAGAACATTAATTACCTCACTTACAACTTTATTAGCACTATTATCAATATTCATTTTGGGAGGTGAAATTTTAAAAGGTTTTTCCTTCGCTATGATTTTAGGTGTAATAATTGGAACTTATTCTTCTGTATTTGTCGCCAGTCCAGTATTAAACTATTTTAAAGTTTCTCAAAAAACTTTGCTAAAAGAAGAAGAAAATTAATATAAATTTTGAGCAGCTACCATTGAAAGCAACATTGGTAATGAGAGTAATGTATTTGTTCTTGAGAACAACATTGCTGTTCTTGCTGATTTTGCTTTTTCTTCAGGTGAGCTTTCAACTATACCTAAAGCTCTTTTTTGATTTGGCCAAATAACAAACCAAACGTTGTAAGCCATAATTATTCCTAACCACATTCCAATTCCGATTGCAGTATTTTTTCCAAATCCACTTCCAATACCTAGCATTAATGCTTGATGTACATAGCCATTTAAAGTGGCAACGATTAATCCGGTAACAATAGTAAAGAACGCAGCCCATCTAAACCAAAACAAAACATTTGGAGCTATTACTTTTGATATGGCAGGTTTATGTTCATCTGGAATTTTTGGCATTGAGGGAATTTGCACAAAATTTAAATACCAGAGCAATCCAATCCACATCACTCCAGCTAGAACGTGAAAGTATCTAAACAACCAGCTCCAAAACAATCTATCAAATGCAAAACCGTCCCCAAAAAAATGAAGACCTAAAAATAATAAAAACGCTAAAATAACCGATGCGTGTATAGTTTTTGGTAAAGATTGTAATAAATTTCCCATATGATTCTCTTATAACACAATTTAATAAGATTAAGCAGTTTTTTTCATTGTGTCCTTAAATAGAATTTTCTTCAAAAATTCTCCTGTATAACTACCTTTAGTTTCAGATACTTTTTCTGGAGTGCCTTCAGCTATAATTTTTCCACCATTAATACCGCCCTCGGGACCCATATCAACAATCCAGTCCGCAGTTTTTATTACATCTAAATTATGTTCTATAACTACTACAGTATTGCCAGTGTTTACAAATGCTTGCAGAATTTCTAATAATTTTTTTATATCGTGTGAATGAAGACCGGTTGTAGGTTCATCAAGTATATATAAAGTTCTTCCTGTAGATCTTTTAGAAAGTTCTTTTGCTAATTTTATCCTTTGTGCCTCTCCTCCAGATAGTGTGGTGGCTTGTTGGCCAATTTTTATATATCCTAAACCAACATGTTTTAAAGTAATAAGTTTTGATCTAATAGATTGAATATTTTCAAAGAAAGCACATCCTTCATCAACTGTCATATCTAATACATCTGCAATGTTTTTATCCTTAAACCTTATCTCTAAAGTTTCACGATTGTACCTAGTACCTTTACAAGTATCGCAAGGAATAAAGACGTCTGGTAAAAAATGCATTTCATAAGTAATTACACCATCGCCCTCACAAGTTTCACATCTTCCTCCTTTAACGTTAAAAGAAAAACGACCTATTTTATAACCTCTTGCCTTAGCTTCAGGTAGAGAGGCAAACCAATCACGTATAGGTCCAAACGCTCCTGTGTATGTAGCTGGATTTGATCTTGGGGTTCTTCCTATAGGCGATTGATCTATATCTATAATTTTATCTATTAATTCTGTGCCTTTATAGTTTTTAAAAGCTTTAGGGGTTTTTCTAGATTTATTATTGTTTAATATTAAGTTTAATGCGTTAAATAAAGTGTGCAAAATTAAAGTTGATTTTCCACTACCAGAAACTCCTGTAATACAAGAAAAAGCACCAATTGGTATTTTTAAATCAACATTTTTTAAATTATTACCTGTAGCTCCTATAATTTCTAAAAACCTTCCATTTTTTGCAACTCTTCTTTTTTTAGGCAAAGCAATATATTTTTTTCCTGATAAATAGTTTCCAGTAATACTTTTTTCATTTTTAATTATTTCATCATAATTTCCCTCAGCAACGATTTCACCTCCGTATAGTCCAGCTTCAGGTCCTAAATCAATTATATGATCAGCATTTTCCATTGTTTCAGTATCGTGCTCAACCACTATGACTGTATTTCCAAGATCTCGAAGTTTTTTTAAAGCTGTAATTAATTTTTTATTATCTCTTTGATGCAAACCAATTGACGGCTCATCCAAAACATATAATACACCAGTCAAACCAGACCCAATTTGAGAAGCAAGTCTAATTCTTTGAGCTTCGCCACCAGATAAAGTTCCCGATTCTCTTGAAAGTGTTAAATAATTTAGCCCTACGTTTAATAAAAAATTTAATCTTTCATTAATTTCCTTTAATATGTGTTGAGCAATCTTTTTATCTCTATCATTTAAAATTGTATTTAAATTATCAAACCACTCTTTTGCTTCATCAATAGATTTTTTTGTCACCTCACTTATATTTAAATCATTGATTTTTACGCAAAGAGCTTCTTCTTTTAATCTATATCCTTTACATTTTTCACAATTTGTTTCACTTTGATATTGTGAGATTTCCTCTCTTTTCCATTCACTATCAGTTTCAAGATATCTTCTTTCTAAATTATTAATCACTCCTTCAAATGTTTTTTTAGTAGTGTAACTTTGATAGTTATCATCATAGGAAAATTTTATTTCTTCCTCATCCGATCCATAAAGAATTATATCTTGAATTTTTTTTGGAATTTTTTTCCACGGTTCTGACATTGAAAATTTATAATGTTTAGCTAAAGATGCTAGCGTTTGTACATAATATAAAGATGTTGATTTAGCCCAAGGTTCGATAGCACCGTCTTGTAAGCTTTTTTTATCATTTGGCACAACTAAATTAGGATCAACATTTAAATTATGACCGATACCCTCACACTCTTCACATGCTCCATAAGGACTATTAAATGAAAATAATCTTGGTTCTATTTCTTCAATTGTAAAACCACTTTCTGGACAAGAAAATTTTGATGAAAATGTTATAGATTCTTTTTTTCTAAATTTTTTTGGTAAAGTTTCGTCTTCATATTCTACATTTAAAAGTCCACCTGATAGATTTAAAGCAGTTTCAACACTATCCGCCAGTCTATTTCCGATGCTTGAATTAATAACAATTCTGTCAACGATTATTGAGATGTCGTGTTTGGTTTTTTTATTTAAATCTGGGAAATCATTGATTTCGTAGTAGTTTCCATCAACTTTAATTTTTTGAAACCCTCTTTTTTTATAATTTAAAATTTCTTTTTTATACTCACCTTTACGACCCCTAACTATTGGTGCCAAAAGGAATATAGTACTACTTTTTGGTAATGTTTTTATTTTATCTACCATTTCACTTACAGATTGGGATACAATTGGCTTTCCTGTAAATGGAGAATAGGGCACGCCAACTCGAGCGTAAAGAACTCTCATATAATCATAGATTTCAGTTACGGTAGCTACAGTTGATCTTGGATTTTTTGAAGTATTTTTTTGTTCAATTGAAATAGCTGGACTAAGTCCTTCAATTAAATCAACTTTTGGCTTCTTCATTTTATCTAAAAATTGTCTGGCATACGCAGACAAGCTCTCAACATATCTTCTTTGTCCCTCTGCATAAATCGTGTCAAAAGCTAAGGATGATTTTCCAGATCCAGATAGACCTGTAATCACTACTAACTTCTCTTTAGGAATATCAACGGAAACATTTTTTAAATTATGTTCTTTAGCGCCTTTTATAATGATTTTTTTCATCTCGTTTTATACTCTAATTAATAATCAACTTATAATTTGGTTGTTAATATGATATAAATTTAATTGTTATTAAAGAACAAATCGCATAGTAAGACTTAAAAATATGGCTGGAAGTTTAAATAAAGTATTATTAATCGGAAGACTAGGAGCGGACCCCGAAATCAAACAAATGGTTAACGGCAAAAGTGTCGCAAGGTTAAGTGTAGCTACTAGCCAATCATGGAAAGATAAGTCAACAGGAGAGAGAAAAGAAAAAACTGAATGGCACCGAGTTGTAATTTTCAATGAAGGACTTGTTAATGTGGTTCAACAATATTTAAAAAAAGGTGCAAACGTTTATATTGAAGGCGCACTTACTACCAGAAAATGGAAAGATGAGGCTTCTGGTCAAGACAAATATTCTACTGAAGTCGTTCTTCAGGGTTACAATTCATCCTTAACAATGCTTGATGGACGAAGCAAATCTGAAAGTTCTAATTTGGTAAGTGAAAATAAAAGTTCGTTGCCTAACGATGATTTTCAACCATCAAATAGCGATTTAGATGACGAGATTCCTTTCTAAATTTAATGGAAAAAGTATCTACCCAAAATAATAATTCTTTTAAACCAATTTTAGTCTCAGATGAGATGAGTTCGTCATACTTATCTTATGCTATGAGCGTAATTGTTAGTAGAGCTCTGCCAGATGTACGTGATGGCCTGAAACCAGTTCATAGAAGAATAATTTATGCGATGTACAAAGGGGGCTACGATTGGTCAAAACCATTTAGAAAATCAGCAAGAATAGTTGGAGATGTAATTGGTAAATATCATCCACACGGAGATCAGTCGGTTTATGATGCTCTTGTAAGGCTTGTTCAAGATTTTTCAATGAGCGTTCCATTAATTGAAGGCCAAGGAAATTTTGGATCTATCGATGGAGATCCTCCTGCAGCTATGAGATATACAGAGACAAAATTAGGTAAAATCTCACAATTTTTAACTGAAGACTTAGAGAAAAATACAGTTTCATATAGAAAAAATTATGATGAAACAGAAAATGAGCCAGTTGTTTTGCCATCTCAGTTTCCAAATCTTTTAGTAAATGGTGCCGGAGGTATAGCAGTAGGGATGGCAACTAGCATACCACCTCATAATTTAGGAGAAGTTATTGATGCTACGAATGCTTATATAAGCAATCCTAATATTACTATTGCTCAATTGATGAAGCATGTTCCGGGTCCTGACTTTCCAACTGGAGGTGTAATAATTGGAACTGACATTATTAAGCAAGGCTATAATAAGGGAAGAGGTTCTTTTAAAATCAGAGGTGAGATAGAAGAAGAAGTTTTAAAAAATGATAGATCAATATTAATCATTAAATCAATTCCATATCAGATTAACAAATCAGTTTTAGTTGAGCGTATAGCTCAATTAGCTAGAGAAAAAAAAATAGAGGGCATTAGTGATATTAGAGATGAATCTAATAGAGAAGGTATAAGAGTTGTAATAGAATTAAGAAAAGGTGTTGAGGGTGAAACAATTAGAAGACAACTTTATAAACAAACAAGCATTGAGAGTTCATTTGGTTTTAACACTTTAGCAATTGTTGATAACAAACCTAAAATTTTTAATTTAAAAGAATTTATTTCAGAGTTTGTAAAATTTAGAGAGGAAACAGTTACTAAAAGAGTAAAATTTGATTTAAAAAAAGCTGAAGAAAGAGCTCATATTTTAATTGGATTAGCTACAGCGGTTGAGAATATTGATGAAGTTATTAAAATTATTAAGAATTCGAAAGATACTGATTCTGCAAAAAAAAACTTACTTGCAAAAAAGTGGAAAATTAAAAAAAGTATTAAATTAATTGCTTTAATAGAGAATAAAAAAAACGCAGGTAGTTACAGCTTATCTGAAACCCAGGTTGACTCTATTTTAGAATTAAGACTTCAGAAATTAACTGCCTATGGAATAGGAGAAATAGAGAGTGAAATTAACAAATTATCTGATCTTATTGTTGAATATAATAAAATTTTAAATTCAAAAAAAGAACTATACAAGTTAATTAGCGAAGAACTTTTAGAAATTAAGACTAGATTTGCTGTTCCTAGAAGAACTAAGATAACTGATGCTGAACTTAACTATAGCATTGAAGAAACAATTCAAAAAGAGTCTGTTGTAATAAATATTACAAATCAAGGATATATTAAAAGAAGCCCTTTAAGCAGTTTAAAAACACAGAAAAGAGGTGGCGTAGGAAAAACTAGTATTGTCACTAGAGACGAAGATTTTGTTATACAAATTTTTACGGCTAACACACATACTCCTGTTTTATTTTTTTCTTCAGAGGGTTTAGCCTACAGATTAAAAGCTTGGAAAATTCCAGAAGGAAGCGCAAGTTCAAAAGGTAAGTCTTTATTTAATATTTTACCTCTTAAAAATCATCAGTCGATTAGTTCTATAATGCCTTTACCTGAAGATGAAAATTTATGGAAAAATTTATTAGTAGTTTTTGTTACTGCTAACGGAAACGTCAGAAAAAATAGTTTAGAAGATTTTAATAATATTAATGCAAATGGAAAAATTGCAATGAAATTAAATACAAATGATAAAATTGTTGGTGTTAAAATATGTAATGATGATCAAGACATAATGTTAAGCACAAAAAAAGGTAAGTGCATAAGATTTAATGCTAAAAAATTAAGATTGTTTAAAGGAAGATCATCAAAAGGGATTAGAGGAATTCAATTGGCAGAAGATGATAAAGTAATATCTCTATCAATAATAAATTCACCAAAACTTGACGCGAAAGCTATTAAGACAGATGAAAAACTACAAAAAGGATTAAATACATACGTTTTATCTATAACTGAAAATGGTTATGGTAAGAGAACTTCTTATCTTGATTACCGAGTTACTAATAGAGGTGGAAAAGGAATTATCAGTATTATTAATTCACCACGTAATGGTAATGTTGCTTCTACTTTAATAGTTAGCGATAATGATGAAATAATTTTATCTACTGATAAAGGAAGTGTTATGAGATGTTCTGTAAAAGATATTCGAGTAGCAGGAAGAAATACTCAAGGAGTGACAATTAAAAAAATGAGTGGTGCTGAAAAAGTAGTTTCTGCAATTAAAATAGAAGATAATATAAACTAAAATATGAGAACTGCTATTTATCCAGGCACTTTTGATCCAATTACATTGGGACATGTTGATGTAATCCAAAAATCCTTAAAACTTTTTGATAGAATTGTTGTTGCTGCAACAAATACGAAAAATAAAAATTACTTTTTTCCAGTTGAAAAGAGGATTGAAATTATTAAAAAATGTTTATTTTCAGATTTAAAATTAAATAAAAAAAAAATTTTAGTTATTCCTTTTAATACTTTGACTATTAATTTATGTAAAAAATATAATTCACAAGTTATAGTAAGGGGATTAAGAGCTGCCTCTGATTTTGAATATGAATTTCAATTAGCTGGAATGAACAAAAGATTAAACAACGCAATAGATACAATATTTTTAATGTCAGATGTAGAAAACCAAGTAATTTCCTCAAATTTTGTTAAAGAAATAGCAAAATTAAAGGGAAATATTAATAAATTTGTTACAAAGTCTGTTATAAAATTTGTAAAAGAAAAAATCTAATGAAAAAATTATTTTTAATTTTTATTTTTTTTTATTTATCAATTAACATAACCCTTGCGGAGGAAAACAAAATGATTTTAAAATTAAAGGATGGTGAAGTTGAAATAGAACTTTTTCCTAAAGTTGCACCAAATCACGTAAAAAGATTTCAAACATTAGCTGATGAAGGTAAATATGATGGAGTTGTATTTCATAGAGTAATTGAAGGTTTTATGGCTCAATCAGGTGATGTTAAGTTTGGGAATTCTAATTCGGCTAATTTTAATCTGGATTTAGCAGGCACAGGTGGATCAGATCTACCTGATCTCAAAGCTGAATTTAGTGATGTTGCACATGATAGAGGTGTATTATCAATGGCTAGATCATCTGATCCTAACAGTGCAAATAGTCAATTTTTTATTGTTTTTGAATCTGCTCCTCACTTAGATAGAAACTATACTGCCTTTGGTAAAGTGGTAAAAGGCATGGAGTTTATTGATAATATAAAAAAAGGTGATGGTCCTAATGGCTCTGTAGATGATCCAGATAAAATAATAAGCCTTAGATCAAAAAAATAAATTTTTCATGAATGAAAAGAAATTTTCATTTGAGTTAATAACTCAAGATGAAAATGCAAGGTTGGGAAAAATCTCCACACCAAGAGGAGACATTGATACCCCAGCTTTTATGCCAGTTGGTACACTTGGAACACTAAAAGGTATTTTTACTGACGATGTTCTTTCCACAGGAACACAAATTATATTAGGAAACACTTATCATTTAATGATTAGACCAGGAGTTAATATTTTAGATCAATTTTCTGGTTTGCATAATTTTATGAATTGGCAAAAACCTATACTAACTGACTCTGGAGGTTTTCAAATTATGTCGTTAGCTAAATTAAATAAAATAGATATTGATATAGGAGCAATTTTTTCTTCTCATATAGATGGAAAAAAATTTGTCTTAAGCCCAGAAAAAAGTATTCAAATTCAAAAATCAATTAATTCAGACATTATGATGGTTTT
>Ga0213868_10005126_pt1 | contig 11834 bp, 16 predicted proteins | sample PICome_9_FD_160087 | JGI IMG/M metagenome (GOLD analysis project Ga0213868, IMG submission 160087) | Coastal seawater microbial communities near Pivers Island, North Carolina, United States - PICO127 | ecosystem: Environmental > Aquatic > Marine > Coastal | place: USA: North Carolina...
TCCTTTGAACTATATCTGCATAAAATGAGGAAGCGTTGGGACGGTCGCTATATTTTCCGCCCCACTGCATGTCTGCTACTTCGATGATGTGGAAGATTTCGCCAGCGGAATACCCGTTGCGCCGCAGTTTGAACGCTAACGCCACGAGACCTCCGGATCGGTCGGCTTGCGGCCCGTTCTTTACAAACAGATGCAGGTCGCCAGGAAGGTTGCCGACAAGCTTTTTTAACTGTTCGTCAGAAATTTCGTTGGCCCGATCAAAGTGTTTGCGTTTCGGTTCCCGCCAACGCCCAGCCCACTCACGGATCAGGTCAGCGTCAGTTTCGCAGGTGGAGTCGTAGGCGTACAGCCAGTCCCCTGCCGGTACCGGGAACCCTTCACTGTCGGCATCCCACCCGATCATGAAGGTCTGGCGGGCCATGGGGCCGGAATTTTCTTGATAGTTTTTATACGGGAGCCGAACATAGTTGCCGACCTGGCCGGGACGTAACGTTTCCGACTTCGGGTTGATTTCTTTTGTTGGCAGTTCGATGGCCGCATAAGCGACTTTGAACGCACGGCGCATTGCTGGCGCCGTGACTGGTTCGGTTGGGAAGCACCAGATATGCCAGCCTTTGGAACGGGACCGTTCAACGTGCGGCACGATACCCATAGCTTTGAGGGCTGTTGCTAAACCGTACGCTTCGGACCACAAGCCTGTATCAATATCGGCGCAGCCCCACGCTGCCATGAGTTCACCGTCGTCGTTGTGGTAGGTGGGGTAGATTCCGAGGCCCATGTCGCCGTCCAAATGTTTTTGGAAAAGTTCTGTGCGGACTCGGGCATCGACACGCATCCCACCCTTGCCGTCAACGCCATCTTTCGTAACGTCTTGGCCGTGGGAGTCTTTCCTGCCAGCAAAAATGTTTTGCATTTTTTCTGCTAGGTTCATGATTCTCCCAACAGTTCACGGGCTGAACGTCCTGTGAAAAACGTTGGCTCTGGCGGGATCGGTGGTTCTTCGTCCGGGTCGTTTCTGAACACTGGCACAATTCTCCCGGTTTCCTGATTGAGTTTAAAGTCTAAGTCGTCCACCAGATTCATTGGTGGACGCTTGTTTTTGACAAGGTTGATGGTGATTGTGTCACGGTGCCTTGGGATCTGATCGTCTTCTATCTCCTGAATTTTCTGTCTAATTTTTTGTGCTGTATCGTCTCGCTGCGTGTTCTCCAGCTTTTCTTCCAACATTTCTATTTGGGAGTGCAGCAGGTTGATTTTGCGTCTCACGCCGATCATGATGAACGCTTGCTTGTCGCCGCCGTGTGCACCGGAAGTGATGGAAACTTTTTTGCCGCCCGCACCGGAAGAGCGGGAGGATTGATGTAGAACAATGAACGGCAGGTTGTGTTTCTTGCCCCACCGTTTCAGCTCGTCAATTTTTGCCATTACGTCTCCGTCGTAGGAGAGCAGGTCGGCATAGTCGAAGATCGCATATTTTGGTGGCTCACCCCAGGCGGCCGTCACGTCTTCGACTGCTTTGTCCATTGAGTGAAGGGTGGCGTTGTCGTCGTACACTGCAAGGTTTCGGAACCTTGCTGCTACTGTCCGCAACATTTCCACAGTGTCTTCGTCGCCTGCTGCCAGTCGCCGTTCTATGTCTTCGGCCGACACTCCGTAGAGTGCGGACGAAAGTTTTGCCAGCACGACGGTTCGTGTTTCGTCGGGGGTGAAGAAAACGCATGGCGCCCCTTCGTTTGCTAAAATTATTTCGACAGTCAGTACGGTTTTGCCGTTGTGGGCGAACCCGCTGACAATCATTAGCTCTGATGGGGCGAGGCCACGAGTTTGCGAGTCGATGGCTTCGATGCCGGTGTAGACTCGGCGCTCAGGATGTTTGGCGAAGTCGATGTAGTTATCGACTTCTTCTCCAAGCGGCCTGTACTCGGTGACACCTTCTTCTTCGAATAAGTTGATTCGGTCCATGATGCGTTCTTCCAGTTCAGTCTTCATTAAACATTTCCTCCCAGGCGCTGCTAGTTGACGTGGTGACGCCATCTAAAAAGTTTTCTGGCAGGATTGCCTCCCAGTCGGTTTGGTTGAAGTCTTTTTCCGGGTTGAGTGCTCCATGATTTTTTTGTATCCAGGGGGGCCGTAGGCTGGCGTACCCTTGCTTTTTGACGTGTTCGGCGTACTTGTTTTTTTCTGGTACGTCGGCTAGTTCGTTGAATGGGTGACCGGCGATCATTGTTGCCACTTCCAACGTTGTTGGGAAGTAGTTCAGGTAGCCATGCCAGTTGCCGCTACCGGAACGGAACCAGATGGTTCGTTTGTCCACTAGCGAGGCGAGTTCCAGACCGTCGGGTTTTGTGGGCCGGTCCCAGTCGCAGAGCGGCCGGTGGTTGCCGTGCGACGTGAGGGATAGAACAAGGTTGTAGTTTCGTTCGGGGTGGTCGTTTGGGTTCCAGATACCGACGATGTGGTTCAGGCCGCTTTCGTAGTCGTCCTCCAGTCCGTCGCATTGTGCGACGAGACGGTAGGCCGGGTTGGCTCCGGGGATCGTCAATACTTTTTCAAAAAATGCTTTTTTAATGGTTTTTAAATCGAACATCACAGTCCTTTGATTTTAGTGCGGATAGGGCCGGGGGCCGCACCCCAACAGTGCGGCCCCCGGTATTCGTTTCCCTTACTGTATCACATTCCCGGCTTGATAATCAGGGTGCGTCCCTGATCGTCAACACCGATCTTCGGGGTCTCATCCTTGGCAACGTGCTCCTTGTAGAACTGCCCGTAACGGCCGGAGTTCGCCCATACCTTCGTGACACCGTACTTGGCGCAGACTGCCACGATATCGTCAGGGATATCCTGAGTCATGTCTTCAGTGCGGGCAACTTCAAGCCCCTTGGAATCGAACCCTCCGGTGGCTCCCAGTCCACCGTTCTCGGGGGCACGTCGTGCGGCACGCTCGCCGCCCGACTGTGTGGTTGTGACGGCAGGCGCAAACTTCTCACGAATGACGCCAGCGTCATCGACAAGAACTTCGATACCAAGCTCGTCGTAAACGGCGGCTTTTGCCTGACCGAATGCGTCTCCCAAAGCTTTCGTTTGGGCGGCAGCATCACCTTCCGGCACGCTTGCTTCAACCCAGGCTCGGGCTACCACGTTCTGGTAGGAACCTAGGTCAAGCTTGCGTTCGAAAGTGACGCTGATCTTGGTGGTGGGGTTTTCTTCTGACATTTACAATTACCTCTTAATGTTGTTGCTGTTTGGATCTTGGATGACGGTTAAGAAGTTTCTCAAAAAACTTCTTGACTGTCAAGTGAGTCTTTGCGGATGAGTTCGTTAGACCGCTCGTACTGTTCCAGTAGTCGATCAATTTCTCGGTCTGCAAAGTCTCTGGTCTTGCGGTTACGCCAAAGGCGTTTCTCCCGGTTCCGGTGCTTCTGGTCCGGTTTCTGCTTTGATGGTGTCGGTGCCGTCATCTTCATCTTTCTTCTGGTGGGTTATGGAATGGTTCGCCCAAAAAAGGGCTGACTGTAGGTGGGCGAGCGCATGGTTGCGGGGCGCCCCTGCGCCGGTACTCCGGATGATATCAAGCCCGCAATTTTTGATGGCTTCTTTCGTCACAGACATTTGGCGCCGGGAATGTTCCCCGGGGTCCACATTTTCCATGCGTTCCAGCCATTCGTTCAAATCCTCCGGGTCAGTGTTGTGTCGGTTCATGCCCATGTCGGTCCATCCTTGACTTCCTCAAACCATTCGATAATCCTTTCTATCCCCACTCTTTCCACGTGACCGATAGTCGTATTGCACCCGTCACATAGTAGCGCACGCACGCACTCTCCGCAAGAATTGTTTTTCGAAGTAGGTCCGCAGCATGAGTGGTCGTGATCGACCACCATCCTGCCCTTTCGGTTACAGATTGCACACCCATCCTGAAGGTCCAGCATGTCATGGTATTCTTCAAAAGTCAGCTTGTAACGTTTGTAAATCCCTGCATACTTCTGGTACCTAGGATGGTCGGGGTGTACCCCGCACGTTGTCACGCCTCCGTTTCGTGGACTGCGAATTCTCCTTCCAGCCTTCATGACCAGAAAGGGTGCTCCATGTACGAACCTTTGCACTGATCCCAAACGGGGCACCACTTCTCTCCGCAGAGAGCATGGTCGTCCCGCACCGGCCATTCGGCCAGATCAGATTCAATCATTTTCACCATCCTTGTCACTACTTCCACGAGCCAGGACCATTGGCCTTGACTTCTCCATACTGTCACTTCTTGCGGCGGATCATTCAAATATTTACGGTTAAAGACCCGGTACTCAAATTTGTATCCCTCCCCGTGAGGCTCAATCTCGCCCAGGTGAGCGGCAGCGTAAGTGTACACAGTCGGTTGTATCGCCCAGCGTTGTTTCTCCCATCTCTCATATTTGCGGCTTGCCGTTTTCCAATCTATCAAACGGTTGTTGTATCTGTCAAGCACGTCGGCGGTTCCGGCGAGGCGCACTTCTTTGTACCGTCCCGATAAGTTTTCCAAAAACGGTACATCAAAGGACCACTCTAGTTCTAGTTCGCCGGGTTGGTCGCCTAACTGTTTCCAGAACTTGCGTTCGGCACAATCCCACCACATTTTGGTGAGGCCAGCCAAAGCCGCTAACGCCTTGGTCGGGTCGGCCCCGAACGTTTCGTTCCGATACTCGGTCCCGTTCACGCCGTATCCGTCAATCAGGTTGGTCATAAAGTCCCTCGCCCAGGCTTGCGCTTGGCTCAGGTTTTTGAAGCCACACTTAATGTCTTCTTCCACCATTGCATGAAAGCATGTACCGACGGTTGCTGCGTCGGTTTCTACTCGCAGCTCAGGAACTTTTTCAAAATCGCCGCCCGGCAGTATGCCGTTGACGATTCTGAACTGGTCGGGGCAGTTGCGGAATCCTTCAATATCTGATTGATGCAACCATAGTGTTGTTTCTTCTGACTTCATGGCTTCTACCAACTCCTTTTCGGTTTGTCGTTTTGATTGTTTTTCAAAACCAAAACGGACACGAATATAAACAGAACCGCTATACAGACATCGGCGCCTATCAAACTAGTATCCCACTAGCGAGACGGGGCGCCCCAACACGCCCCGTCTCACTGGCTTTGCTTGTTACCAGTAACGCATCCGCTGTAAGCGGTGCGTTGCTAGTTACTAGTATCATGCTTTTCAACGGCCCTGTCAATAGTAGCTTGGCTGTGCTTTTTGTCACACTGTCCTTCAATGTGCCATGCCCTCAGATAAAGAGCGGCGGCCAATGTCAGGATCACCAATCCCAAAACATGATTCGCTTGCAACGCTATCATTTGGTCGCCCGTTTCTGATGCTTCAAATCGCACGCCGTGTCGATCGTGCCATTCACAACATCCTTCCAGGCGAACTCCCTGACGTGCTGATCGCAGTCCAGCGACACTTCCAGCATCCCATCCCGGGTGTAAACCGTAGCGTTACCGTGCGGCTCTTCTGTGGCTTCATTGCCGACGCCAGCCCAAACTTCACCTTTGGTCGAAGTCCTTGCCGACGGCTCCACGACACCGGACATTGCCCGGTTGTTCACCGTCGCCCTACTCCTTGGCGTTGCCATCAGTAGTCCCTCCGATTCAGGTCGGCAAGCCGCTCCTGCGGCGTTGCCCGGGACTGTTGGAACTCTGTCGCCTCGCTGGCAATCGCCAAAATCTCAAGGCCCGTCAAAGTTGGGAACAGTGGGAATAGGTGGTCGGCCATCGCCAACACGTCTTCTGTGTATACGGTCATTTGTTTTTTCCGTTCTCTTCTTCTAAAAGTTTTTGAAAATCTGCAAACATTTGTGTGCTGTCACCGTACGCTTCTGACGCCTTGATTCTGTCGGCGTCACCAAACGTATCAGTGTCGGCACCGTGCAAGCCTAGATTGTCCACACAGTCCGCTATCACGGACTCTATTGGTTCACCGGCAGGGATCAGCATATCGTCGGTTCCCGATAACATCCCGACCATCGGGAACAAATCAGGTTCGCAGGAATCATGCCGGAACATCCCTATGTGAGTCGGGTTTTCCAAAAGATTTTCGGGGTTCAACATGAAGTGCAAAGCTTCATGACTGTCCATCGTGATGTAGGTAGAGCACTCCAGGCCATCGACCACAGTGAAATGGTACACGGACGCTTCCCCGCAAGCGCACAAATGATCTTCTGTTTCCTCTCTGAAGAGGGCACCATCAGAACCCGGCACGTTTATGATTCTAACTTTCATGCCAGCCCCAACGATGTAGGTGATGTAGTAGCTCCCGACGAATCCGTCAGGGTGGGGGAGGGCCAGTCCGTCGGGACCGACGCTGTAGGTTCCGTCGTCCATCACTTTGCCCCCTCATCAAGGATCGCCGTGAGAGCGGCATCGGTCATTTGGGGATCAGCGAAGGGGTTGCCGATCTCCAGCCCCATTTTGTCGATCATGTCGAAAACGGTTTCCCGCACTACGGGCGGCGGGTCTTTCGCAATTTCAAACATTTGCATGGCGTCTAGTTCTTGGATTGCGGAATCGGGGTGCGCCAACGCTCCTGCCAGGGTAGTCAGGACTGTTTTGACTGCAATGTCACAGAAAGATAGAATTATCTCCAACGTCTCTGCGTCCATCACGCCACGGCCATCGGCGTGAAAAGATTCGCCAACACTGCCGATTAGCGCATCTCTTTCCTCCTTGCTGTTGCAGGCGAGGAATGCCTCTTCAAATTCTTTTTCAGAAAAATCTTTACCGTTCACTTGTTGCTCCTTTGCTTGATGGTTTTCATTTTGTAGTTTCTGGCTTGGCTTGCTTTGACATGCTTTCTTGGCGGCGGGCTACTCATGAGAGTATACCGCCTGGCTCGTGCTTCCGTCGTTCGCCTGCTCACTCTTCCCACTCTCCTTCATTGTCGATATCTCCATCCCAGGACGTGCCGATCACCGGCACGTTCATCCTGCGAAGAAAAGCCGTACGGTATCTTTCCTTGACTTCCCGCTCAGCCTTAACGTCTCCAAACAATCTTTTGTTTAGCTCCTTCAATCTCTCGTTTGTTTCCCGCAATTCGAGATTTTCCTCACGAAGATCAGAGTATATAATCTCCATCAGGATTGCCCTATTTTGGTATTTGGCAAGCTCTTTTTTCGCTCGCATTGGACTATTAAAAAACACTTTTCCTTCTTTCGTTTTTTGAAAAAACATTGTACCGCTATTTCCTAGGCTATCAAAGGATCACGCCAGGCGCAACCCTAAGCGCCAGGAATCTTCATCCTCTTCCGTCCCGACGATTGCCGAACATTCCCAGCACTCGTTTGAACTTAGCTGCTTCGTCAGCGACTCCCAGGAAGCCGCCCCACAGACCGCCACAAAGCCGCCTCGCCCGTTCGCTTCAGCCAAGTGGACCATCATGCCAGCGGTCCCGCTGCGAGGACGTACGGGTCGAAAAGTTCACTATCGGCATCCCTGCCAGCGAACCCCTGACTACACGACACCCTAAGGCCGCCAGTGGCCTCAAGTTCGACCGTGAGACCCGTCGGGTATGTTGACGGCTGACAGCCTTCCACCGGCCGCCCCGGGACCTGTTCGGTCCTCATGACATACCAGAAACTCAGGCTTCCGGCTTCCGGCAAAAGCCCCAAACGTTGCGAGGAAGTCGGCAACGTTTGCACGTCATCCCAAAACTTTGACAACTCTACCGCCCGCCAAACGATGGCGCCCATTGCTATCTTGTCAACGGCGCCCAACTCTATTGTTCGGCCAGACTTACCGACGGTCCATTCCATCGCCGGAACTTCCGCCCTTCTGTCGCTGCTATGTACAAACATTTTTGAAAAATCCTTCATTCAAACGTTCGCCGGATTGCGAACGTAGTGCCAGCGGGGGAATCGACACCCCGTGAACCGTCACCATCGACGGCGCTGGCGAACCTTATCAGTCGAACTCTATCTCAGCGTCAATGTCGATGACGCCCAAATCTTTAAGCTGGCGAATAACCCAACCCATCGCCCGGGTCGCTTCATTGCCGTCATCCCAACCGGGCTGCCACCAAGCTTTGCCAAGGTCCAAAGCTATTTCGGCCCCCAACAATTCCTGATGACGGATGCCGCCCGGGACACCGTAACCGCTGCCCGGGGTGAACCCGTAGCGTCGGCGCAGTACCTGAGTCTCGCCCTCTTCGAAAGCGAACAGCAGGCGCCGAAGCCATGCCGGGTTACCGACGGCGAACTCTACCGCTGATTCGTCCATGATTGCCCCGGCCTTATGCAGGCAAGTCAGGACAGAGTAGGGCACGTCAGATTTCCGGGACAGTACGCTTTGCTCCGACCAGATCTCAAGCTCATAGCCTAGCAGGCGCAGCGCCCGCACCAGAGCGATAGCGGCCTGACCTTTCTGGAAAAGTTCGTCGGCCTTGATGCCGGAGCTAATGGAATGCCCGATCACTAGACACAAGGCCCGGGAAGTGGTCTCATCTTCGACCGGCATCCACTGGCGCATATGTTCCGGCTCGCCGTCCAAATAGGCCTGCATGTCAACTTCGAAGCCTGAAGAGTCTCGCATCTCAGCGAACTTAGGGCCGACGAATTCTCGCAGCTTAGGGATCAAATCGTCAAACGCATCTCGAAACGAGGCCACGTCGCCGGGATCCCATGTCCCGTTTTTGGCCTGCTCTACCGCCTGCTCAAAAGTTTTGGTACCGGTCCAGTCGCTACCGGACTGAGATGCACCGGCCGGGTCGAAACGTTCGGCCGCTGCTGTCACGAATTCGTGAATGCTATCGTGCCAACGCATTTCATATGTCGTAGCTTTTTTGGTAGTCATGGTCATGCTCCTTTTTTTGAAAAAACTCTCAGGCCTTGAAGGCCTTGATCTTATCGACCTGATCGGGCGACAGCGAGCCAAGACAAGTGGCCTGGAGGGCCTCAAGCTGAGTGAATGCCCCGGCGCCCGGTGCGATCAGCATGGCGCCGTTACGGCTGTCTCGCATAGTCACAAAGTGTTTGATGCGCAGCTCTTCGCAGGCCCGGCGAACATGACGGACCTTCTCAAGCCACTGGACACCTTTGGACTCTCCGATCATGTCACAAATGATTTTGGTCTCAAGCCTTTCATCGGTCCCGACCGGGATCTTGGCGAGTCGGTTCAAAGTCGCCGGGTCCAACTTTTGGCGCCCGGCGAACTCAGCAGTCGGCCCGGTCCCCAACGTGTTAGCGGTAGCTACCATGACAAAATCGGGGTGACGTTTCACAAGGCCATCGGGGAATCCCATGTAATCCTGAGCGATACCGCCGTTAAGTACGGCGACGATAGCCGGGTTCGCATTGTCTAGCTCGTCGCAGCAGATCACCCCGCCCTCTTCATACGTTTTGCGGAACGGCGTCCCGACATAGTTGCCAGTGGCGTCATAGTAGCCCAACAGCTTCGATTCCGTTGACATGGGCGAGAATGACACCACGGCGTAGGGCCGGTCTAATGCTTCAGCGATCTGGCCGACCATATGACTTTTACCGGTCCCGGGAGGACCCGGTAGGTACACGTTGACACCCCGGGCGACTGCTGCCAAAACTTTCTGAAAAACTTCGTGAGTGTCGCCGGTAACTTTGCCAACCTTACCGCCCGAAATTTTGATGATCGTGTCGCCCGCCGGACCACCCCGGGGAGCCGCCTTGATTGAATCCGTGACATATTCTGCCATAGCGGCCAGGCCCGCCCGGTCCCGGCCTTCGACAAGCGGCGCCAACTTTTGCCAAATTTCCTGAAGAAGCTCGTCGCCGTTAAGGCCATCTAGTTCGCCGGGTTCGTCGTATTCTGGCGTTTTCATTTCGGGCATTTTCGGTTCATCCTTTTTTTCGTCGTCGTCGTCGCCGGGTTCGGCGTCGCCGTTTTCATTTTCGCCGGTCTCGCCGGTCTCGCCGTCGGCGGCTTCGCCGTCGATAGGTTCGCCGTCGGCGGCTTCGCCGTCGGTGGGTTCGCCGGGTTCGCCCGGGGTCCCGGCCTCGCCGGGTTCGCCGGTCTCGCCGTCGCCGCCGCTGCCACCTATTCCGTCGGGAACGTCGCCGGTCGATAGGCCTGCGTACCATCCCTCTACGGCCTTATCGACTCCCGACAGATCTGCGAGCAAACGCAGATTGTCGGCCCTAGTGAGATCTGGCGCCGGGAACTGGCGCCCTAGATCAGTGTGGACAGTGATCCCGTTTTCGCCGTCATCGCTTGCCCCGATCGGGGTGCCAAGCAAATCGTAATTTTCGTACATTTTTGAATCCTTCTCGTTTTGGTAGCCTGCCATCATCAGGCCGGGGAAGGCTACATCCCCGGCGACGCCTTGCGGCGTTTCGGCAAAAGTTTTTGAAAAAACTCTCAGCTATTCCCGTCATTCTGAAACTTGCGAACCAAGAAAATCACTTCTGCGTCAGTCGCACCTTGCGCCTTGGCGACAGTCAGAACGTTGACGAGCATGTTGCGCCAAGCGTCTTCTTTTGGCTCGCCGTCGTCGTCGCCGTCGTCGTCGACGGGCACGGCTGGCGCCTTAGTCATGACGGTATAGATTTTTTCGATTGACCCGAAAGTTTCCTGCAACTTTTGCACGGCGTCAAGGCGCCGCACGCCATCGTCAGAAGTGTAGAAGTCGAAGACACGGGCAAGCGAGGCGCCGTCAAGCGGGCGATCGCCGGGAGCGCCGGAAGTGTGCTCGGTCCACCAAGCTTCAAGGCGGGCCTGCATAACCTTCATGTCGTCGGTCGATTGATTCACGCAAGCATCACCGTCGACGACGGCGCCAGACATGAACAGCCCCACGGAGTAGACCGCCCGGGACTTTGAAAAACTACCGTTTGCAAGGCCCATCATCTCGGCATAGTCGCCCGCCTTGACCTTCTCTTCATTTCGCCCGGCGATGGTCATCGCTGCACAAGCCAACGGCGTCCCGCCTAAAATTAGGCCCGCCCGCTCGGTACGGGTGACCGTGGCCTTCTCGTCATTTTTGCCCATCGCCTTGGCGATGACCGACAGGCCTTTTTCGATTGAAGCGATGGAACTGGCGTCCTGTGCGAATCCTGCGAGGACTGTCTTGGAATGAATGAAAGTTGACATGATTTTGACCCTTTCGGTCGGTTGGCCGGACACGGTGCCCGGCTGACTGAGAGAATGTCTATCGTGCAAGTTTTCCAAAAACTTCGCACCCCGGCATTCTGTAACGTAATCGTAACATTAGAGGATCAGGCGTCTCAGAGTTGGGAGGAACGGGCGGGCGCCTGCGTGCGCCTGCGTGCGCCTGCGTGCGTGTACCGTCACGGCGACCAAAACACAACGTCCCCCGAAAAAAAAATTTTGGGGGACCGACAGCAACGCTAGACAGCACCCTGTGGACAACCCTGTGGAAACTGTGGAAAACAGCAAAAAAAAAGACAAAAACGCCGAGAGTGGTCAAAAAAACGCCGAAAAAAACACTCAGAGTGAACAAAAGACAATGAACACGCCACGCCATGAAACTAGGATGCCCTCAGACCACCCTAGAAGGCCACCTAAGGCCCGCAACTAGTCCCCCGGGATCAGCAGACCGGGAAGGCCTTCCGAGAGCACACAGAGCAACACAGAAAAAAATCGAACAAACGTACTGTGGATAACTACCGGCCCAACCACCCGGCCCAACCGGCCCAACCGCCCAAAACGTTAAGCGCACCTAACAGACCCCGACAAGCCAGCCCAACACACAAACCGAACAAACGTTCGCCCCACCTTTTTCAAAAACTTGCGCCCGCAAACAACAGACCCCACAACACTTGCACACGCAAGCAAACCGGCCGACCAGTCCGGCAGACCCCCCCCTATGCAAGCCCCCCAGCCCCCACAACAAG
>Ga0213868_10005127_pt1 | contig 11834 bp, 10 predicted proteins | sample PICome_9_FD_160087 | JGI IMG/M metagenome (GOLD analysis project Ga0213868, IMG submission 160087) | Coastal seawater microbial communities near Pivers Island, North Carolina, United States - PICO127 | ecosystem: Environmental > Aquatic > Marine > Coastal | place: USA: North Carolina...
AATATGATGGAAAATATATAATATTTTTACATTTTACTATTATTTCATTGGGAATTCTCTGGATTCCTTTACCTCGTTTTAAATGTTTTTTTCCGGTAAAACATACAATATCAAAGAATTTCAAAATAGTTTCATCAAAATCAGTTAAATCGTGTCTATCAATTCTATATAATGATTTATACGTAAAACGATTATAGTTTGGGTCACTAAATATCTTTCTTTTTTTATGTGTTACATAATTTTTTATCAATCCAATACCTTTAATGTGATTGTCGTCGTTGTGCATTTCCAAGACAATGACATAATTATCTATAGGAATCTTATCAGTAATGTGACAAGGTGAATTATATATTAATGAAGAATGTTTATTCATATATATATTTTGTTCTCTCCATGTTTCTTCGTTAAATCTAGTAACTGCTATACTATAGGACATGGCAGTATTATTAATATTAATAACATCAATAATATCAATAATATCAATTTTTTAAAAATTAAACTGGTTATATTTATCATAGTAATTTGTAAAATCTGTAGTGAGATTAAAATAATTACATATATTTTTGGTAGTTATTTCATTGGGAAAGTCATCTATCTTTGTAATATCTGGAAGTAGCTCAAAAATATATTTTTCTAGATATTTCATTCGGTAACGAGTGGATTCAAATAAAGTTATACAAAAGGAGGTGGAGAGAAAGTCGAAAATAGATTTACTATTATTGGTTATTACATAATTATCTCGATTAGAAATACCATAGTTTCCATTTTTATCATAAAAAGGAAATCCATACATCTTATGTGCTAACACTATTTTTTCAATACCATTATATACCAATGGTTTGTTACTATAGTAAATTGATAATTCCGGATCCGTTTTATTTTTAATTAAACAACTATGTATATTTGGATAAATATGTTCATTATCTTTTGTTTTAACTAATGATACACCAACAGGAGGCATATTTGTTTTATTAATATAAGATTTCAATGAACCATATTTTTCCACATATGGCTGTAGAATAGAAAATATATAACAAAGTTTTAATGGAATTGGAGAGAAGTAATTTAATTTATATTTAATAAATTTATTCGAATAATTTTTATCATATAATAATATTTCTTGCCATTTTTTAGAATGCAGATTATTTTTTAAACATATTATACTTATAGGTGTTTGTGCATTATAAGAAAATATTTTATTTGATTCGCTGTTATCAAAACATTTTAATTTGACTATTTCTCTCTGAAAAAATAGTTGATACATATTTTCTTTGTCGGGTTTCATCCAAATTACAGGTATGCATACATTTAAAAATCCATTGGGATTCAATATATGGAGAGACTTCTTAATAAATGATTTCCATATCGCTTTTCCATCATTTTTTTTATTATTTGATGTATTAGTAGGTACTTTTATACCCCCGTCCATATTATAAGGTGGATTACCAATAATAACATCAAATAAGATTTCACTATTAAATAATATATAATTAATATTGTATATATTTGCTTTCTCTCCAAAGTATTGTTTTAGTTCAGAAATATAAATTGGATTTAATTCTACCATATACAACATTTTTTCTATAATATGAGTGTTCCTTTCAAATTCATTAGTTATAATTGTAGACAAACTATTAAATAATCTTTTATATACACATTTAATAAATATACCATTTCCACATCCAGGATCTAACCATTTATAATTTATATTTTTCCAAACGTGTATTGGTAACAAATCTAAAATTTCTTCTACAAAATATTCAGGCGTAGATACATCTCCATATTTTAATTTATAATCCATTAGAATAAATATATTTAAATTAAAAATAATAATTACGTATTACATATGGAATTAGTAAAAATAAAAGATATATATGATTTCATTTCATTATTTTTAGTTGTATTATATGTTTATAGTTTTTTAGAATTAATAATAAATAACAATAGTTATTTATTCATTGGATTAGTAATATCTAGTATTACACATAGATTAATTAAACAAATAACAAAAAAATGGAATGCAAATATTTTTAAAAGACCGGATGATGCTAGAGATACTAATTTATTTAATAGTGGTGGATTTTCAGGAAATAATCCTGGATTTCCTTCTGGACATACATTAGCCACAACATATGTTATGTTTTATTTAATATTTATCAGTAACAAAGGTATATTTGAAATAGATAATTTATTAAAAATAATAATTGTTTTATTAGTAGCTTACGCTCGTGTTATGAAAAGAGCACATAGAGTAATACAAGTTATTGCTGGATTTTTATTAGGTGTAATAATTGCATATATAGCATATAAAATAACGGAAATAGAATAAATATTTAAAATTAATTAAATTAAATATTTATTTATTGAGGTTTTTGAAAACGTCTAACACACTCCCAAATTTTAGAAGCTTCTGGAAGACTATATATACCGCGCTTTTGTGCGATATTCACAAAATTTACAAGAAGATTAAGAGCAACATTTTCATCTGTTACATCCACATCTAAAATATTTACTTGATTGGTATCAGTTGATTGAGGAGCAGATTGAGGTGCAGATTGAGCTACAGTTTGTGTTTCTGGGTGGGGTTGAGATAGGGGTTGAGATTGTTTTTCCATTCTATATAAGTATAAATAAATAACTATTTAATATATTTTAGTATATATTATATTTTAATTATATATTATTATCATATAAGAATGTTTGATTTAAATATTGACCATTATAATAATAACGAATTATTAGACTTATTTTCAATTAAAAAAGATTCAAAATATGATATTATTGAAATAAATTCAAAATATCAGTTATTAAATAGTAAAGTAAAACAATCGAATAAAACACAAGAAGAAAAAAACAAAACAGTTATATTTCTAGAAGAAGTTAAAAATAAATTAATATTAAATTTATCAAATTTATCAAATAATGAATCCATCAATACATTAACAGCAACTGTAAATCAAACTACATCCCAAACAAATCCATTACAAATGTCATCTTCATCAAAAAGTAAAAATCTATTTGTTAAAAAAATAATAACAATAGATACACGATTTAGATTAGATTATTTACCTAATAATGGTACTAATTTTGTATATACAGCTCCACAATCTATAAAAAATATAACTAAAATGGATTTAATTTCTGTTGAAATACCACAAGTATTTTGTATAATGTCAAAACATTATAATAATTCAAGTTTTATGATAAATATAGATAATGAGGAATATATGATACACTTACCAGATATATATTTATTAGATAATAGTTTTAAAGATTATAGTAACTATCACAAATTAATAAATTTATGTAACATATATTTTGAAAATCATGAAAACGATAATATTAAAAGATGTTCGTTTTTTTTATCAGAAGCATCAGATAGCGCTAATATGATTAAGAATATATATTTTATGTTTGATACAACTGATTTAACAGATGATGAAATACCACAATTGATTGAATTAAATTTTGATAAAACATATAATTCACTTGACTCAAAAAGAGATTTACGAAGTAAGTTAGGATGGATGTTTGGATTCAGAACTCCAATTGTTACATTAAAACCATATTCTGAAATGATTAATACGATGGACACAGATTTAACAATGAATAATACAAATTTAGAGAAGTATTTATTGGTAAGAGGTGATTCTCCCATTGAACTTCATAGTTCAAGATATATATATTTAGTTGTAGATGACTTTAATTCGAATAAAATAGATAATTTTATAATAGAAGATATTACATTAAAAGGATGTGATGCAACTGTCACATTAGGAGGAAATGTATTGGCTAAAATATTATTTGATAGTGGTAGTAAATATTACACTGTAGATAGATTAATTACACTCCAACGACAATATACTGGTCCAGTAGATATTAGTAAATTAAAAATATCATTAATAGATGAATTTGGCAGAATATTAGATTTAAATAAGATTGATTGGTCATTTTCTATTCAATTATCCACTTAATTATTTTCCACATGCACTGCATCCTTTTCTTACTCCTTGTATTCTTCCTAACATATTTCTTAAGGATGGATTAGGTATTTTAACATTTATATTGGCATTGACATCTCTTTTATTTGGCTTAACAAACTGGGGCTTTGTAGATAAATTCATATAGAGTTTATTCATTATAATATTAATATATAAAATATTATAATGATTTCTTAATTCGCAATATTTATTATATATATCCATATACTTTTCTTGATTTTTTTACATTATTAGTTACAGGTTTTGAAACATTATTAGTTACAGGTTTTGAAACATTATTAGTTACAGGTTTTGAAACATTATTAGGTTGGGTTTTATCTATAAAACAACCGTTCCTAATAGTAGGCGCATGTTCTAGTTTTTTTGGATTAAACGATCCATCAACGCTAGATTCTGTAAATAGTATATTTGCTAACTCTTGGGGTATAACTGTTCTTTTTTTACGTACAGGTTGGACTACAGGTTGGACCACAGGTTGGACTACAGGTTGGACCACAGGTTGGACCACAGGTTGGACCACAGGTTGGACCACAGGTTGGACCACAGGTTGTACTATAGGTTGGACCACAGGTTGGACTACAGCAGCAGCTGCGGGTATTGGTGTTATATTGTTTTGTTTTTTTTCATTTAATAATATTTTATTAACTAATTCTTGTTTTTTATCTACAATAATTTCTTGTTTTTTAATTTCATTAGATGATATAGATTTTTGGGTTTCTATTGCGTCTTTTAATTTTGCTTTATATTCTTCTTCCAACCTTTGTTTTAGTTTTAATTCATAATCAATACGTTTTTTTTGTTCTTCTTCTTTTATATTTTTAATTTGTTCTTCTAGTTTTTTATCAGAATTAATATTTTTATTTTTCAAATTTTCTAATTCGATTTTTTTATATTTATCTTTTTCATCTTGTAATTGTCTAATAATATCTAATAATTTTTTATCGTTTGTTGTATTATTTTGAGAGATAGAGAGTTGATTTAAGTCTTTAATCAATTCTGAATTTTTTTCTGATAACTCTACAACTTCTCCATATAATTCTTTAATTTTAGATTGGTAAAAACCAACTTGAGTATGTTTTTGAATACCATTATCATTTAGAATATACTTAATGCTATTATATTTATCAGATTTTTTAATCGCTAGTAATTTTTGAACATCTGCTTCTAACTGTCTTTGTTTTATTAGTTCGTCATTCATAGTGTCATCTACTATAAAATCGTCGTTTCTTTTCATATATATTATTTAAATATAATATTTATGAAAATATAAACATTTAAATAATATTATTTATTATTAATAATATTTTTATAACTTATAATTATTTAAATTTATGCATTACAATTATCATCACAGTATAGTTGGTTTTTTAATTTTAAATATCTTCTTTGATATGAATCGTGTTTTTTATGAACACCTACTCCTTTTGCGCTTAATCCTCCTGGACGTAATGACGTAATGGTTGTTTTAGTTGAATTTCCTCTGGTTGGTACATTATTTTTAATATAACTATCATTTTCTATAGTATATTTTTTACTAGCATAATTATTAGTATATAATGAACTACATTGTCTAACTTGATTATTAATTATTTTGTTTGTTTGATCTTGATAAACCAATGTATTTAAACATAAACGTTTTTTACTACATCCTTTTGGAATTATTTCTTCTGGATCATTACATTTTTGTTTTGATGTAAAATAAACAGTTTCTTCACAAGTAATATAATCAGTATTTAACTCTTTGGATAATACAATATATTCTGTAGGACGAAAACTAGAAAGACTTGGATTTGCAATAATATTTCCACCAACTAAAAATTCTGGATTATTTTTATTTGTTAAATAGTCTAATTTCGTATTTTTATTATTAGTATGAACATTATTAATTTTATTAGATGGATTACTCATTACTATATAATAATAAAATATAAAATTGATTAAAAATTATTAAAATATACTTATAAACGTATAATGCCAAAAAATACATGCATATATTGTAATAAACTTTATTCAAGAGTTTCTTACTATAAACGACATGTGTTATTATGTGAGATGGTACATGCTTCAAAATTTGAACGTAATATGAATATAGAAGAAAATAATAAATTATATTCATATAATGATTTGGTAAATGTAGTTCAAGAATTAAAATATGAATTTGTAAATATGCAAGAAGAATTTAAAAAACTAAAGAAGGAAAATATTATATTAAAATCAAAACACATAGAAACTCCTAAGATACAAATAAATGAAACAATTCAATCACCTGAAGTATGGTTATTGAATAATAAAGACCCAGTAAATATAGAAGAATGGATTAGTGGTATAAATATAACATTTCAAGATTTACAATATTTGGATGATTATATTATATATAATTCATTATATAAAATATTAGAGCATATGAAGATACCAATTTATATAATAAATACTAATTATTATATTTATAATAATTTATGTTGGAATAAAGTAGATGATATTGTAATAAATAATTATTATCAAAAAATTATAGCTAATATATGGAATATATTTTTAGATTGGCAAAATAATAATTTGAATAAAATAAAAATAAACGATGAATATCAGCAAAAGTATCATACAAGATTACAAAATATATGTAATAAGAATAATAAGGCTAAATATATATCATTAATTAAAGATGAATTTATAGAAAAAATAAAAATATAATTTATCATAGTAATAGTATATATATGAATAAGAACAATGTACAAATAATGTCAATGGGATCAAATGAAATAAATATTGATGGTAATGTAGTTAGTAGTACGCAATGGGAGGGTTATTCTAGAGATGGTAATAAACTTGATGTAAAATTTTTTAGTGATGGGAAAATGAGAAAAATAGAAAATTTAAGTCTAAAAGATTTTGGTAATATGCTTAATAATTCATTTACACCAGATGACGATAAAATTAGTAATATAAAAAATTGTTTAGATCCAAAAAATAAAGAATATAAAAATATACTAAATAAAAAAAAACATTTATCAACAGATAAGACTAAACGAAATAAAAGTAGTAATAGTGATAAAACAAAAAGTAAAAAAAAAAAGAAAAAGTTAAAGTAATCTTTTTAAATAGTCATCATATGACATAATATTACTATCTTTAGAAACACTATTAGATCTATTTTTATTGATTGAATTTAATATAATTATATCTGATTCGGAATAACTTCGTTCTCTATGAAATTTTTTATAATTTGATACAGAATTTTGTTCAATGGAATGTAAATAATATTTAGAAGCATAAATTAATCTATATTTATTATTTTCTTCGAAAATACAATCCAAATTAACTTTTGCTAGATTACGAATTTCATTAATACACATAGTCATGTTTTTAATTTCATTATTTTCAAATGATAAGTTGAATATACATGTAATAATTATATTTTTTTTTAAAATAGTTTCTTCAAATGTAAAATAATAATTATGAGCACCATAACTGAATGAAATATTTAACAACATGTCTTGAACCTTATGAATATTAGGTTCTTTGGCATTTAATGAAAAACAAATATTATACACCATTAATAAATATATATAAAAAATAAATTAAAAAATAAATGGTTTAATAATCTAGTCTTTAATTAATATAGTAATGTCTTGGAAAAAGATAGGTGGTATTGATTATTCACAATATTCTAATAATATTCATAGTAATTTAAGTAATTTTAATACTATTGAAACATTAAAAATAAATTCAAATAATACTTCGTTGCATGTAGCGTCTAATACATTAAGATTAGGTAATAATACAGGATCAACAAGTCAAGTAAATGCAATATGGTTTGGTGGTCTAGATCCTGATACAAACGAATCTGTAGATGTAGATGAAATACCTAGAAGTTCTATGGAAGAAAAATATTTTAGATCCGAGTATATTGGTGATGTAACTAAAAAGGAATTATTTATATATAAAGGCGATACAATATATGATAGAATAAGATTAAAATCATCTAATATAGTATTCGATACATATGAAGAATCTAATTTTAATAATAGCTATTCAGATGATAGATACGCTGAAAATATTCGTATGTTAATAGATAATACAGGTAGTGTAGGTATTAACACATTAAACCCTAGAACAAAACTAGATATAAATGGTCAGTTATTGTCTGGATATGGATCAGGTATTAATGGAAATAATACAGTATATGATGTAACAGGAGAGAGATATCCACTGATAAGTAATGGTTATTATTATTGTGGAACATTGGATGTTGCTTATGATTTTTCTCAAACATTGAGTGGAAATAATAATGGAAAATTAAAAATAGAAATATTTGGAGGAGATATGACAAGTACTTCTGGTATGGGTATTGATACATATGTGATTGCAAATAATATAAATATAGTAGATTTAACCGATACATGTGCTACGGTAAATGAAACATCTACATCTACATCTACATCTACATCTACATCTACAAATCAGTCTGATATTCATGCAATTATATATAAAAGTTCAATGTGTGGAGGTACAGGATATGATGCAAATAGCCAACAAACGAATGATTTATATAAATTATGTATATATAGAAATAAGAACACGGGTAAAGATGATGTATATATATACATACGCGGTTATATAGGAACTACAGTTAATATTCGTTCATTTATGATATCAAATACTAATAATTCAATGAATTATATGGATGAACAACATATAAAATTAAAATATCAAAGTTCGGATAATTCGAATAGACCAGATAAAGTAGTAGATGATGAAGGAAATCTATTATTTGATGCAGTATATGGACCTCAAGCAACAAATATAAAATATAGAATAAAATACGGGGTTATTGAACGATATGATGGAAAATTTGGGTTTGGTACGGATACTTTTAATTCAGATACAGATTATGGATCAGTAACATGTGCAAATGATATATCATTAAATGGTAATACTCAAATTTTCGGAAATGCAAGAATAGAAGAAAATGTGTATATGGGTAAAAATCTAACAATAAATGGTAAAATATATTTAAATGGTGAGATGAATGTTAATTCGGTTGTTATGCAAAATTATCAAATATTACAACATGCTAGTGTTGGTGGTGGTATTACGCTAAATACAACACAATTAGTAACAGTGAATGATGGAACGCCTACTTATACGCCAAATTTAAATACAATAATGTTCGATAATCAAAATGGGTTATATCCAACTACATCTTTTAAAATATCTCAAATAGATGAATATATAGAAAATGATAATAAACAATATAATTTTTTGAGTATTACTAGAGCAGATAATGCAGATTATTATGATTACGCTGATATAGCAATATTAGGCGATAGTGGTAAAATAGGAATGGGTTTAACAACTCCACAAAATAAGTTAGATATAAATGGAAATTTATGTATAGGAAATACTTTTTCTGGAAATTATACATCACCAGAAAACGGTGCATTAATAGAAGGTAGCGTTGGAATAGGTACAAGCATAATATCTAATTCGGGAGATACTGAATTAAGAGTTGGTGGTAATATAATAATAGGTAATACGTATTCTAAATTAAACAATGGACCATTAGAAACTAATAATGGAATGATAATACAATCAGCAGTAGGTATAGGTATAAGAGAACCCAAGTCAATATTAGATGTAGGAGGTGCAATAACATTTGCAGATGGTTCAAAACAATCATTTGCTAGCTCCTTTTTAGGAGCAAAAACAAATGGATTGTTATCACCAATGGGAACTAAAGATCCTAACGTATTTACATTAAATAATACTGATTATCCTATTAAAAATAAAGTATCGTCTCGTTATGTGGTAGATTGTAATAATACAGGTTCAATGATAGCAATAGGATGTTCAAATTCTGAAGTAAATGGAATAGCTGGTGTTGGGAATGTTACAATTTATATGTGGTCTGGTATGGTATGGACACAAATGGGATATTCATTAATAGGAAATGTAGAAAATAAAATGTCAGATGGTACAATAACAGGTGAAAATTTTGGTTCATCACTTGCTATATCAGGATCAGGAGAGACATTGATAATTGGATCACCGAATACATGTTATAATAATAATGATTTTTGCGGAAAAATAATAGTGTATTCATGGTATAACAATTTCTGGAGTCCTAGATGTACATATTATGGTGATGAAGTAAATAGTTATATAGGATTAACATGTTGTATATCAAAATTAGGTTCTTATGTATGTTTTGGTGGAAATAATATAAATTATATTTATAATGCAGATTTAGATAATTGTATTGTATATAATACAACAACTAGTAGTAGTAGTACTAATAATACAAGTGTAACCGGAACATTAACACCTCAGAAAATAATGAATAAGAGTGAGGATAATACTACTAATAAGTTTGGATGTAGTATTTCAATAAATAGAGAGGGTACAATAATGATAGTAGGAAGCTGTAATGCAGACGTTTTAGGTGTAAATAGTGGATGTATATATATATATATTCAAAGACTTAGTGATGGAGAGTTAATATTTGATGATAATTATTATATTAAAGTTGATTCCCCACAACCATTATCTGATCAAGGATTTGGTAGTAAGGTGTCAATGAATAGTTTAGGTACAAGATTTGCAATATCTGCACCAAATTATTCAAATCAGTCGTATAATGTTGGTGCGGTATTTGTATATAATTTATTATCTAGTACAAATAGTAGTTTAATATATGAAGACAGTGATAATTCAAATCTAGTTACAATAACAGGATCATTATATGGTTTAGAAACAAACGAACAGTATGGTAGTTGTATAAATATAAATGGTTCGGGAGAATATTTGGTAATATCCTCTTCTGGTACTACAAGTGTATATGGTAAAATAAATATGTATCATTATGATTCTACATCTAGTTGGTTACAATTTTCTGAAACATTTATATCAAATGAATATACTTTACCTGGAACAACGTTGGGTGTAAGTAGTGATTCTACAATTATAGTAGTAGGATATGATTTAAAATACGAAAATCAAGATTATAATTGTGGTAATGTTTTAAGATTAGGTACATATGAAAATACATTAACTACAGAATCCAGTTATATAAAACATGGTTTATCATTGGGTAAAACGACAAGCGAGCATCCGATAGATATATACGAAAATACAGATAAAAATATTATAACTATTACAGCTGATGTACCGGTTGATAGTATAAACAATGAAGGTACTATAACACAATTATTAGATCAATATGAAGGAGGTATATTATTACAAAATTCATTACAAGGAAATACTACACTTTTTTTAAAAAATACAGATACTATTTTAGAAAATATATCAGGATCTATAAATATAAATTATAATAAAGGATTTAGTTTATGTGAGTTAGATGAAGATTATTGTACAATGCATGCAAAAGGAGGAAAAGTGGCTATTAATCATAATAATCCTATCTCTCCGTTTGACGTAAGAGGTACTCAACGATTGAATGATACAAATAATAATGTTCTTATTTCGTCAGCTGCATTTCTTAAAAAAACTAGTGGAACAAATAATACGACTATTGGACAACAAGGATTATATAATATTGTTAGTGGAAATTATAATGTGGGTATTGGATTTAGATCTGGTTATTTAATTACAGCAGGTATAGATAATATAGCAATAGGTAGTAATGCTTTATATACAGATTGTTTAAATTATAATGTTGCAATAGGTGCAAATGCTTTAACATCCAATGTACAGCACGACAATGTTGCTGTGGGGTATAATTCATTAAAGGATGATATACAGGGGTCGTATAATACTGCATTAGGGTCACAGACAAATGTAGATGGAACGAGTGATTGGCAATATTCAACAGCAATT
>Ga0213868_10005131_pt1 | contig 11831 bp, 3 predicted proteins | sample PICome_9_FD_160087 | JGI IMG/M metagenome (GOLD analysis project Ga0213868, IMG submission 160087) | Coastal seawater microbial communities near Pivers Island, North Carolina, United States - PICO127 | ecosystem: Environmental > Aquatic > Marine > Coastal | place: USA: North Carolina | collected...
GGTAGGGTCGTTGAACGTTGAAAACAGAACTCTTGTCAGCCTGCTATCCGTGACAAATTAGTTACTTTGCGAATTTCGGAGCAATCGAGAACTCAACTCTCTACTCCCAAGAACACACAGTGAATGAATTGTTGATGTATCGATTTGCCATTTGCCATTTTAGCCTAATAAAATCGACGTTGCCTCAGAACCATGGCCAAAGCTGCAATATTAAACGTTCTTGAGGAAACAATAGGGAGATATGTTCAAGGTCTCGATGCAAAGTCCTTAAACGTGGCTGTCTGGGCAGGAAAAATTGAACTCCAGAGTCTCCAACTGGATACGGAAGCTGTCAACCGTGAGTTGACGCGTCAAGCATTGGATGCTCCGAATCTAGCTATTCCATTTCGAATCGTAGAAGGAAGTTTCGAAACATTAAAGGTCGAAGTACCATGGGCTCGACTTACCAGCAAACCTGTCGTTCTGCGGGCCATTGGATTGAATGCGACCATTGAGCCATTTGATCATTTGACTTCGAAATTCATTCATGAGAAAGAAACGACAACGAAAAAATCAACATCTTATACCAGTGATGAAATGAAAGAAAAGAAAGCGAAAAATGAAAGATTTGCCTCGTTGCAACATGCAGAAGAAGCTCGTCAGCGATTTAATGCCATGAGAGAGATTACAGAAATGGATGAAGATGAATTTGAAGATGATAAATCTGGACAGACTCGTGGTTCCGCCATTGGGTTTAAAGCGCGTTTGGTTAGACGAATTATTGAAAATATTCAATTAGATATAGATGATATTCAGTTCACTCTGAAAGGCCATGGGTGTGATGCTGGTATTCAACTCGATCGGTTCTCCGTCTTTACTACGGATAAGAACGGTAAAAAATCATTCATTGATCGTGCGACGAATTCCCAGAATATTATGAAATCATTTCTCTACAAAGCTTTGGAACTGGATGGACTTAATATATATTTGGACGAGCAACGCAGTACAGGAAAGGTGTTGAATACCAATTACAAACCACTTGATGGAGAAAAAAGGTCATATATATTGGCCCCTTTGTCGTTTCGTGCCAGACTTCGACAGTCAGATTGTTTAGAATGTATTGATTTCCCCAAGTACCTATTGTCAGCAAATTTACCAAACGTTTCTCTCCGTCTGTCTAGAACTCAGTTGGTGGTACTGCATGAGATAACGAATGAGATCCAGAAAATGAAGTATGTAGCTCGTCCATTGTTCCCGGAATATCGACCGGATGTTCCAGTATCAAAATCATCAGCGAAGGAATGGTGGAAGTATGCTGTGAGATCTATTGGTAGAATAAACAGAAGAAGGAGCTGGGTTGAATTTTTCATAGCTTACAAAAAAAGAAAGAATTATATCAGTTTGTATAAACGACTTACATACTGTTCCGAATGCCCATGGTTGACGCCACTTTTCATACAAGAGAGGGCTGAACTTGATAAGATTGAGAGTGATAAATCCCTAAGCACAAAAGGAATCATGGCATGGAGAAATATGGCAGATGCGCAATTCAATCTGGAGATGAAGAAATTTGAGCAGATAGAAGCGTCGAAAAAGCCCAAAAAATCAAGTCCTAAGAAAAAATCATCTTTCCGATCGATGATATTCGGTAACAAGGGTAAAGATGATGAAATATTATTACTAGATCAGGAGTCGTTTGACATTAATGAGCCACCAATATCTCTATCGGACGCCGAGATGAGAGAGTTAGACACATTGGCACTCGAAGCTGCAAATACTGAATTGGCTCTATCCACTGATTCCATTTTATGTGATGTTACATTTGAAATGGGATCATTTACAATTGATCTAATTACTTTTGCATCGGCTCCATTATTATCCCTAGAAATGGGTGCTGTTCGAACTGTTTTGAAGGCGAATGCCGATGGTTCATACTCAAGTTCATTCGCTCTTTCGAGTATGAACGTTTTCGATCGAATCACCATAAAAACACTTTTTCCTAATGTCATCCGCAGTCTCGAATCTTCAGCTGACTCATTGATGGGCTCAACTTTTAAGAATGCTATAGAGCTCAAGTTAACGAGAGCAAGGAATGGTGATCAAGGTTTTGAGGCGAAACTTGTCAGTTATGAAATTGTTGCATGTGACAATCTCTTACATGAATTGAAAAGGTTTGTCACAATGGCAACTTTGACTGGATCGCGCTCTGCGAACCACGAAGTTACGAATCCGATGCTACAGTACTCAGTGTCAGGAGGCGCAGACTTGTTTTATGATGCAGATGATTTTGGATCAAGTACCATGTTTCAGTCGAAGTTTGAACATGAACGAGTGGAAACAGTAGATTCTACGATCTACAACTATCTACACACAAGCAACAAACAAAAAGTTTCAGATAAGCTTTCCTCTGCGTTTTCTGATGCATGGAGACATAAACTTGAATCTGAAGTTATTTGGAGTGTTGAAATTCAACTACATGCTCCAATAATTGTTATCCCAGAGAGTTGTATTCATCCAAATTCCACCGTTTTAGTTGTTGATTTGGGAACTCTTCATTTGGCATATGGTAAGCAGCTCTCCCCTCGCATAGAAGAGTGGTTCAGACAGCATGTGAATCCAGACGATGGTATTAAAGCTGACCATTGTAGCATTGAGATGGAGCATTTTTCGTTTCAAATATCAAAAGCGGGTAATAAAGATTGGCTTTTGTCTAGATCTAGTAGCAAAACCACGAGCAGAAATATCAATTCGATTATAGACCCTGTGACATTCAACGTTAACATCGGAGTTGAGAATGGTCACCTGAATAGAAAATGCATGTTTGGCGTATTGGAAAAAATCAGTCTATCAATATCACATTCTCAGATAGTTGAAACAATGTCAGTTCTATCTGTCTGGAGTAGTACACTCTCTTCACTGTCTAATAAAGATCATGATGAAAGGACTACAATAATCGCAGGAGTGGAAGATTCTTCGAACCCAAAAATGAGTGGTATCAGCTCAGGTACTCGTAGATCTTCTACTCAATATGCTGGTGCTACTGTAGACCTTATTCACATTTCTCTAGCACTTCAAGAAATGAAAGTCACAATTACAAACAGAAGCAATGAAAGTGTGGAGGCCCACCTTTTATCAGTTACTTCTTCTTCAACAACATTTACTGATGGCTCATCTTCGTTAAAATTGAAAATGGGACACTTTTGGATTTTAGATCATTTGAATTCAAAATTTCCGCGTCGACAGCGTTTGCTTGTTCATTCAACACTACCGCGATCTGCAGAGGAATATGCATCTTTGCGTGACTTCAATATCATGAGAGACTTTGAAAGAAATATTTCAATAAATAGAGACTCTCTCATCGATTCCTTGGCTGACATATCTATCAACAAGAGCATGGGCTGTGATCAGGGTGACAGCCCTTTTCATATAAATGACAACGAAATAGCGAAAACGGTCATTGATGCCAAGTTCAGCATTCTGTTCATTCATTGGAATCCTTACACTATTCGAGATGTGCTCACTTTTCAGCGCAACTTCACATCATTTTCAGATAGAGTCAAAAATTTAAAAATATCACGAAGCAATTCCTCCCACGAGATTCCGCCAACGCTCGAAGATAGTAAGTTACTTGTGGTCAACGCTGAAATGGAAGCGTTTGATTTAAGCTTCAATTCCGCTCTGGATGATTTGCTCTTATTTCATATGAACATGTCGAAGACCACTGTACTATTTCATTCGTTCAGACAAAATAGTCATAATGATGATAACCTCATGGCATCAGTATTTGTCGGAGATTTTCGGTTATCTGTTCCAAAGAGTGCTAACATTTTACCAGAGTACCACATCATCTTAGGACTTGATGGCACTCATTCGACCAGTCTACTTGAGCTTGAATATGGTAAAGGTAACTTGGCCATGAAATCCTGCCCAGTTGAAGCCGACAGAAACGACGTAGAGATGTACATGACAGTTTTTCTGTCGCCAATGAGATTCGTTCACATTCAAGCGCAAGTTCTCACAATAGTTGAATTTTTGACAGAGGGTATTCTTGGAGCAATCGCAGAAAAAGTAGCTTCGTCTGCTGCTCAAGCTGCCGCTGCGCTGACGCAGGTGAAGTCAGAAGGTGAAAAGTTGTTTCTAATCTGTGCAAAAGGATTCAACATAATCTTACCTCAGGCTGCTTACAGTAGAGAATATTTCTCTCTGGATATTGCAAAAATGAGTGTGAATTTCAGATCTCTTCCAGATCCTGGTGCTGGCAAAGCCGATGTATGCTTGCATAAATTAACTATGGTGTGTAATCGGGGAGTGAAATTAATCGAGGAGCCAATAACCATGGACGTAAAAGTGTATTTGGCCCCACTAAGCTCCCCTTCTCCACACGAGATGGCTACTAAAGTCAGTGTTGATATTACCCGCATTTCATTACTTCTTTCCCGTCAGCATTATAAGCAGGCGATGAAAACCCTCGATCTAAATATTGGCGAGCTAAATAGCTTTTTAAGGGAAGCTGAACTCTTACTTGTCGAAGAAGGCGCTACTATACGTCAAAGACTTACTCATGGAGGTGCTGAAGAGGTGGTCATCAAGAAACGATTATACATTACATTTCATTTCGAGGTCATGCGTTTGGAACTTTGTAACAGCAGCTCTTCAGATCCCCTCGTGGCACTTACGGCCCTTGAAACAGACGTGGATATGCAACTCATTCCAGATGAAGATCTGATGAATCTTGCAGCGACTCTTCTAGATCTTGATATCGAGGATCGGCGCGCAGAAGCCAGAGATAGACAATTTCAAATGCTTATGCAACAAATTAATAATTCCAAAAAGAATGATATTTTCAGAGTTGCGTATTCAAAGAATAAAAAGAAAAGAACGACTTCCACAAATTTGACATTAGGTTCCCCAAGAATAGTTTTCATCCCGGATGCTGTATGTGAAGTTCTTGGGTTCTTTGAGTCGGATGCACATCCTGGCTCGATTGTTCTAGAGCGAGATACGAATTTAGATGTATCAATAACGCACATTGATAGTAATAGAAAGATTGAGGGAAGCAGCGATAAGGTTGAATTCACTATGTTGACCGATGATTGTAGTTTTGTTTTCATAGACTTACAGACTGCCCCAAGAGATAACCAGAGTATATACACGGAAGCAATAGTCCTCAAAGGTCAGCTAGATCTGTCTGCAACTTCAGAATCCGACTCATCAACTGGGGCGTCATTGAAGCGCGACATTCAGATCCACGGTGAAAACCTTGAAATTTTATCAGCGGATGGGCCGCGATTGGTGAAACCTTTGCAAATTCTCGACCCTCTCAAATTTTCTCTATTTTACCACACGAATACAAATGATGACACTGAGATGGTTGAGTTCTCTTTCGTCACACTATCAGAAGTGAATACTTGCGTATCTATGAGGCAATGTGCATTGTTTTTAGCGGTCATGTCAGGAGCCCGTGAATCGTTTGGATTCGATCAAGAAGCAGATGAAAGGTTTTCTTCCGATATACCACTTACGGAAAAAGAAGCAGGAAAAATAAACGAACTCGCGTTATCCCTTCAAAATCATTCTGTTGATATCGATTCAAGCGATCGCGAAGCTGGTTATAGTCGTCAGTCCTCTGGGAATACAAGTCAAAGCTCTCGGGTGTTAAAGAAAACGGAGAAACGTGTATTTCAAGTGAAATTAACAATACCGTCTTCATCCTTGACCGTAATCAACGACTTGCAAGGGGTTGACGAGGCTTTGTTCAAAATTATTTTTTCAAGTGTTGTGAATAATACTGAGCTTTGTCTAACATCAAAATCAGAAGAGACAGTTTTTCACTCTCATACATATTGGGTAATTGATTCTGATTACTTTGACTCCCATTCAAAGCGATGGGAGAAACTACTGATTCACCCATGGGAGCTAGACTTTAAAGCCGTTAGGGGTAGAAAAAAGAGCACGCGAAGAATGGCTACTACTGTAGATGTTGAATCACATCCATGTCATATATCTTTTTCTGAACAATTCATAATAAGTATCAAGGGAGCCCAAGAAATGTGGACCTTATTTAAGGGCGCAAATGATAAAGCCATGGCGATCATTTATGACTTTGCACAAATGGATGGGGTTGAGAAGAGAGAACTAGCGCAAAGGAAAGCTATGGCACGCAGCGCGACAAGATCGCTCACTACTGTTTTGCCTTACGGTATATCCAATAGATCGGGAATGTTGGTCACTTATAGAGTGGCAGTGGATGAGCAATTTGCAGTCGATGAATCTATATCGTATTTTAGGTTTCCTCTCTACAGCGGCATTGGTACAGGAGGTCGGCGATTATATGGGCAAGAAGCCACTGAAAGTAAAACCATCATTCTTTCAGTAGAAGGGGAAGAGATTATTATTGATCACCTTGACGCGGATGTTGGTCTTGGAAAACGAGTTCACTATCTCAGAAGTGGTCAGTACATTTTTACTGAAGCCGAGGAAACAGGAAAATCTACAATTCTCTACATCAGCAGTTTCATGGATATCTACAATGATACCTGTCTTGATATTCCTATATCTCTTAGTGTGGGTAGATCTATGGTTGACATTGGTTTAAGTAAAGGAGTGGCAACCTTTTCCAATAATCAGAAAGCATTCAGAACAGCTGCGCGTTCAAAAGCGTTCGGGGTCAATGCACAAGTTCTGTGTAATGCATACAACCCAAGTGCTGTAAGCGCCGCTGGCGTCGTTTCTCTAGGCTTCAGTCCTACCTTTGATAATGCACTACTATATGGTGACCTACACCTTCCACCATTACAAGCGTTCCATCAGATGGGAGCTAGAGGTCAACCGAAAACTGTTGAAGTGGTTTGTAAGAATAATCAGAATTCAGAGAGCATAACTTTGCGAATAACCTGCCGGGTTTTCCTCATTAATGATTGCCCGATGGTGGAACTATTCATCCAACCGAGGCTTATGATTTCGAATGAATCTTTCGTAAATATTACAGCGCGAACGGCTATGGTTAAGACACTCAGTAGAAACACTAAGACTCTGCACTCACAAGGGCAACGGCAAGATGAACATGTTTTGGCACCATTTGAAACAATACATGTTTTTCAATCAGGACAGTCGGTTGCATTTTCATTTCGTTGCACAGATATACCAATCGGTGGAAATCGAACAGGATGGAATAAATATGGATGGATTGACATCCCTCTAAGTTTGAATGCTAGCCTGAAGGACAAGCTTCAATCATCATTCCCCTTTTTAGATTCGAGTGGGAAACCTTCCAGTCACGGTGGTGGATGCGATTTTTTCTTACTTGAAGATGATTCCCTAAACGTAAACACCTTACATCATAGAACATCAAAGAGCCGCACACATCAAATGGAAAAAGTTAGAACTATAAAAATATCAGTGGAGAACCTTGGTGTTGATCATACTGGAGACGTTTTGTTCGAAAGTTGGGACATGAATAAACATAATGATATCTCGGCTCGTACTGGAGATGTTTCAAACGCTCGAAACTTCACTTTTAGCAGTTATGCGTCAGCACTCCATAAACGTAGGATCACCATCCTTCCTTCTTCAAATGCTCTCATACGCATTTTGCATCTTTCAATGGATGGAGATGATCCTTACAAACGTAGCCTTCCATTTAGTATTGAAGATATTGCATTTTGCGATGGAGGTCTGGAAGCCACACCACTATCTTGGGACGGTGGATCAGAGTCAGGATACTATGCTTATCGAAAGTTATCAACATTGAATCAATACGAAATTCATATAATACCTGAATATGCAATTTACAACGGCGGAAAAGAAAAAGTTTGTGTAACTATTCAACAGAAGAATGACTTGAAAATCGATGCCGGAAAAATGGCAATGGCTAAGAAGGTCAATAAAAAGCAGGGTTTAGTGATTTCGTTGATCATCGAAAGTTTAAATGTTATGTCAGCTCCAGTGCAGGTAGACGAACTTGGATTAAAGGTTGTTTTGATGAGAGATATCACAACAGGTGCGCCCATAGGCAGTGTGCCAATACAAACTATAATTGGTTCCAGAGATAGCAGATTTGTCGTAAAACTGGGTGAGCTCAAACATGGAGGTCTTTCTTTCATGGATAAGGGTAATTTCTCAAGGAACGACTTTCTTCACTTCAGAGTTCGTTGGTCTCAATTAGAAATTACATTTCTGGATACTTCGCTACCGGTAGATACTACTACTTTGGGAAAGATTTCCTATCAGAGTATAACGAAATTCGTCCTTAGTCGGTTTACATTGGATTATCAACGTCTTTTCAAGGAAGATGGAGAAGAAATCATTTCAGTTCACCACACACGGCATCCTGCTCGATCTCAATTTTCAGCAATCATCAAGTCGGTTCGAGTACACGATTGTACGACGTCGCCAGAGACTCTATTTCTTGATACTGCAAGTGGAGAATTCAATTGCATGGACGTGAAAGTTCGCACGAAAGGTGACAGTAACAGTGGATTGATGAACATCGATTTAATTGAAATAAAATTGTGCCATGATGGGAAAAAGCCTCACGAAATAACCATCAACACGAACGAAGCTTTTCTTTGGAGCCTGTTGGATGTTGCATCCCGGACAAAAGTTGCCATATCTGAATTTTCATCTCTTGAAACGGATGTAAAATGGGACGAAGATTCCAAATCTTTTTATGTCAGTGCCAAAGAGGTCGAAGTTAGTGCAGACGACGACCTAGAAGAAGATGGGACTTATAAGGCCCCTAGAGGTGATATTTTGTTAGCAGTCAAAAAAATGTACGTTTGGCAATCGGCCTTTTTACTTAGCTTCAAACGCCAGCCACAAGCAGCCCGGTACAAACAAGTCCAGAATATCGGGAGTGCCAAAATAGTCAATTATTTTACGAAGAAATTGAACTTTACTGTTGACAGGGCAAGGCTCAAATTTGCCGGTTTCAGTTTAAATAATGTCAAGGGCCCACCTGATCGCATTATTCAGTCTGTCAAAACTTTCTACTTGGCTCAAATGAAGAAAAAGATGTTCACACTACTAACAGCGACTAGTATTGACGAGTGGAAACAGCTTGCTGGTCGAGACGATGGAAAAGATAGCTATGTTGAAGGTGATATCTTACGAATGGGGGGTAATCTTGCTGGTAAATCCGCAGGTTATATTGTGAAACAAGTTGGAAAGGGAATTGGAAGCACACTCAAGACTGGAACTTCAGAGCTTGGAAAAGGTATACAAAATGTTACAGAGGTTATGGGAATTGGTGTCGTGGGTGCAGGGGTTAACAGTCTTGTAAGTGGAGTTGGAGAGGGTGTGAGCTCTACAGTGGAAGGAGGTACGTTTGATAGATATCCTTATAGATGCTCTATTTTCTTCAGTTTTCCTAATTTAAACTATCACATTTGAAATAGTTGGTGATGGAGGTAACAAAATTATTAAAGGTGCTGGTAAGGCTGTCGGTCAAATCGCTGGTGGCTTAGGAGGAGGATTATTGGGTATTTCAAAGGGTGTTGCTACCGGTGATGGCAAGGCTCTTGTTGAAGGGGTTGGAAGTATTGGGAATGGTGTAATAAGAGGGACAGAATCTGTTGTCGTTGGCGTGGGCGAAGGTGTCTTTCAGGTTGGAATGGGCCTCTTTAAAGGTGTGCAGCGCCTAGGATCAGGGGTTGGAGATGCTCTAACAGGAAATGCACCGAGTAACAGGTCCGGTCGCACAAGGAATCGTGATCCAAAACGAGAATATGATGCCTGATGTAAACTAGAACTAATGTACAATTACTACACAAACAATTGTGGTGTCACTTTTCTTCTTCGAAATCTTTCCGATCTAGGAAAGGAATTTTAATGCCAAAATTTGTTGCGCTTGACGCCATTTGGTTGAAAGAATGTAATAATCTCATTTGCAATTTTGTTTCCGTTTTTAGGCATTGTTCTTCAGAGGCTACCCATGTCTTTTGAAAAAGAATCTTTGCGGCCGCTACGGAATCCGGTGAGCGAGAGGTTATTAATTTTGCTGTTTTTATAGCTTCCTCCAATGGATTTTCACTAACGCGTGTGACCAGACCAAGTTGTAGAGCTTCATTCCCATCAATGATTCTGCCCGTAAAAGCTAGTTCCTTCGCAACATCTATCCTCACCAATTCACGAAGTGTGATCGAGGCAGACATATCAGGGATCAATCCCCACTTTGATTCCATAACACTCAATTTGCAATCAGGAGTCGAATATCTAAAATCACAACCTAGAGCGATTTGTAGACCTCCACCAAAGCATACACCGTGAATCACTGATATAACAGGAGCTTGAACCTGTCTCCAAAGATAACCAACATCCTGAGCTAAATTTCCAAATGCTTGTGGATTATACTCGTCAAAAGATGATCCTTCACTGTCATTCTTGGATTCATATCCGGATGGGCGTCGTAGCAAGTCTCTAATTTTTGAATTGGGTGTGAGATACTCAGCAGAAGGTTTCATGATACTTTTCACGTCTAATCCGCTACAAAATCCCTTGCCGTTTCCACTTAAGATCACCACGCGAAGACTCTTGTCCTCTCTTAGTTCTTTTGCGACTTTGGCAATCGCATGGAATTGCTCGATATCTAAAGCATTTAACTTTTCTGGACGATTCAATTCGACGTGTTTGATGCCATCTCCAAGGTCTGTCACTCGAATTCTCTCTTTTAATTTCAACGATGATGATAGAGATCTAATCCAAAGGTTGCTCTTCCCTACTGTCACGAAACGAACTTTCGATGGAAGCATGACTGTTGCTTTTTTGTGTGATGTGTGATGTCTGATTTCGGTATTAGGTTTTGTTGGTTGTTGTTTGTTGTCGGTTGTCGGGCTTCGCATACGAGTACACAACAAAGAAAGAATAAAGGCATAGTCGTAATCCGTAATAAAGGCCTATTTTTGTCGCGTCCAATTTCGTTCCACACAAAATCGTGTCTCCATGTGTCATGTGCTAGTCATGTGCTAGTCATGTGGACTGTACAAGGTTGCAAATTGCGCAAGTCACAATTAGTAAGTCAAGTAAGCACACCCTAATGGCATCATTATAACTTTTGTCAATACTCTATGTATCATGCATAACTTGGGTTGGATTCATCTCAACGTCATCATAATCTGTGACGTGAATAAGTGCAAACGCTTCACATTCTTCTGGATTCCATGCAACCAAACTCATCCTTTAGGTATCATTGAACCCGTTTTTATGGAACCAATGCCATTTTACTTAATAGTTTGAATCATTTATATACCTTTTTATGCGTTTGGTTGGTTGAATTCATCTCAACACCATCGTAATCGTCCTTCTCGTAAACAAATGCTGCTATCGATTCGCATCTTTTGTTGGATGCGATCAAATACATCCCTACGATAAAGAATATCAACTTTTTACTCGAAATTATGCTATTTTATTCGAACAGAAAACTACATGTGCCACTTTTAATTGTTTGTTTGGTCAGATTCATGAGAACGTCATCGTAATCATTGTCGTAAACAAACTACGAGTCACTAGTAGTATTAGCAGTGGTTATTGACACACCAGAAAAAGACACTTTTGAGTTTTCCTTAGTGCGCCATAAAAAGTACATGTATTCCTTTAATTCAATCCAGATCATTTACTCTGTATATTGTGGTTAGTACTGATGGTGCCAGCGTGCTCGCTTGAAACATCAAAACGAAATTTAATTTGAGGTTGAGTTCCATCCTGGACCATTTTCCCAAAGTTAGTCAATGGTAGTTCATGCTGGTATTCTGATCAAACGATCGACCTGCGTTCCTTCAATGCACTGCAGATCATTTACTCTCTATATATGGTTGTTCGTAGTGAGATGTATTGATGTGGTTAGCATGCTCGTTTGA
>Ga0213868_10005132_pt1 | contig 11831 bp, 9 predicted proteins | sample PICome_9_FD_160087 | JGI IMG/M metagenome (GOLD analysis project Ga0213868, IMG submission 160087) | Coastal seawater microbial communities near Pivers Island, North Carolina, United States - PICO127 | ecosystem: Environmental > Aquatic > Marine > Coastal | place: USA: North Carolina | collected...
GGCTGACGAGAGAGATTTTTCACATCCTGATAGTAAAATAGCGAAAGCTATACACTGAATAAGCTTCATTGCGAAAGACCTATTGAGTTGAGTACTCGAATATAATCACTTGAAGGGAGACGGGAGACAGGGGACCCAGAGGACAATTGCAAAATCTGAAATTGTGACGTTTTTCTATCCACTTTCTCACTAAAAAAAGGCGCGAAATTACTGACTGGATACGCAAGATCACGAGAAAAGGAAAAAGGAGAAAGGAGAAAGATCAAGTAGACACCAGACACTCTAGCTAGAGATAATACGAAACAATCTGTACAGACAGACAGGTATCGTGCAATTTTGAAATGAGAATGCTAAAGGCGATATTACTAACTTCATATTCTCTGTGTTGCTATGGATTTTCTCCTAGCCAAATTCGCCATCGCGGTCGCCAACATTCCACATCAAGATCAATGTTCACTGGAATTGTAGAGGAGATGGGAACTGTGGTGAAGCTAGAAGAACGTGATGATATGACCTTATGGGATGGATCCAAAGGGCAAGGTACTGAATTAACTGTCCGTGGAAATGTTGTTCTTGAAGGTGCCTATCTAGGCTGCTCCATCTGTGTGAATGGGGTTTGCCTAACTGCAACGGAATTGAAAGATGATACTTTTAAGGTAGGTTTAGCACCTGAAACCCTTCGGCGAACTTATTTAGGATCAATGAAGAAAGGTGACGCTGTTAATCTTGAAAGGGCATCTGAAATTGGTGGTAGAAATTCTGGACATTTTGTTCAGGGTCACGTTGGTGAGTAGCACTTTTTTTATTGCACTTTGTTTTGCACAAGCTTTCATTGACAATAATTGTGCCACTTTCAGATGGAACGGGAGAAATTATTGATAGATGGACTGATGAAGACAGTCTCTTTTTTAAGGTGAAGGTGAATAGTGACATGATTAAGTATATTGTACCCAAGGGTTTCATAGCTATCGATGGAACTAGTTTAACTGTTTGCGAAGTTAACAACCAACCTGGGGAGTCGTGGTTTACGTTTATGCTTGTTGAATATACTCAAAAGAAGATAATTATTCCTTCAAAGCAAATCGGAGGACTTGTAAATATTGAAGTAGATGTGTTGGGGAAATATTCTGAAAGCGCTTTAGCTGGAGTTACATCAAGGGTAGAAGCTTTGGAGGCTAGAGTGAAAGAATTAGAAGAGGAACTTGCTCGCGTAAAGAAATAAGATACTTATTCGTTTGACCATTGATATTTATACAATCTACAATGTCTTTTTACCATATAGATGTTTTTGTACAAGGGCCTCTACAGACGAACTTGCTCTCATTTTTGCCTGAAAGCCCCAGCTCTCTCCAAAGTAGAACCTACTCCGGCACCAGCACCTAAAGCAGAACAAGCCATCCTCCAACCCTTTCCTGATCTGAAAAATATGCTTCCTAGAATTGCGCCTCCGACGGCTCCTGCTGCTGTTTTAATGATACCTTCCTCAATATAATTTTCTATACCATCAGGGAGCTTCCATGTGTTGCGATTGTTTGAATTTTCGTCAGACATATTTTGAAACAATTTTATTCGACTCGGCACAGAAAAATTCAGCTATTGATGTTGACAACTATGCAAGATAGAGCTCTACTAATGACGGTTGAGAGTGTTGATGTGATAGTCGATAGTATTCGATAGTGTGGAAGTGGAGAGTAGAGAGTGGAGAAAAAAAGGAAAGAGGAGAGAGAGGAAAGAAGCGAGGCCATGACTAACCTGGACGTGTTTGAAATCTTTCAACTCATCATTTTTCTCTCTTTTTTTCCTTTTTTTCGATCGACCTCCAGAGAGATCAGAGACCCTTGTCTAATCGTCATCATTGAGATAGATTACTTACTCATCGTCATAAAGAGGAACAATGGATAACGACAACAACTCAAATGGAGGAAAGGAAGATCACAAAGACGAGGGGGTGGTTGAAAAAATGGATACTGATGAGGGCAGTACTGAAGTAAAAACCGGATCAAGCGAGAAAGAGGTCGAAGAGGAGGAAGAAAGCTCATCTGAAAGCACTGTAAAAGAAGATAGATCAGAGGATTCCACTAGCGTTATTGATGATGACGAAGATTATGAGGACATTCCATCACTTGGATCTTCCAACAAGGACCCCACAGAGCTTGTTGCAGAAGCCGTCAGGGTCAAAGATGAAGGAAATGATCACTTCAAATCCGGTGATCTAATCAAAGCCAGCAGATCATATCGCAAAGGAACATCCCTTCTTAAGAACTTGAACAAAGCAAATACAGGCGACGAACAAGTGAAAGCACTTCTTGTCAGTTTACAGACAAATTTAAGCATGGTTTGCTTCAAGCAGAACAAACACAAACAATCTAGAGATGTTGCAAGCAAAGCTCTCGAAGTAGATTCTGAAAACGTAAAAGCACTTTTTAGGCGAGCCGTAGCATGTAGAAAACTTGGTGATTTTGATAAAGCGAAGGATGACTTGAAGTTCGCATTGCAACTCGATCCAACCAATAAGGCAGTTCAGAAAGAGCTTCTGTCACTCAAGAAAGAAGCCGACGATAAAAAGAAGGCAGAAAAGGCAGCCTTGGCAAAGGCCTTTTCGAGTAAGAGTAGTAGCTTTCTCTATAATGACAAAGAAGAGGAAGAAAAGAAAAAAATGGAAGAAAAAGCTGCCAAGGAAGAAGAGGAAAGGAAGGCTAAAGAAAAACGAAAAGCTGACTGGGAGGATATTTGCGTGCAACGTCTTTCTCGAGGAGAAGAAGCCATCAGCTTTGAAGAGTATGAAAAGCAACTCGAAGAAAAACGCAAGGAAGAAGAAAAAGCTAGGAAGAAAGCTAAAAAGGAAGAAGAGGAACGTAAAAAGGCGGATCACCGGGCCGCCAATAAAGTAGCAATGACTGAGACACCCGACTCTGACTCTGACGAGGAGCTAACAGAACAGGAAATGAAAATGTTTCGAGGTTACAAAAAGACAAGTGACGGAAGGACAACTAGCTATTTTACCAGAGAGCAGTCAGAGGAAGAGAAAAGGCTTTTGGGCGACATCGCCCCTCAACGTCTTCAAGCAGACCCTCAACCTCTCTCCCCTACACCTATTGATAATAGTAGCTCTGCGAATTCTACATCTCAGTCGGCTTGGAATCAAGCAGGTACTTGGGAAGAAAAGGATACATCTGCTTGGTGTAACGCTTCTCTAGAAAAGTTTTTGAAGGGTTCAAAAGTGGAAATAGATCATTGTACAGCTCAAGTCACTGATGTAAAAGATCTTACAGGTGATGCATCGGTCGCGTTTACCAGAGGGAAAAAGCGCTATGTATTTGATTACCATGCTAGTGTCAAGTACGAAATTATGGACGAAGGTGACGAAAAAATTGCAAGTGGTACTCTCAAGCTACCAGATATTTCTAGCACTGGCATCAATGATGAACTCGAAGTAGATATTCTTTCGTGGAAAAAGACCCCAGCAGAAAATGTAAATGCCATTGCTACAAAGTGTAGAGATGGACTGGTTGATAAAATTCGCAGTCAAGTATTGGAATTTGTGACTGCATTCAATAATGAATACTAGTTAGTTTCAAAATCACATTTATTTCGTACATCTAGAGAGAGAAACTTTTAAAAACTAAACATATAGTTATAAAACTTTTAACAATTGCAATCGCAGTCGTTACCATGAGGGTGATCTAATCTGCGAAATGTTTGAATAGCCTCAACACTCTCAGACCCATCTTTGAAGAGAGCCTTAGAGAATAATAATAGAATGTGACCGTTGTTCGCAAGCGTTCTTTTGACAATTAATTCAATTGCTCCATTTGGAGGAGCATTCTTTGCGACTTTTCTGACTTGAACCCCAGTACCATCATCTACGTATGAAACGTGGTCATCAAACTTCAAATGACGAATTGCACTTGAGCCAGGGGATCCTCCAATAGAAAATGTAGTATCACCTTTTGTGATGCCATCCACTTGGATCCTTAATGAATTCGTAGTGACATCATGTGTTAATGTATGTATAGGTCTTGATTGATTCGCCGCATTTCGAATCAAGAAAGGTATATTCTGAGATTTTAGGAAAGCATCAAAGTTGTGATTATGTATAAGTTTGTACTTTCCTGATAGATTGACAATATTGCCAACCGCACTTTTCGGATATTCTTTTATATCGGGTGGGAAGAAATCCACCCCTGGACACCAAACAACCGAATTAGTCATTGACAGTTCAGGTTGCAGTTCTGCTTCTTCATCTTCTTCTCTAATGGTACATTTCATACAGTCGCGTGGCGGTTGAAACTTATGTCGAATATTAGATACAAAGAACGTTTCAATATTTTCAAAACCTTGAGACAACTTTGATAAACCAGATGAAATGTAATCATCCAATGTCATGGCACTTTCATCAATGGACAAGGAATCCGTTATTGTTGCATTAACTTGCATATCTTCATCAAAAGAAGACTCTGACGGATTATTCTTATGAAGTTTACCATCTTCATCCATAACAAGCTCAAAATCATGTTCATGTATGATATCCTTAATATGAGGGGGTAAAAGCTCCTCTTCTTCCTCATCGTTATGCCAGAAGCAAAGGTATGCAACGTACATCAAAAGCGAAACCCCGTAAATAGGCAAAACAACTATCCATTTGTATCGCCTTGTGTCTTTGTGCGAAATCATCCCGATGAAAATGCACGTAAGTATTAAGATAAGGAACGTCCACATGCCACGAAAAGGGCGATGAATTTTCCTACGCCTTTTTGTTGCAGCAGCATCAGTTTTACATTCAACAGGCTTTCCCAAATCTATTTTTTCTGAGTGCATAACGACTTTAGATATCAATTCATAGGGTTGTTTGGAGTAACACGTGGATTGAAGACAGTAAGTAGGTTAAAGTTCGTTCGTTTTGTTGGAGAGAGAAGAGAGAGGCCTAAGTAGTGTGTACGATACAGTGTAGAGTTAGAAAAAAGTAGATATTCAAGTTGGCGAGGGGCTGGTACTGGAAGTCGTATGTGGCCGTTACACGTTCTCCAGAAGATCTCTACATGATACGGATAGTTTTGGGTGTTTTTGAATTTTTCAAGAACTCGAACCTCGAATAGCTAAACCTCGAACATCGAACAGAAAATGAATCAATCTCGAACTACGACAAGATAAACACAGACAGACAATAAAGGTTTCTTTCTATCTCTCTTATTTCTTTGATTCATTATCATAATGTTTCATCCAAATGAACATATAATCATAACATCAGATCAGGTGGATGAATCACCGGGAAAGAGATTGAGGGCGCTTCGAAAACGTGCCTCAACCTGGGACGCTGGAAAGCCAGAATCCAAAAGTCCAGTACCTACTCCTCATTCGTCTCGATTTCTTCATAAACGGCAGACAAGTACTAGTTCTCAGGCATCTCTGTTAAGTCAGTTTTCTAGTGGTTCCAGAAAGTCATTCGATAACCATTCGTTGTCTACTCAACGGTCATTATCCTTGACCCCTCGAGGAACATCAAGTGATCATCCTCTTCGAAAACAAACATCACAACCGCTTCCTGGTAGAATAGAAGTTGGTGGACTACAACCAGATGGTATAAAATCGTGGTTATCGCAAGCATCGCCTCCGCCTCGCACATCGACGAAAGATTCAGATGGCAACGCACCTACTACTACGTCCTTGCATCTTTCCATACCGGATGCATCATTATCGCTCCCTGTCGATTATTCTTCTATGCTGACACCCAAAGCTACAGGTGGAAGTGCTGGACATTATATTATGAATAGGAAAGTATCTTCTTCATTGTCACCAGATGCACTGAGTCCGGACGATCAAAAGATGGATCCAATCACTGAAGAAATCAATCAACCACAAGACATGGAAGAGAATAACTCAATATCCACACGAAATCATATTTCACTTCATAGAAGAGGAACGGATGGAAGTGGAAGCTACGTAAGCGTTGCATCTAGTATTTCCAATCATAGTTCCAATATTCATTTGCGTGCAGTCGATGTAGGGGCTGTCCCCAGTTACAAATGGGAAGATGGCTCTGCCGATGATTTTAGCTGTGATGATAATAAGATAGAAACATTAGATGAGGATCGTAAGGCACCGCATTCTCTATTATTGGATGACCAATCTAGTGTCGACGGCGAGGATGACTCAAGCAAATCTGGATTACACTTAGAACGTGTTGAGGATGGTATTATTGACGAAGACCATGGAATTGTATTCACGCCTACTCATGAACGTGACATCGATGAATATACGGAAATGAGACCAGGTGTGTTGACGTTTAGTAGATCCGAGATGATAGTAATGAGTTCGACGAAGACCTTCAAACATGAGTTGAAGGAGCGAGAGCATAAGTTAGGAGTGTTGGGACAAATTTGGAACAGGATATGTTGTTGCTGTACTATAGGCAAACGAGAGATTAGTTGGAGCCGAGTATCAACGGCGATTGTTCGACATGCTCCCTGCTTTTGGTGCTGCTTTTGCATAAAGCGCCCTACTTTATTCATGACGGACAGAATGACATTAGTGAGGTTGAACATTCTTTGTGCTTTCTTTGCGTTGTGGCAGCTCGGTGTTGGAATATTCATCATAATTGTGACATTGTCAGAAGCAGTCGCAGACCGCGGTGTAGATGATTATTCATTTCATTATCGCGAGGCATTGACTCCAAATCTTTGGATGATGTCAGGTTCGTTGTTATTCCTCTCTTTTGTTGGTCTAGTTCTTTTAATTACTTTGATTTTATCAATCCCAGTCATCCGGCGAGTGAATCTTGTTGGTGCGTTACGCTTCATGTGGGTGCTCCACTGGATATTGCCACTTCAGATTTTTTTATGCACGGCACTATTCGATTACCACAATGTAACCGATGTGTGGATTCGTCACTGGTGGCATTCACCAAGTATGGCATGGTATCGACGCATATTTTGCAGACCGGGAACAGCAAACGAAGAATGTGCAGTTCCGAACTTAGGGGGGAGAGATTTCATAAGTGAGGATGAATGGTGCTTTGAGAAATATCAATCCTATGAATGTTCTGCTATACGTAAGGCCGCCGTCGATGATATGACAAAATGGTGCTATTTCTTTTTCTACGGAAATAGTATCATAGGATGTGTGCTTTGTATTTTGCTTCTACTGGTAAATGTTCTACTCGAAGGAATTATTTCTGCTCCTATTGTTCAACGTTCAAGGTGAGAACTTCTAAATTTGCATATGACTACTTTTGGTGACGATTTTAATTTCTAATTTGACTTTCATCTGAAAAGAGAACGCAATATTCCTTTATGGTTGACTCTTCCAATATGTGGCTGCTTTTTAGGAGGCTTAATATTACTCAAATCTCCGCAATCATTGGTCAGTAATCAATCCGGTTCTAGTATATATTGGATCGGTGTTCTTTACATCATTTCTGGTTCTACATTTACTGCGGCAGCGTTACTTGGATGGTTTATTTCCAAAAAGACTGTATTGAATTCTGGAGATAAGACACAAAAGAAGATTGCTGTATACTTGTTCATCACAGTGATGATTTTAACGATTGGCGCCGTGATTGCAATTTTTATCGCAAGTATTGCCTATTCCTTAGATATCGTGAACATCGATCTTGCTGATTCTATGAGAGGTCGTATCGCTTGTTTAGTTGATGTAGTAGGAAGTTGCTCTTGCTGCGAACCCGAACCTGATAATGAAACATGTAAAGAATCTACTGAATGCCCAGAATGGGCTCCTAAAGATGTGATTCAAATCATTCAGACACAACTGAAGCAAAGTGGTTCACTTGCAGCATTGTTTGCTATATACGCACTTTTCGCACTGCGCTTCGGTTTTGACTTAAAGGCTTCCGTGTCAAAGTACGAAATCGATTATGTATAATATTTCCAAATAAAAATTATTTTAAGTTCACATTGAGTGTAGCATTTCTGTGCCTGGCATTCGTTGTCATCAACTTATAGAATTTCGTGTTTCAATTCAAGATCTCGATTACCAGAGTGAGACCCAAATGTTAACCTACTATCAGTCATTTGTATACCAGCATTCTCTTGCTCATCGTGCTCCAAGGGACTTGGAACCATTTCGTATACTATCACTCCTATGAGCACCAATACAAATGCGACGTAGAAAAGAAGAGGTGGGGGAACATGTTGCGTTACCACTGTGAATATCACTCCCCATAAATCCGCTGTTAAAATAGATAACGTGAACAAGGCAGATTCAGAAACAGCAAGGAAGCGACCCATGCATGATTGGAAGAGGTAAGCACAAAGTACATAGGCAAATAACAGTATGAAAGCATAGTTTCTCGGGCAAGATCTTGGAGCATCGAAAGGGTCGTCAAACGTTTCATAAACCTCTTGGGCATTCATGGCATTGTCGCTGTTGGGAGCAAAAAACTTATTCAATTCTTTTGTTTCTATAATGATGGCTTGAAGTGTAGCAATTAAGAACCCGAAGAATCCCGTCGCTCCTAGGTATTCATCTACACTGACGTCTTCTTTCACAACTTTTTCAATCAAGACATCAATCAAGCCAAAAAGTACACCGCCAATCAACGCAAGCATATCTCCGAGGATTCGTTTTGGATATTCTTCCATTTGAATCTTTTCATTCACATCGTCAGTATCCAAAGGATCTTCACCACTCTTTTCAATGTCAGATATAATATTCATCCCAACACCCACACAACAAACCAATGCACCAAGGATGTGATATTTTGTGTATCTTCTTCCTAACAGTAATCTTGAACCGACCATAGCGGCAATAATATTTATATTATCAAGCAATGAGGCGGAGGGTAGAGTTGTGTATTTGTAAGCCAAAAATGCAACATAACTTCCTTCAACACTGATGAAGGCAAATCCAGCATATATCCACCACGGATTATGAAGGGGCACCAATCCACAAAGCATGGAGAATGGATATACTGGTCGAGCATTTCCTGGGATTTTTTCATCATCGTCGTCGTCGTACTCGTCATCTTCCTCGTCAGAACTGTGCGAAGAGGGATTATCTTGGGGAAGTTCTGCAGGTTGGTGTTTGTATTTTCGAAAGACAACGATGATAAGATGCAAACCCATCAGTAAAAATACCAGTGAGGTCTGAAAGGATGGAAAAGAAATGTTACAGTCAAAATGCATGGAGGCTGACATCGCTGAAGTTCCAGCCAAGAACAGTGATAAAGCCTGACCAAATATCAAAATTTTACTGTGTGCACATACTCTCCCAATCGCAGGTTTAAGACATTCTAACGCTGGCATTTATCAATTGGAGCGCCTTACTTTGAAATATGAGGTAGCTCAGCTAGACAGCTGGTCACTCTTTAACAGTCGCCTCTGACGAAGGTGAGTGAATTGTGTGAGTATTGCAGGGAGTGTACAGGTTTAGGTAAATAATAGGAAGAAGGCCTATTCGACCTTCCACAACGCTTCACAAGCCAACGGACGCAAACTCAATCGTGCATCAAATACCACTTTATCACGGTTTATGGGTTTCCATATTCCACATTTCTTCTTCTTCCACTTCATGTAGATAGTCATGAATGACGATGGTGATATGCTTTTGCCACTTGCACTTTTCATAAGAAATGAATCGATTTTAGAAAATCCATGTGAAATAGAATAATTTTAGCAGATTATGTTTCAGATGATCATGATTCCTGATTGATTCAAAACTAAACTGTTGAGTTTATATTTGCGACTTGCGACAAACTGAGTACACGTGCTCTCATTAGACTCAGTCTAATCTTCATAATCACTAAACATAGCAACTTCTTCCTTCTTAGCAGTCACTGTGGTCACTTCTTTTTGCATTGATGCATTGTTGTCGCTACCTACACCTTCCTTCGACTTTCGTAGTTTCGATACCATTTCCTGTGCTTTTTCTTTATCTTCTTCCGACAAACTTGCCCAAAAAGCCTCATCTCCACCCTGAGCATAACTATCAGCAACAATATTAGCATATGAATTTCCACTTTCAAGAATGAATCCAACGATAAGTACGGCAATAACACTTCCGATCATCACACCTATGCCTCCCGCAAACACTGTAGCGAACTCGTTGGTTGGAATATTATCAATATCAGCACTGATGGTGGATAAAATATTCGATGAACTTTGAAAAGAGGAGATTATATGTTGCGAATCTTCCGTTCCAAGGGGTAACATTTGAACAGAGGTTGGATTTCGACATGATGTGTTCCATTGTGGAGCGAATGCGCTCGTGTACGAAATCTGAGCCAAAGAGGCTAACGACAGAATTGGAATATATTTCATCATGACTGTACTAATTAATCCTTGAATGGTGTCGTGTATATGTGCTCATGTACAATAATTTTTAGTGGAAGCAGAGAGCAGAGAAAGAAGAAAGCAAAAGTTCAAGTTTCAAGTGTCAAAAATCTTTTCCCTCTTCAAGTTGGAGGTTTTTGAGGCTGAAAATCCCCACTGAACAGAGAACAAAGCACACAAACTACAACTACCACCTACTACCATCTACCATCTATCACAAACCAACCCATCACCCTCTCTCTAGATCGGTGATTGAGCGTCATTATATTTTGATTGATCAGTTATTCTTTGTAGTGATAAATGTAACCAACAAAAGTGTGAAAATAAGTATGATAAAGAGTATGAACGCACACACGTTCGGACATCGGACCCATTTGAAATTTGTTAGTATTATATGTCTCGGTTGCTACGCATTTCAATATTGCAATGCTTATATACCTTCAAGGATTACATTCTCTCAAAGAAATGAATACAATCGATATGGTATTGTGCTGTCTTCCAACACGGAACATCATAGTAGTTTTGAATTGAGCCGGCGCGAAGTCATTCTTTCGACATTCGTGGCATCTTCCGTTCTAGTTTCCCCAAGGGCATCATATGCCAAAGAAGACATTCCAATACCCACTCTGGTCGATCTTAAACTTGGTGAATCTAGTTGGATAGATATTCATGATGCCCAGATATCTCAGGAGATAATACTAAGCTCTTCCAAGCTTATACCACCCAATTTTGCAACTTATGTTACACGGTTTTTGATAAATTATGATTTAGGCATATCAAAATGGTGGGAAGAATTAAAAATGACATACTCATTGCTTCCAGCAGCTGAAGAACGATCTAAACTGGGCCAAAACTTTGGGGCGTTGGCGAAATCATTACAGATTTCAATTGGTAATTATATTTTGAACGAAGAGGAACTGAACAATAATGTTTCAGTTCAACAAAGATTTGAAGATTTACTTCGCATATTTATAACCACTTATGCAATGAAAGAAAATGGTGAAATAGATGAGTCTGTGGCAAGGGATATTGGAATTTTGTTTGCTATTCTACCAGCCAGTTACCAGCCAAAGTTGGAAACAATCAGCCGAAACAATGTAGGCTCATCTCAAAATATGGACAGAAAAACTTTATCTATTGCATATACAGAAGAATTGACTGAATTACTGCCGTCATCATTTTCCTACCGTCTTGACAAAGATAAAAATGCATATTTCATTGAACCTCCTGTCCCTTTGTATGAAATAGGAATCGACGATGAGTTTGGGCAAACTGCGATTTCTACGCTATTTGGACCCTTATCATCCAAGCCACTTCGTCGTCAAAAACCTGATTTATCCTTTGCAACATATGCATTGTTTGGTTTAAGTGGTGCTCTTGGTTGTTCGATTACTCATTCTGTTGTCATCCCATTCGACGTAGTTAAAACTAGACTTCAGACAGATCCAGGTCAGTATTCAAATATTATTGATGGTACATTAACTATTGCAAAGGAGGAGGGCCTTGACGGATTTCTCTTGGGTTCACAGGCAACAATAGCCGGTT
>Ga0213868_10005136_pt1 | contig 11823 bp, 7 predicted proteins | sample PICome_9_FD_160087 | JGI IMG/M metagenome (GOLD analysis project Ga0213868, IMG submission 160087) | Coastal seawater microbial communities near Pivers Island, North Carolina, United States - PICO127 | ecosystem: Environmental > Aquatic > Marine > Coastal | place: USA: North Carolina | collected...
TAGTTGGAAAGTGGCATCTTGGATATCCCGAAGAGTATCACCCCAATAAACGTGGGTTTGATTGGTTTTATGGTCTTCTACAAGGTTCACGACCTTATTATGAAATACCGAAACCCAGCGCACACCGAGTGATTCAAGAGAATGGGAGAATTACTAAAGAAGATAGCTACGTGACTGATCGTTTTGGCGATGCGGCTTGTCGGTTCATCCGTGAGAATAAAGAAGTGCCGTTTTTTCTTTTCGTCTCTTTCACTTCACCCCACGGGCCTCTTCAGCCCAAGCCAGAAGATGTGAAGAGAGTGGCTCATATTGATCAGAAGAGGAGAGCCAGCTATGCCGGGTTGGTCGTGAGCCTTGATGATAATGTAGGGAAGGTGTTGGATTGCTTGAAGGCAGAAGGTTTGGATGAGGATACGATTGTCTTATTCACCAATGACAATGGCGGGCAGACTGCAAATGGAGCTAATAATTCGCCACTTCAGGGAAAGAAAGGGACTTTGTGGGAAGGTGGTGTGAGGGTTCCCTGGGTGATGAGGTGGAGGGGTGAAATCCCAGCTGGAAGAGTCATTGATCAGCCGGTGATCGCGCTTGATCTTCTGCCGACCTTGATTGAGGCAGCGGGTGGTGAGGTGTCTTTGGATTGGAATCTTGATGGGAGAAGTTTTCTGGAATTACTTGGTGGGAAGCGAAAGACGAGAGCGGTGGTGGAAGTGTCTAGGCCATTGTTTTGGAGGCAGGGTGGGAGTGGCGGTCCCCGGGCTATTAGGGAAGGGAAATGGAAAATTATTCATAATCGCAATTCTGGAGATAAACCCGCACTCTTTGATTTGAGTAAGGATGTTGGGGAGTCTAGAGATCTGTCGAACGAAAATGGTGAAGTGCTTAAAGCGATGTTGAGAAAGCTGAATGCTTGGGAGAAGCAATTGGAGGAACCGCGATGGGGGCCTGGAGCTTCCAGAAACAATTTAAAAAAGGAATAGGATGATGAAACTTAAAACACGTATTGGATCTTGGGCCCTTTTACCTTGGGTCGCTTTTGCTGAGACAGAGAAACCGAATATCGTTTTCATTATGGCGGATGATCTCGGCTATGGTGGCTTGTCGTGTTATGGAAGTAAAACCACCAAGACTCCACATCTCGATAAGCTTGCTTCGACAGGAGTGAAGTGTCTTGATTTTCATTCGAACGGAGCAGTCTGCTCTCCAACTCGGGCTGCTTTAATGACAGGTCGTTATCAGCAGCGGAGTGGCGTAGGCGGGGTCATTACGGCAACGTCTCATCGCGATACGGGTTTGCCCCTCAAGGAATGGACGCTGGGGGAGGCCATGAAGGAGTTCGGTTATGCAACAGCTTTGTTTGGGAAGTGGCATCTAGGATATCCGGCGAAGTTTAATCCCATTCATCAAGGATTTGATGAATTTGAAGGCTTCGTTTCGGGTAACGTTGACTACCATCGCCACATTGATCAAGAAGGGTATTTTGATTGGTGGAAGCGGGACAAAAAGGAAGATGAACCTGGTTATATTACCGATTTGATTACGGAAGATGCGCTCTCTTTTCTCGATCGCAAAAAGGACAAGCCTTTTTTCCTCGTTTTGCATCACGGCGCGCCCCACTACCCGTTGCAGGATCGGGAGACTCCTGGCTTCCGGGTGATTGGGAAAGGTAATCGAGACCAACCTAAACAGAAGGTGGACCGGAAGGCTGTTTATTCTAAAATGGTGGAAATTATGGATGAAGGAGTGGGCCGTATTGTATCGAAGCTTGAAGAGCTTGATTTAAGAAAGAACACTTTGATCGTATTTTGTTCTGACAACGGGCCAGCGCCGGATGGTTCCTCCGGCGGATTACGTGGAAGAAAAGGGCAAGTCTTTGAAGGGGGGCACCGGGTTCCAGGGATCTTCAACTGGCCTGGGCGATTGCCAAAAGGAGAGGTCTGCCATACCCCGATTTTGACGATGGATTTACTGCCGACTGTTGTTTCGATGGGAGGGGGGGAGATCGAGCCTAAAAGAAAGTTGGATGGGATTGATGTGACAAAAGCTCTGAAGGGAGCGACCATCACCCGGAAGCCGCTTTTTTGGAAGCACGGTGGCAGCTTGGCGGTTAGAGATGGCGATTGGAAGTTGGTGGTGACAGTTGGGAAAAAAAAGAAGCAAGCTCTCCTTTTTAATTTAGCGAAGGACCGAAATGAGGTGAACAATCTTTCCACAAAGCATCCTGAAATAGTGGGCAGACTAAGCTTACTTGTTGAGCAATGGGTCAAAGATGTCACGGTTGACTCGCCAGTGTCTCAATAGAAAAAGCACTGGTATTGTAACTGGTGATTTTTGATGATTTTGAGGCTGATTAATTCGCCCGAATCTTAAAGAAGATCTTTGTGATTCCTAGTTCACTCGGGCATCCGGATCAAAGGAGCTTGTTTGCTGGATTCTCCCAGTTTTCGAGAATTGAGCGATCAATCGAAGAGATTCATTTGAGGTGAGTTGGCTTCAGGAAGAGCTTTCTTGGCTTTGGGTGCATTCTTTTTCTCTTCGGTGGGTTTGGCAGAACTCATCTCAAGATGGCTGAGGATTTCTTTGGCTCGATCGAGAATGTTTTTCGGTAGACCGGCCAGACGGGCGACCTGGATACCGTAGCTTTTATCGGCTTGTCCCGGGAGGATCTTGCGAAGAAAAATGATGTCATCATTCCATTCGCGAACTGCGACATTGAAGTTGGCTACGGCGTCTTTAGAGTCCGAAAGAGCGCAGAGTTCATGGTAGTGAGTCGCAAATAAAGTGCGACAGCACACCTCGTCATGAAGGTGCTCGGCAACCGACCAAGCGATCGAGAGGCCATCGAAGGTAGCGGTTCCACGCCCGATTTCATCTAGGATGACGAGAGAGTGTTCGGTAGCGTTGTTGACGATGAGCGAAGTTTCATTCATCTCGACCATGAAAGTTGATTGCCCTTTAGCGAGATCATCAGAAGCGCCGACCCGACAGAAGATGCGATCAGTAAGGCCGATGTGGGCGTGTTCGGCGGGAACATAAGCACCGATTTGAGCCATGAGGGTGATGAGGGCAATTTGGCGAATATAAGTCGATTTTCCGGCCATGTTGGGGCCGGTGAGAATTTGGAGAAGGCTTTCCTCGGGATCAATGAGGGTGTCATTGGGAACAAAATTTTCTTCGACAAGGGTTTGCTCGAGAACTGGATGGCGGCCCTCGACGATTTGTAGATGACGTGATTCGTCAAGAACTGGGCGGGTGTGTTGGTAGAGTTGAGCGGTCTCGGCAAAAGAAATAAGGACATCGAGTGTCGCAAGAGCGTCGGCAGTGTTTTGAAGGGGAACGAGATGATCAGTGACTCCGGCACGGAGTTTGATAAACTCATCATACTCCAGCGATTTTGCCCGGTCGTCGGCACCAAGAACTTTACCTTCCACCTCTTTTAGTTCGGGCGTGATGAAGCGTTCGGCGTTAGCCATGGTTTGCTTCCGTTGGTAGTCGTCGGGAGCCTGATCTGCTTTCGCTTTGGTGATTTCAATAAAGTAGCCGAAGACGTTGTTGAATTTAATTTTAAGGGTATCGATTCCAGTGCGTGCCCGCTCGGAAGCCTGCATTTCAGCAATCCATTGTTTGCCGGAGCGGGATGCGTCCCGCAGTTCGTCGAGGGCTTCAGAATGACCGTCACGAATGATTCCCCCGTCCCGGAGTTGGGCGGGCGGCTCATCAACAAGGGCATGTTGAAGAGTCTCAACGAGGTCTGGGAATTCTTGGACGAGATCTAAAATTTGAGATTTGAGATCCGAATCTGCAGAGGGAAGAGAGGAAAGGTCGGCTTTAAGGTCGGGGATTCGCTCGAGCGAGACCTGGAGGGATTTGAGATCACGGGCATTGCCCGATCCTTGGGAGAGTCGCCCAGTGGTGCGTTCGATGTCACGGATTTGCTTAAGTGAATCGCGAAGCTTGGTGAGGAGGTATGGTTCGGCGAGGAGAGAATCGACGAGATCGAGACGGGCAGTGAGTTCAGAAAGATCGCGCAACGGATGAAGAATCCAGTCGCGAAGCTTACGAGCGCCCATAGGGGTTGAGGTCCGGTCGAGAACTCCAAGTAAGGTGTGTTGCTTTCCGGAGCGGGAGTCGACAAGGTCGAGGTTAAGTTGTGAAGCGGAGTCGATGAGGACGAAGTCGGCGACATTTCTGACTGTGAGTGCTTTTAGGTGATCGCAATTTCGCCGCAGCTGGAAAGTGAGATAATGTAAAGCTCCCCCGGCGGCGGATAAGGCGGCGGTCATTCCTGAGCAGCCAAAGCCATCGAGCGATTGGACTTTGAACTGATCTTTGAGAGTGTTCAGAGCTTGATCTGACAAGAAGGCATAGGAATCGTAAGGAAGAGAATTTGGGAGTCCGCCAAGCTCTTTGGCTTGGTCTTCCGGAATGAGGAGTTCGGAAGGTGACAGGCGTGTCAATTCGTCTTCGAGTTGTTGTTGGTCAGCGAATTCGGAGACTGTGAATTCTCCGGTGGTGTGATCGGCGCAGGCAAGCCCAAGGCAAGGTTTCTTGGTGGTGCCACCAAGGAAAACAGCAGCGAGATAATTGTGGCGGGTATCATCGAGAAGAGAAAGGTCATTAACGGTAGAGGCCGAAATGATTTGCGCGATCTCGCGTTCGACAATTTTCCCCGGTTGAGGCTCGGTGGTTTGCTCGGCAATGGCGACTCGCTTGTTGGCTTTGATGAGCTTCGCGATGTAACCTTGCGCCGCGTGGTGCGGGACGCCACACATGGGGATATCATTTCGCTTGGTGAGTGCGACATTGAGAATTCCCGCAGCTGCTTTGGCATCCTCAAAAAACATTTCGTAGAAGTCGCCGAGGCGATAGAGGAGAAGAATATCATCGGGCAGGGACCGGCGCATGGCCATATATTGAGCCATCATCGGGGTAAGCTTTTTCTCTCCTGCCATTGCTCTGGCTATTTAAGAGAGCCAAGCCGGCGGGGGGAATCGTGAAATCAAGAAAAGCTCCTTTTCGTCGAATTGGCATCAGCAGATGAAAAGTTGCGAGTTTTAAAATGGATCTTGTCAGGTGACTTTCGGCTTTCGATGGCGAGGAATGGCGGTCAGGCTCCCGATATGAAATTACATTGTCTTGAGAGTGGGACCTTACTGGAAAAGGATGGCGAGTGCCACGCGGTAGAAAACGAACTTCTGAGGCGACTCTTTCAGTCGAAGGCGGGGGAAGTGGAGAGCATTTTGGAAGGTGTGAAGACTGCTAATCCGATGGAAGTGAATGGGGGGATTTTGCCGCCGGTCCCTGATCTCACGGAGATCTGGGCGGCCGGGGTGACCTATTTGCGATCGAAATCGGCTAGAATGGAGGAATCGGAGAAGGCGGGTGGTGATATTTTTTACGATATGGTCTATGATGCGGAGCGACCTGAGTTGTTTTTCAAGGCGATGGGTTATCGGGCTATCGGTGCGGGTGGGGAAATCCGGGTCAGAGATGATTCTTCTTGGGATGTGCCGGAGCCGGAATTGACTTTGGCAATCAATTCGGGGGGGGAAATCTTTGGATTTGCGGTAGGGAATGATGTGAGTTCCCGTTCAATTGAGGGGGAAAACCCACTGTATTTGCCTCAAGCCAAGGTTTACCGAGGAAGTTGTGCAGTTGGGCCATGTTTGTTGCTGGGGCGGGACGCTTTGAAGTCCGATGCTTCGATTCAGCTTACGATTACGCGGGCGGGTGAGGTGGTTTTCGATGATTCCACGGATCTAACGCAGCTAAAGCGAAGTTTTGAGGAGTTAGTGGAGTTCCTTTATCGGGAGCTCGATTTTCCAAATGGGGCGATGTTGATGACGGGAACAGGACTAGTGCCGGGATCGGATTTCACACTGACTCAGGGGGATGTGGTGGCGATTGAAATCGAAGGTCTTGGGGTTCTTGAGAACGTGGTGGGTTAACGAGTCGGCGCTTTTGTAGATTGCTCTCAGTTCTTTCCTGAAATAAGCTCAGAGTTTCTGCCGTAGGTGGCAGTCCGATCTATGAAGTTTCTTCTTCCAATACTCGCCCTAAGTTCCTTGGCTTCTGCTCAGAAGGAAGCTCGCTTTGTCCGGATTGAGCTCCCTGGTAAAGGCCGCACGCTGACCCTCGCTGAAGTTGAGGTAATGGCTGGTGGTAAAAACATCGCCCGCTTCGGAAAAGCCAGCCAATCGACAACTTCGAACAATGCCGGTGCCGAGCGCGCCATCGATGGTAATAAGAATCCCGGTTTCAGCTCTGGTGGTCAAACTCACACGATTGAAGGGAAGAAAGACGCATGGTGGGAGGTCGATCTTGGCAAAACCTCCAAGGTTGATTCGATCTCGGTTTGGAATCGAAACGAAGGAGATCTTGGGAAGCGTCTCGATGGGTTCACACTGAGCTTGCTGGACGCCAAAAAAAAGGAGGTTTTCACATCCAAGAGTGTCACAGCTCCCGAGACAGCCGTCGTCTTTAATCTCAAAAAGGGTGGCGATGTGGCCTACGTCGGCGCCGATGGGAAAATAGCGAAAACAGTAAGTGTGCCAGTCGGCCATCGAGATCCTGCTCCCTTTAAATTTCAGAAAGGCGACACCGTGGCCATCGTTGGTAATGGTCTGGCCGACCGAATGCAGCATGATGGCTGGACCGAGACCTTAATCCAGTCTGCAACCCCGGGGATGGAACTTAAATTTCGACACATGGGCCTTACTGGAGATCGCCCGAACAAATATCCGCGTTCACGTGGATTCACTCCCATGCCCCAGTATCTCCAGCAAGTTGGTGCTGACGTTATCATCGCGATGTTTGGCTATAACGAATCCTTCGATACCAAGCCTGAGGATCATGAGGAGAATCTTACTAAAATGATCGCGGAATTTCGGAAGGCTATGCCGAATAGCGAGAGCTTTCCACGCATCGTTCTCTGTAGTCCGATAGGTCATGAAAATCTCGGAGATCGTAATCTCCCAACAGGACGTGCCAACAATAAACGGCTCCTTGCAATGACCGAAGCAACTCGCGTGGCTGCTGATAAAAATGGCGTTACCTTCGTCGATCTCTATCACCCATCTATTCAGCTCTATGGAACGGCCAAATCACCACTGACGCTCAATGGGATTCATTTGAACGAAGATGGAAACCGTCTCATTGGCGAGGTGTTGGCAAAGGCTCTCTTAAAAAAGGAAATCGTGGCCTCTCCCAGTCAGCAACCGGTTCGTGAAGCAGTCCTTGATAAAAACTGGCATTGGCACAACCGCTACCGCGCGACCGACGGGAATGATGTTTGGGGTGGGCGCTCCGGATTGAAATTTGTTGAAGGTCAGACTAATGCGCAGGTGCTTCAGCATGAGCTCAAGATGCTTGATGTCATGACTGCGAACCGCGACCCGCAGGTCTGGGCAAAGGCTCAAGGTAGGAAATATAGAGTCAGTGATAGCAATACTCCGAAGGCAATCCCCGTAATTTCTAATGTCGGCGGCGGATCTCGTAGCTCCAGCAAGTCCAAGGAAGGGAACCTAAAATATCTCAGTGGAGAAGAAGGTCTTAAAAAGATGAATGTCCCCGAGGGATTCAAAGTGAATCTCTTTGCAGATGAGAAAATGTTCCCTGAGTTAGCCAACCCCGTTCAGCTTCAAGTTGACGGTAAGGGTCGCCTCTGGGCTGCCGCTTGGGCGACCTATCCGAAGTGGGAACCGCTTAAGAAGATGAATGATTCGCTTCTAATTTTCGAGGATACCGACAAGGACGGCAAAGCCGATAAGGTGAAGGAATTCGCCAAAGTTCATAATCCGCTCGGTTTTGAATTCTGGAATGGTGGGGTGATCGTTACCAGTCAGCCGGATATTCTTTTTCTGAAAGACACCGACGGCGATGACGTTGCCGATGTTCGCTATGTCATTATGCAGGGAATTGGGTCTTCCGATACTCATCACGCTGCCAATAACTTAATCTTTGGACCCGATGGTGGGATCTACTGGCAAAGTGGAATTTTCCTACAGCACAATCATGAGACTCCGTGGGGGCCTTCTCTGACTACCGGTTCATCCGCGATGTATCGTTTTGATCCACGCCGTTACACCGTTTCACTAGTCGCTGGCAATAGCCCGAATCCCCATGGCACCAGTTTTGATCAATGGGGTTACCTCTATGCAAATGATGGCACAGGTGGTCGTTCGTATCAGGTCCGTCCCAATGGCGATGGCTTCAAAATGTTTCCTCTGGTGAATAAGGAAGTTCGTCCGGTAGCTGCTGACGCGATCATTTCGGGCACCAACTTCCCAGATGAGATGCAGCAGAATTTCATTCTCTGTAACACCATTGGTTATCTGGGCATCAAACAATATGATCTTCATCGCGACGGCTTTGAAGATAAGAAGTATAAATTTGGCGAAGTCTGGGGAACTCCGGCTGCTGAACTTATTCGCAGTAGCGATGGTAATTTCCGACCTACTGACGCCATTTTCGGCGAGGATGGAGCGCTTTATATTGCTGACTGGCATAATATGATCATCGGGCACATGCAGCACAACGTGCGTGACCCGAATCGTGATAAGGTGCACGGTCGAATCTATCGCTTGGTAAATACCAAGAAGCCACTTCAAAAGCCTGTCAAAATTGATGGTGCTTCGATGACTCAACTCCTTGAAAATTTCAAACACCCGGACATGTATGTCCGTCACCGAACTCGCGTGGAAATTAGTGGGCGCGACACCAGCGAGGTCATCAAAGCGACCCAGGCTTGGGTGAAGCAGTTTAATCCTTCAAAGAAGGAAGATGGTATTCCTATGCTTGAAGCGCTTTGGGTTCACCAACAGCACAACGTGCGCAACACTGATCTTCTTGATCTCGTTCTGAAATCAGTTGATCCACACGTTGCTCAGGGGGCTAAGACCGTCAAGCATTGGTGGGGACCTGCCGATCCGGCCAAAGGAAAACAGGAAATCGAGAAGGAGGAGGAGATGAAGATCATCCCTGGAGGAGTCAAGGACACGCCCTCACTGACCGAGATCCGAGTGAATGCGATTGTTGAGAAGATCCAATTCGACGTGAAGAAGGTCAACTTGAAGGCGGGTAAAAAAGTGAAGCTTACTTTTGTGAATCCCGATTTCATGCCTCATAATTTGGTGATCACTAAGCCTGGGACTGCTGATTCGGTTGCAGCGGCAGCAATTGCTCTCGGTGCTGATGGTTTCAAGAAGCAATTCCTACCCGAGTCCGATAGCATCCTTCACGCGACTAAGTTGCTGGAGAAAGGGCAGAGTGAGACTCTCGAATTTAATACTCCGACCGAGGCAGGCGAATACAACTTCATTTGTACCTTTCCAGGACATGCTCTCCTGATGCGTGGCATCATGAGTGTGAAGTAGTTTTGAGTTAGCTTATTTTCAAAGCACGGAAGGGAAAACTTCCGTGCTTTTTTATTTTTTGCTGGCAAGCAACCTTCGTTAATAATTGAACGGTCTAAGTCAGATGCAGGATAGAGACTTAGGCTTTACTTTAATCCTGCCAACTTGCGTGCCTTTGTGACGCTAGTTTCATCGAGTTGTGCGGCAGTCGCACGGATCTTTTTTCCAGCTTCAGTGACAAAAAGATAGGTCTTTTCGTCTTCAATAGCCACGAGTTTGGCTTTGATTTCGGTTCCGGCAGAACTTTTCCAACTTTCAACTTTTCCACCCTGAACTTTGATGACTACCACGGGCTTCCCTCCTCCGGAAAAATTACCGTCTTTTTTAGCTTTGGCGACGCCATCACGTGCTGGTTTAAAAATTGTTCCATACTTCTGGCTTTTCATCGCGGGGTGATCGTAACGGCCAAAAATCTGGGTCACACCCGGATCTGTAAAGATGACGATAGGAATTGATGCGCCTCCAGTCCGGTAGGCATTTTTAATAAGAGCTGGAAGACCGGCGGTTTCCGAGACATCGACGACAATACTTTTTGAAAATCCGAGGACTGCTTTACTGGCCGACACACTGACGGCTCCTGGGCAATCCACTCATGTCGCGGTCATTTTTTTCTCTGCGATGACAAAAGCAATTGGTTGCTTTGCTTTAGTTGCTTTTTCCTGAACTTCATCGAGTTGCGCAAGATTGTGCGCCTCTCTTGGAATCTTAAATGCTCCCGCGAAGGAGGTGAAGCTGAGGGTCAGAGCAAAAATAAGTTTCATGAGCTATAGGAACCATAGAATTTCTTTGGTCGAGAGCAAGTCCCCGATTTATTCCCTCAGGCTAGGAAAATGTCAGGGGTTCTGGTGTGAAGTGTAGATGATAATTTTCCTAGATTTAAAAAGTCTAGGTCTACGGCCTTTAAGCTTCACGCTTTGCAGATGCAGACTGATGGTTTTTAATGTCGTCATGGCAAATATTGGAACTTCCTTCACTGGAACGGCGAGAGTGAAGGCCCGTCTAATTTTAGTGGCTTTAAATATCCAGCTCTAGGCACTGATGGTGGAAGTTATCGGGTTTGGTCTGGCAGGAGCTTGTGTAGCCTTGCAATTGCAGCGTGCCGGGTATCGCGTGCGTGTTGTCGATGACGGCCACGGGGGGAGCTCGCAGGTGGCGGCAGGCTTAGTCAATCCGGTTGCGGGTCGTAATTTTGAACCGAGTTGGGAGGTTCAAAAAGCTTGGGAGATCGCGCTTCCGTTTTATCAAAGTTTGGGAAAGCGACTCTTCCATTCCGTGCCTATTTTACGCTTGTGGTTTGATGAGGTTGACCGAGCAAAGTTTGAACGAAAGCTTAAGCTTGTTAAACCATGGATCGCTGACGTTACGGATGAGGGTGTTCTTTGGAAACAAGGTGGATGGTTGGATTGTCCAAGATTTTTGGAAGCGGCTCGTGAGGAGTTTTTGGATAAAGGAGGAGAGTGGCATGATGCTCCGCAGGGAGGTTCTCAGATTTGGTGTACGGGAGCTTTGGGGCTAATACGTCGTGACTTTTCGGATATCGATCATCGAAGCGCGAAGGGAGAGATCCTTACCGTTCGTATTCCGGGTTGGGGCGAGAGCCGGATTCTAAATCGAGCCGGCTGGCTCATTCCAATTGGTGGGAACCTCTACCGAGTCGGTGCGACTTACGATTGGGATCGTCTGGAAAGCGGGCCAACAGAAGAAGGTCGTAGAAAAGTCGAAAACATCCTGAAGAATTTCACAACGCGCGATTACGAAGTGGTTAATCATGTGGCAGGTATTCGGCCAATTATCAACCGAAGCAGGCCGGTAGTGGAATTCCAAGAAGGTAAAGGGTGGATGATCAATGGTCTTGGCTCAAAGGGTGTCATCTATGCTCCCCGACTGGGGCTTGAGATGGTTGACCGGTTAAAATAAGGCTGTCTTAGTTTCAGTGAGAGGATGGCTTAAGTGCAGCGAGTCTTTCGGCCGAGGGCGTTTCGCTTAATCTTTATAAGCGATCTTATCTTATTAGCCCCTGAAGATACGATGGAAACGTGGATTATAGAGCCCTGTTCTGAAATCGACCTTCGCTAGTCCTTGACTAGAGAATCGGTATTCTTTTTTAGAAAAATTCCCAAAAAGACGCATTTTGTTATTGCAAGTAAACTGCGATAATAAAAGACTTCTGGCGGGTTTCAGTTTAACATCCATAGGAATGAGAGCCGGAAGTGATGTTCTTGCCACGTCCCGAGGTGCTTTTCTTTGGTTTGTTTATTGCCCAAACACTGCTACTTGATTCGCCTGCGCTAAGACAATATGGCGAGAATCTTTTGTGATTTTTATTATGAACATAGCCGCTGCCGCCGATCCGAACCGAATCCAACACACCGAGAAAACTGCTGACCGAATTGGCGTTGCGACCTCAGTT
>Ga0213868_10005139_pt1 | contig 11815 bp, 9 predicted proteins | sample PICome_9_FD_160087 | JGI IMG/M metagenome (GOLD analysis project Ga0213868, IMG submission 160087) | Coastal seawater microbial communities near Pivers Island, North Carolina, United States - PICO127 | ecosystem: Environmental > Aquatic > Marine > Coastal | place: USA: North Carolina | collected...
TGGACGTTCCATCCTTGGACCTGATAGAAAGAAGACAGTTTTTTTTAAAAAATGACAACAGTTATGAGTATGATATTTACATAATAGACAATCTTCGTAGGTGGAAGAGTTTCCATAGAAAGAAAGAGCTTTGATGTGGTTTCAAATTAAAAAAAAAAGAGATTGTAAGATCACTTACCACGATACCAATGTATCAGGACAAACCTCAATCAAATGAAATACTTTTCGTAAGAAAATAGGTGAATCAGAATTCTGAAGTGTCTTCTCATTGAATTCTTTCATGATGATGGAGAATGGATGTGTTTCTATTCGAATGACTGTTGCAGAAATGATTTGGAATCAATCAGAAGGGTAGATACTGAGTCAAAGTGGTGGGAAATGGGCACCGGGCACACACGGCAGATGGAGAGGCACGAGAACGGCCAAACCCAAACTATCTATCCGTTACAGGTAGAGACGGATGTATGTTATGGAGGATTGCATTTGAGTTATGATATTAATGGAACTGAATACCTGTACTATCTCAAAACACAAATATTTGTGTTCTCGAGTGTCAAGTGTCAAAGCTTTTTTGTATCCATCCAAGTTGAATGTAATCCTTTTCATAGAAGCGCACTTTGGTCAATCATCAATTGCATTTACTCATGGAAAATGACCATTAGACCCTTACTCTTAAGAAACAATCATGTTCATAAAAAGGCATTAAAAGCAATATTACGATGTCTAAGTTCATCCAAAAAAGAACAAGACGAAGAACTATTCTCATCACTCTTTGAAAACAAAAATCATGGAATGCAAATGGCTAAACTACTATCACCATCAGCCAGACTTGAAATTACAAATGCAAGTAATACCATATTATCAAATGAAGCAAATAGTGCTGCTCAGGAACTTGAATCAGTTCTCGAAGAACCGACATCAAGACAATTGAGAATACATGCATTTACAATGGGTATACCCTTTATCGGATTTGGATTCATGGACAATGCTCTTATGATTGTTGCGGGAGATTACATTGATACTCATCTAGGAGTATTATTTGGTATATCCACTCTATGTGCTGCAGCCATTGGTAACTTAGTATCCGATGTTGCGGGGGTAGGATTAGGAGCCTATGTGGAAGACTTTTGTGCTACGAAGCTCAAACTTCCATCGGCTGAATTGAACAATGCACAAAGACAATTTAGATCTGTCAGATTCGCTGGAAACTTTGGAACGGCTATTGGTCTGACAATTGGTTGTATTCTTGGGATGTTTCCCTTGTTGTTCATTGATCCAGAAGAAGTCCAAAGGAGGAAGAAGGAATCGAATATTGATAAATTGTTCCGAGATGTCATGACAGAAGCCAAAAGTTTGGTTGGAGCAGATTCAACTTGTCTCTTTCTTCTTGTGGACAAAGAAACAAGTAACATTCCTTCCTTCCACAGCAATCGAGATGATTCGTATAAGGGAAAGTACCTGAAAAGCAAATATTTTATTTCGGATGAAGGTCCTGAAAAGTTAGACTTATTCTCTCCTTTAGGTCCTGGATTAGTTTCTAAATGTATATTGAGTGGTCAAGTACTGAATGTACCTGACGTTCACCAAGATCCTGCCTATGAACCAAAGCTTAGTGTGGTTCAGCATCTTCATTCTGAAGTGAAGGCAATGCTTCTCGTTCCCGTGTATGACGTCCATGGAAATGTCATTGCTGTACTTCAAGCAACCAACAAAGTCAGAAAGGGTACTGCTGAAGTAAAATTAGGATTCTTGCAACGTTTAAAATCCAATATTTCAGGTGACGATCGGACTAGAAATCAAGCGGATGTATTTTCAGCGGAAGATGAACGTGTTTTACGTTCTCTTGCAACACATATATCAGTTTCACTTCAAAATATGAATTCCAATGGCGATGCCAGTTTGAAGGAAGTCGTGCAGATTTTGAAGGAACATGGTACTTTAGCATTGAGACATTGATACAAAAGAGAATGTAAGAAATAAAAGAACTTCTTATAATATGAGATGAATGATTGCTTCTAAACATTTTTTAAAAGTCACCAAACGAAGAAGAAGTTCTTTTGTAAATTTCCTTTCTCTTGTGCTCAATCTTGGATACATTGGATCCAAAATTCTTAATCATGACTTCTTCAAAGGATAACTTATTTCCCTCCACCTTGTCCTTCCAAGCCTGACCACCGCAAATATGATGTTTACTTCTCAACTCCATCATTTCACCAGATTCATCCGTGACTGACACAATCACATCTCCCTCACAAGCTACAATGCCTTCTTCCGAGTCGTCAATAATGTTGTACAAAATGGATTTTTTCGCAGCAACAATCTTTCTTGCAGTACAATTGACAATGATGGCACCATCGGCATTGATTTCAATGGCTTCCACACCTGCAATGACTGATTCCTTAATCGTTCCAGTTTTGAATCTACATGCCGAGACGAGAGATTTTTCATCTACTTGTACATCCTCTCCAATCTTGGAATGCATTTTTTGTTCTGTGACTCCAAAGAATTTACGTAAAAGGTCTGAACTTTCATCCTTTTCCAAAAATTTGAAATTATTGGCAGAATATAACTTGAGAAGACCGTAGTCCCACCAACATGCATCCTTTCCAACATCCACCGCACCAAAGAGACCTAATCCTTCTAAATCAAAAGATGCCTTCATCTTTGCCATTCGTTCATGGTGAGCCTTGGATTCAATAGCATCCACACCCTTTTGATTCATAAGTGTAATGTAATCATCTTCTGGTAAAGTAAGAGGCATCCAGAAATGTGGATCCGTATCAAATTTTCCCTTCTTGGCATTCAATTCCACTCTATATTCATCACACAATGCCTCAAGCAACTTTGCCGACACTGAAAAACTTCCAAGACTAGGCCCAACACTCCCAATATCCCCAAGTACTTGAAGCATTTTCGTAGCAGTGGCATGGTCTACCTTTTCCACTTGAGCGGCATCCTTCCCCGGTCCCTTGGACACTGCAATGACACCATATTTTTCCAATCCCTTTTCTTTCCATTCTTCTGCGGTTGGAGCAGTATCTCCTAGGAGAGTACACATGATATCCACATGATGTGTTGGAATATATGCAAATGGAGCAGAGGGGATAAATACTTGATCACCCCAAAATACCGATAGTCTACCCTTTCGACTGGGAGCATAGAGACCTGTTTGTTTCACAACTGCTTCTAGAACAGTCACGGGAGAATACGATCCATCTGCCAATTGATGTGTCACTGGTAGTTTCACTCCAGGCTTATTATTATTTTCACTAGCAGGAATAGGTGCAAGTCTCGTTCCTTTCCCTGCCGTATGGTACAATGCAGCACTGATTTGTTTGTCTTTCAATAAGGATTTAAGATCCAAATGGTATTGCTCGGATGCAACCTTACAAGCCTTTTCAAAGGCATATAACGTTCCTAATCCATTCCCAGCTCCACCGTTATCCCAATCTTCAGATACAGCTAGAACCAATGGGAAGTTGGTGGAGTTGGAGTCATCCTTCTTGTCCGCCTTGCATATCCCTTCGGACAATCTGCGTACCCAGTACTCGGCTTGATGATCGTCAGTGCAGCATACAATAGTAACATCGAAGAGAGATCGATTCTCCTTATCAATGATGGAGTCGATGGCTTTGTTGAGTCTTTCCGAAGTGGTGATCATTATGGTTATTATGGAATGTGTTTTGTGTTTGTTCGAATGGATGAATCAATTTTTGATGCGATGAGCGATGATGATCATGAAACGTGTCTCGTGTGTAACGAGTAACGAGTAACGTCTCTTTCGATCCGACGGTTGATCAGGCTTTTAGCTCCCAACCCGACACAGGGATTTGACTCCTTGCGACGTTGAAGCGTTCGCCCTGAGCTTTCGCTGTGCCAACAAACTCCAAACACACATTTACACAGACACACACAGTCGTTCTTTGCAAACCAACCCCACATCCACATCCACATTCGATTCATTTGCATTGAATTCCATTGACTTAGTAATATAATACAGCGACAGAGACCGATTAACTCATCCATAACAACCTACAAAGAAGGAGAGATTGAACGTTTCAAAATCAATCATCATCATTATGGCATCTCAAGATCGAACGGCTGAATTTTTCAGTTTGGTCCAATCGTTACCTTCCAATCTTTCTTCTTCTTCTTCCAACAATCATGATGGTATCAATACGTCAATGATACACAATGATTCAAAGATAAATACAGGAAGATATCATGAGAAACACAATCCAAGACCAGAACCAAATGAAGAATTAAGATCCTTTCATAAAACAGCCTCCATTATATCGAAAGAAATATACTCCACCTCCACACTCTTATCTCAATTAACATCTCTCATACACTCAAGAAGTGCATCCTTATTCGTAGATGATTCAAATCAAGTCAATGACTTGGTACTACGGATCAAATACAACATCGAATCTTTAAATACAAAATTAGATGCAGCTCAAGGATTGATTCAACGGAACAAACGCAAACTGGGGAAACATAGTCAAGCTGGAATGGAGGCTAGTAATTTAGTAGATACATTGAAAGAAGAATTTATGAGTACGACACAGGGATTTAAGAATGTGTTACAAGAAAGGACGGATAAATTGAAATTGAGGAATGATCGAGAACATTTATTCCTAGCTACTTCTACGACGACGGAATCTTCGGTCCATCATGGTAATGGTAGGGATGATAGGAGTCTTCCTGACGATCGTGTATCTTTGCTTGGGAATAAACCAAGAGTATATTCACCATCTACCAAAGATCATGGTAAACTTCCAACATCGTTGACATCCTTTGGTTCCGTGAATACTGCTGGTGGTGCTGCTAGTGGTGTTGGTGGATCGAAGGATATGAACATGGATGGACCTAGATTGGATTTGACAAGTGCCATCATGTCCTTTCAAACAGAAAATAATGGCATTCATGACAATACCAGATCAGATCTGCCACGTCCATGTACGTATATGTATGCTTCCTTTTTCTTCTTTTTCCTACATTGGATTTCCTCAATCATCCCATTCATCATTTTCTCTCTTTTCAAATAAATACAGATGGTATCAAACCTAATGATAGCTATGAGAAAGGTACATACTCTGCATCATCAGGAATGAGACTACGACACAGTGCAAGTTCACCACTGGATATGAAGGGATTACCGTCAAATTCAAGTATACATCAAGCTCCGACTTCTTTACCAGTGTATACTCCACTTGATTTACAAAGGATGGAGGAAGCTTCAGGGCAGTCCGAGATGATGCAATTGATTCCAGGTCAGACATATCTTCGTGAAAGAGCAGATGCAATGTCCGCAGTTGAATCGAATATCGCTGAGCTCGGAACTATTTTTAACAAATTGGCCGTCATGGTGAATGAACATTCGGAAATGGTTCAAAGAGTGGAAGATAATGTAGATGTGGCAAACGATAATATTACGTTGAGTATGAATACGTTGATGGATACATTGGATAACTTGAGATCAAATCGACAGTTATTCTTTCGTGTTATGGCAGTCCTGGTGATTTTTATCATAACATTTATTACATTTTTTGCTTGAGGAAAGAGATAATGAATCTTTGTAATTAGATTTATAAAAAAAAATAATAAAACACAAAATCATTCTATGCAGTCATTCGTGGTGAAAAAATTGGTCCGGCTTTGGATGTTACCAAATTACAACGATGACCGCATCCCGTAGGACACTGTTCGCGTAATCTGTTTCCAATGCTTCCAAACCATTCAAGGGCGTGATGCAAGTGTCCACCATGACCGCAACCAGGGCACCAGACGAAAATGGTTCTCACAGGTTCGTTGCACAAAAAGCATAGTCCTACTCTCTGTCTGCAACTCTTACAATGAGTTGAAAGTCCATCTAATGGTTTGAAGCAAGACGAGCATGTCTCGTGAAAACTATAATGTTTACAATACAATAAAATAGAATGAGATACAGTATCATATACACATAATTTCCGAAATAGTCTTCAGGTTCATAACGGTACTTACGTTGTAGATTGCTGGTTCAATTTCGCAATTTCAGGATCTCTACACTTGGATATAAGGTTTGTTGCATGAGGAAATAATCTCATTTGTTGTAATAGTTCTATGTATGAGAGATACCACTGACGGACTAGAATTCTATCTAAACCTGGGATAGCTAAACATGATGAGTTTTCCATTGTTTGATTTTTGGGTATTACTTCCATGACCTCACAAATAACCACACAACTCTGCACATCACCTGCATCTGCTCTCTCTATCAGCAGTGCTTTAAGTGTAGGCAATAAAGCAAAGGATAATGCATTTAAAGGAAACGTTTTCTTCAGGGTGGCATTTGAAAGTTCATCTGAACCACTGCCTTCCACCAGGGATGCGAGAATACGCCACATCCGCGAAAGTGCTTCGCATTGTAAATCAGCTGCAAGATTAGCATTATGGAGACAAACTTGGGCTTTTGTCGGGCACTTGGAATCCCGTCTCAATTTGTAACCCGAGGCAAATCTCGATAAATGAACTACCTCTGGCGCAATAGCAATTTCATCTGTATGGTGTATCTTTCTCAAATCCTCAAAATCTCCAGCATCAAGAGTAGAAAAGGTCAAATCCACATTCAAGCTTTCTTCCCGTAAACCACCCTTTTCTTGATCCCATAAGAATTTCCCATCTGCTTCTGTGTTGATGTTTATTACTGGTTCTCGAAAGATACCGGCAGCTTTATCTGTAAAAATGTCTCGACGCAATCCACAAACCGAAGCGTAATTGTTCGGACCCGCAGGAACATTCTGGTGAGCAGCGATGATTTGTATAGACCCGTAGCCTTTCTGAATAGGTGATAAGTTTGCTACAGCAAACGCGCTTGGGGAGACAAAATTCATTGGCATTTGACCACGACAAAAACTCTGCACTAGGCAATTGCCATCTTTCCCCACAGTAAGAACATGTTGCCATGTTCCGCTCAAACTTTTTTCTTTGCCATTGTATCCAGCCAGTGCGTGTCTTCTGAAACTATCGAATTCCAACTCAGGTGTATCAAGCCATATGAAATCCGAAACACCTTTATCAAAATGACCATCGACGATACTTAATGGCATAAATGGGCGGTGATATGAGACAAGAAAAACGGAACCTGTTCCACCGGAAGTTGTTCCACTTAAAGGGCTAGTGCCGACTGCAAGCATTGCCTCGTGGCTAATAGGCGATGAATCAGATTCATCTCCATTCCAAGAATTCTCTGTATTTGTAGAAGTATGTTTAGGAGGTCTCCATAGAAGGCATTCAACCTTTGCAGGAATCACTATTTCATACAAATGTCGTGGTGCTGATTTTTGTACTCTTGACACAAAACCTTGAAAACGCCTCGCATCCAATGACTTTAGCGATGACGCTGATTGAAATGCAGAAGACGAATTCAAAGTAAGGGATGATGCCTTTTCGGGTTGTAGAACATTACCTGGACCGTGATAAGAATGGTCCAAACTTTTTCTCTTGGCTGTCGAAGCATTGTTGTCGTTGGAACTTGTATCACTGTCATTCGAAACATTTGATTTAGTAGATAGAGAGTTGATCTTTACGTTTTCCATTCCCTTCTCCATCAAATTTTCGATGGATAATTCGCATTCAAGGTCCCATACTTTCACTGTTTTATCCACACCTCCCGTTGCAATCACGAACGGCTTTGTAGGATGCCAATCCAAACAAGTTGCCTCACGAGCATGCGCAGCAATACGAACCATCGGCCTAGAGAGTGAGAGAGACAATGAAAAGGATGAATTCATACTAAGACATAAACGTCGTCATAATAGTACTAGTAACGAAGAAGTACTTACCGATGAGGAACAAGAACGTGATAAACAACCAAAAAACCATCATTGGTAACCACGGCGAAAAGGTCTTCATTAAACGTATTCCATTTCACATCTCGTATTGGTCCACAGTTTGGCTTGAATATATTTTTACATTGCCAAGAATACGATGTTTGGTTATTTAAAGACCCATTAAAATCTGAAGCAGCAAGTGTAGCTGAAACCTCTCCAATCCAATCGCTCCACTTCTTTTTCTTTTCGGTTGTATCCTTGTCAGAAACTATCTTTTCCTTTCTTTGCCAAAGTCTAATCGTGCCATCATATGATGCTGAAAGTAGAAGAGTAGGATCACATGAGTTCCAGCTTAGTTTGGTGGATTTTGAGTGCTCCACAAAAACTGCTTCCGGGTAGCCTATAGAATCGGAACTTGAAAACAAACCACCGCTTTGGTGACTACTGTAGTATTGTTTCAAAACATCTTTTTGGTTTCTATTATGTGAATCTGACTGTCTTAAAAGATCACATGCTCTCCATATCAGTACAACTCCATTCGATCCTGCAATAGCTACGAGCGAATCATCTGCCATGGTCAAATCCCCTGGAACAGCAAATACGGCTTGAAAAGGATTGGAAACATCATTTTCCGCCTTGATACGATCAGAGACCATCGCATCGTTGGCAGTCAAAAAATCACCGACGCTGTTTTCTTGAGTTTGGCAATGACTCCATGCAACATCAGTAATAGTGACGTTGACTGACTTGGCCATGTTTGTAGGTCCAGAAGTTGAAAAAATGTCATATACACTTCGCTTCTGCTCTTCTTTGTATTGATTGTCTATATGACTGCTTTCGTCAATGTTTCCAGCGGACTTGGTTGCTTGCAAATACTTGGATAAACGTATTGATCTTACTTCTTTCAATCCACTCGATTTGACAGACACAATCTTAGCTGTGTCTTCCCCTCCTAAAATAATGAGGCGGCCATCTGGTGAAGGCGATAAGCAGGTATACTGTGAAATTTTGATTCCTTCATCTTCCAGCTTTGCAACGACCACTGGCAATTCTTCCTCTTGTGTCATGTGAGCATGAATATGAACTCCTTAGGAAGAGTTAAGGTTGCGATGAAGAATGAATAAAGTCTTTTTTTAAATGAAAACACCTCAGATCTCAGATGAGATTGAAGATGGATGAAGCAGACAGCAGACAGCAGACTGAAGACATTTAAAAATGTCCTAACCAGCCTGGAAAAATTCTAATTTTATACAAATCAATAAATGAATACATACTGTAGCTTATTGCTTATCGATTCTTGTCATTGTCGTCCAATGAATGACGGACAAATCCTTCCAACTGCTCTTCGACGGTTGGAAGCATTGCTGAATGCTCAAATAAAGCTGATAGATCAGAAACCTGTCTGCGCCTATTCGCAGCGCCATAGCCTGGTACGCTCAAGTCATACGTCACAACAGGAACAAAACTGGATTTCATTGCGAGATTTTGAATCTCTGTCTCACTTGGTTGATCCCACATATTACCAGCTGCAAATGCTGGCACACTCAGGGTTCTGTGGCGGGGACGACGGCGAGGTCCTGAAGGTGCGACCAAAGCAGTCGGCTGATCCATGGATTCTTCAATCGCTTCTAGGGCTTCAGGTTCTTCTTCAATGTCTTTGAATGCTTTATCTTCCGCGGGTTTGAACTTATCCACACGTAACGTATCAGCTGGTACACTGACCATTTTAACTCTTCTCCTCTTCTGAGCTGCCTCATGGGTGGCAGGTGTCTCTTCTAGTAGTTTTCCAATCTCTTCATCCCTGTCCAATCTACTCTTAGCCTCGGCTTCAATGTGCTCGCTTAAATTTCCCAATTCATGATCTTCCACAGCGAGTACATTCGGAAGCCATTGTGTGACTTGCACATTTGCACCAATTTGTGCGATTGCAGAAGTTATGGCCCTATTGACCGCAGCACATCGAGCTTGGATATTATTTTCCTGACTTACCAAAAAGTCATCATCCGAAAATTGATTCTGGAGCACTATCATCGTATTAGTATCTTGAACATAGATTTCAGTAACCACTATAGCGTCAGTTCCACGGGGATGCCATGAACGATGATCAATCTCGGACAACCCCAAGCTCTGGATGCATTTAGATAGCTTGTCTTGCAAACCCCAAGATATTTTGCACCGGCACTGAATAACCATGTGCAATGGTACCTCTCCAGACGTTTTCGTATTCTGGAGTGACTTCATGCTCAATTTGTTAAAATACTTGATGACAAAAAGTAAAATATAGGGTGATGTGATACAGCTTAAAAGAATTGCCCAAATTACTGCGCTGTAAGTGTCTTCTCCCTGGTTTTGCAATGACATCAAGACTATTAGCTTCATTTGAAAGAATGGTATGGAACATGATATCATGAAACTACTTACAATGATTCCTTGCCCTAAACTGAAAGCGGCAATGATAAAAGAGAATTCTCCTCTACAAGTCATAGCAAAACCTGTTACAAGAGAGTCTCGAGCCCATGGATTGAACGGATAATCAATAGGAACATCCCTGTTGAAGTGCGGAGAAAAAAGACCTAAAGGAAGCTTAGCCAAAACACAAAGGTATAGTAGTGAGCCCCAGCCAAGAATATTTCCTGTCCAAAATGTTTTGATAGGAACCTGGAATCCAATACTGGCAGCAAAAAATATACGAAGTAACCACTTCATAAGCCTGTGTGTTTGATGCACAAAAGTAGTATGAACAGAATGAATTTGACTGAATGATAGTCCTGCCAAGAAAGCACCTGTCAGATATGAAGCTTTGGTATAATATAGTAAAGGCAAATACCCCATCAGAAGGAACAACATCATTGTGAAAGCTGCAAGGTCCCTTTGTGATTCACTAAACAAAGGCAATATGCGAAATTCAATTACTTTCGGAATCCATGTGAGGGCACAATATCCCAATACGAGCAAAAAGCCAAACGCAGAAATGACTGGAATGAAGTATTGAATAACACTGACATCTTCCTTGTTCAATACTTCAATTACTGAAAGAATGATAAGTCCAATTATATCATCCAGTACACAAGCCGCGACAATCAACTGTCCCACAGGTGTGTTTAACATGCGCTCACTACTTAGCGCATTTGACGCCACTCCAAGAGATGTTGGCGAAAAGCAAGCTGAAGATTGTTTGCCAATTAGGAATTTTGAAGAAATTCAGATCCGTAACATTAGGAAGGTATGATAATCAAACAATAAGTAACTTACCTCCAACGGCAATTGCAGATCGCCAGGACATACCACTAGACTCTAAGCTGCTCCCGGAAGCTTTTGCAATACCAATACCAACTAAAAGAGGCAATACACTTCCCGTGCATGCAATGGCAACAGATCTCGCCCCGGTTTCTTTCAGTTGCGCAATATCGACATCAATTCCAGCTTCAAGCAACAGCAGAATCAAACCAATTTCTCCGATCAAAACAATAGCTTTCGGAAATGGTACAAAATCTGCCAGCGGAGGTCCAAATAAAAATCCGCAAATGATTTCTCCAACGAGGGATGGCATACCAATTAGAGTCGCAAGTTTTCCAAATGCAAAAATAAATGCCAAAAACGCAAGAGTTTGGTAGATATCTTCATAACTAACTTCCACACTCAATTCACTCTCAGATTCCTCTATGGCTTCAGTAGAGGCAACAATGTCTTCGTTGCGTAAGACAAGTTGTGGTTTATCAGATAAAAATTCTTCTATGGCATCCAAGGCTTCCGAAGAGGCATCTGGGATTTGAACAGCTTGGCTGCTAACCAGAAATAGGCAAACCAAATATCCTACTAGTTGAAAGACTTTCATATTATTTGCGAAATAATAGTTTGCCTTCCATAGAACTCCTTCTAGTAGTAAGAAGTAAGTATATGATGGCGTAAGAGTGGCGTAAGCAAAACCAGATCTTTATTGGTTTATCGGTTCGGGTTCTCGGAAAAAATGAAACCCGAACCCCGATCTAAGTAAGTAGATACTA